>MTKZ01019541.1_pt1 | contig 37063 bp, 32 predicted proteins | sample 1042781 | NCBI WGS metagenome assembly MTKZ01 (sample SAMN06212207, study PRJNA360539) | anaerobic digester metagenome | biome: Wastewater treatment plant; material: sludge; isolation source: anaerobic digester fed with sludge from wastewater treatment plant | place: Denmark: WWTP Viborg ...
GGAGACCCACCGGGCACGAAGGAAGTCCGCGTGAGTCAGATGTCCGTGCAATGACGCTAAAATCGCAGCCGGGATTGCAAAATAACGGACCACTTAACGGACCAGGCCGACCTGGCCTTAATGGACCAGATCGGCCTGTTCGTAAACCATTGCCAATTAAGGCTTTAAAAGTCGGGGCGACAGGATTTGAACCTGCGACCTCTACGTCCCGAAAACGCTCTGAATCCCGAGGAAAAACCGCTTTTTTCTCGAAGAGCGATGTGATTCTATACCGCTGCGGAACCATTTCAATCTATTTCACGAGCGTTCATTTTCTTTCGAGAAAAACGGGTATTTGAAAACTGCGGATGTACGAAAACCGGTACGGCTTTTTTAAGTTCAACGCGTACCGGCACTCACCATTAACGCACTCAACAGTCAAAAAGCGACCGCCCAAACTTCTCCACCACCGCCCTGCCCTCCTCCCAATTCTGCGACTCCGTCCGGCCCGACGCCTTCCTAGGCGTGAAGCTGTGGTTGCCGTCCGGCAACCAATGAACATGAATCGCCGGTGACAGTTCGTACGCCGCCACCTCGCACTTATTGCCGAACGCGTCCCGCACGCCCTGCACGATCAACGTCGGCGTCTTCAAAACGCGCATATGCTCAACCCGTAGCCGCTCTGGCTTACCTGCAGGGCGGAACGGATACCCCAAGCAGACCAGGCCTGCCACGCCGGCCTCATCGGCCACAAGACTCGCGATCCTGCCGCCCATCGACTTGCCGCCAATGACAAGGTTCTTGGCACCGAGCTGCTCGATCACAGCTAGCCAAGTTGCTCGCAGTATTGGCTCACGATCCGGCGGTCGTTGTTTGCCAGTCTGCCGACGCTGAGCCATGTACGGGAACTCGAACCGCACAGCACGGAATCCGGCGGCGGCCAATCCCTCGGCGAAAAACGTCATGAACGGCGTGTCCATGCCGGCGCCGGACCCGTGAGCCAACGCGATGGTCACAGGGGCGGTACTAGGGCCGTCGGTTAGGAACTCAACTTGCTGGCTCATGGCGATTATCTCGACAGGCCCAGCTATCGCCGTAGTCGGCAAACAACGACATCCTTGTGAACTCAGTCGAGCAGGCGAAAAGGTTCACGGCCGTCGAGGGGCATGTCAGCTATATGAAAACCTCTTTTTAGCATAATGGACGAGGCCCGCGAGCATTCGCTGCAAGATTCGATCGCCGATCCCAGTTCCGACGGGCGCTGCACTATTCACCCGGCGTTTACACCACACATCGTTGCGGCTCCGTCTTCCTTGACTTGAGACCAAGAAGGCGGAGTCGTAACGGTTTTCAATCATTCAGGCAATTTGAAGACACGTTCTAAGAGACAAGGATTACGGGAAGGTATACAGGGTTACATGGCAAGTGCAGACACTTGCAGACTCCTGTTTGAAAGCCTGGCAAACTCAACATAAAGACTGATCAGTTCGTGTAGTGCAGGCTTTCCTCCAAATACGGATCGCGTAGCGGGACCGGGTTGGCGCGCCTGAATGCAAGACTGACTCCCCAGAATGCAACGCTCACGCCCGCGACAATGCCAGCGACTTCGGGGATTCCGAGTGCGGGAGCGTTGCCGACAACGGGGGGATAGATCATCACCGATAGATCTATCCAGCGTCCGATGAGAACGATCCAGGCGACTCGGACCATAATCTTCTCGTTCCGTTTGTTCGCCCGCGGCAGCAGCACGAAGAAGGGAATCACCCAATTCAACACCAGGCTACTGATGACAATGGGTCCCCAGCCTCCCTGAAGTCGACTGGCGAAATAGACGGTCTCCTCCGGATTATTCGAGTACCAGATTAACATATACTGGCAGAACCAGATGTACATCCAGAAGCAACTAAAACCCAGCAACAACTTCCCCAGATCGTGCAGATGTTCGTCCCGAAACGTCCCCCGCAATGGGCCGGACCGACGCAGCAGCACACCGGCGATGACCATTGCCGCGAGAACCGACTGAAACATGCCCGAGAAATGGTAGACACCCCATATCGTGCTAAACCACAGCGGTTCCAGCGACATAATCCAGTCCACCGAAGCTAGCGAGAATGAGACTGCGAACACGGCTAAAAAGACCGCGGAAGTCGCCGTTCCAACGCGACCCGATGAGACAACCAGTGTACGGTCCTGGCTGCGGGAAAGTGATATCAGCCGGCTCGAAAACGCGATCCACAATGCGATATACGTCATCGCTCGAATGCTGAAGAAAGACGACGACAACCAGTATTCTTTGAACCAGAATGTGCCTGGATCGCCGTGGCCGTGGACATGCCAGCGATAACGGGGCAATTGAATGAACAGCAGCCCCAGCATCAGCAGGCCGCCGATGGGGAGTAATCGGACCAGCGATTCAGGAACCCGGCGAATGGCGACATGCCAGCCTGCTCCGGTGACGTCGGCCATCGCGATGAAGACAACGGCTCCCAGGCCAAGCGTCAGGAGATAGTACGCGGCCAGCAGCGCGCTGCCCCATGCGCGTTCCGGGTGAATGGTCGCGGAAATCGCAATCGCGGCGAGTCCGCCAATCGTACCAAATGCCCAGATTCGCGGTGCACAAGGCCCACTGATCGATAGGACGCTGCTCATGGTTGAGTCGGTGCGGAAACAGGAGTGGAAGGGACTTCTTCATCTGCCTTTACTGTCGCCGCAGGGGCGGCTTTGGCCTGCAACGAGCGGACGAAGTTAATAACATCCCAGCGCGGGTCGTGATCGAGCTGAGCGGCCATCGACGCCATGCTGCCTTGGCCGTAAGTGAGGATGTGGAAGAGTTGGCCATCTTTCATTTGTGCCGACTTTCCAGTTGGCAAGGATGGTGGAGGGGGGAAGCCTTTCTGGGCAACTGGTCCGTCGCCCGCACCTGCGGGACCATGGCAGCAGACGCAATAGACTCCGTATACTACTTCACCCCGCTGAACGGATGCGGCATGATTGGCCGCAGGATCATGACCAGGCGGCTGTTTTTCTATGGGGATGTCAGCCGTACCGGGGGGCGGAAACGGGTTGGTCAATTCCTCGCCAGCCCGAATCGCATCGTCCTTCGATGCCGTGAAGTGAAGAGGCAGATGTCCGCGAGCAATGATTCCGGAAACAGGTCGTTGCTGGACGCGCCCATTGGACAGATCCGTTGCAACTTCAAATGCCTGCTATGCCGGTGACCGCTTCATGTGGGGCAGAAACTCCCAGTTCGGTTGCGTCAGGTTCGGACGGGCAAACGCAACCAGCGCTAAAATCACCAGCAGACAGGCCGTCAAAGCGATCGTGAAACCTTTACCTTTGGACTTCATCGATGGCCTCCTTCCACGACGACTTCGTGACTCTCCACAGCATCGAATTCGCGGAGAAAACGGGATGCCTCATTCACACTGAAGCCCGCATCGAACTGTTCGATCAGAAGGACAAACCGGTCGTTCGTGACCCGCTCGTCCGGCACGCGGGTGCGGCGGCCGGGATACAGCCGACTGACCGCTAACAGGGCCAAGACCGACCCAAAGCCAGCCACCAGCACCGCGGCTTCAAAAGCCACCGGCGCGTCTGAAGGAAGCGAATTCCACGGCTTGCCTCCCACGTTGACGGGCCAGTCAACAGCCATCGTCCAATGTTCAAACCACAACATACCAATGGCCCCGATCAGACCTCCCAACAGACAGACCCAGGGGAGTCGTGACGGCCGCAGTCCCATCGCATGATCCAGGCCATGCACCGCATAGGGAGTGTACGCATCGATGATCTTCCAGCCCTTCTGCCGAACGGCCCTTGCGGCCGACAGAAGGTCGGATTCGTGATCGAAGCTGGTTTGCAGATATCGCTGACTCATGCGGCTTGCTCCTCAACCTTCGCGGAGTATTTCGCTCGTTTCGGCAGATGGGCTGCCCCTTTCACTTCCGCGATCGCGATCGCCGGCGCAATTCGGCAGAACAACAGGAAGCAGGTAAAGAACAGCCCAAAGCTGCCGATGAACGTGGCAATCTCTATGATCGAGGGGGTGTAATGCGCCCAACTCGACGGCAAGAAGTCGCGATGCAGACTAGTTACGATGATGACAAAGCGTTCGAACCACATCCCGATGTTCACCACAATCGCAATCACAAAAACCAATGGGAGTCGCGATCGGACCGACTTGAACCAGAGCAGTTGAGGGATCACGACGTTGCAGGTCACCATGGTCCAATAGGCCCAGCTCATCGGTCCCGCCGCGCGGTTGAGAAACACGAACTGTTCATAGGGATTGCCGCTATAGGCGGCCATGAAGAATTCTGTTCCATAGGCGAGCCCGACGATACTGCCCATGGACAGCATCAGCAGCGACATTCGCTCGATATGAGTCTGCGTCACGTACGCTTCGAGCCGCATCGTCTTGCGGGCGATAATCATCAACGTAATGACCATTGCCAGTCCGCTGAAGATCGCGCCTGCCACGAAGTATGGAGGGAAGATCGTCGTATGCCAGCCGGGAATGACGGACGTCGCAAAGTCCATGCTGACGATCGTGTGGACTGAAAACACCAGTGGCGTTGCGAGCCCGGCCAGCAGCATGTAGACCGTTTCGTAGCGTTGCCAGGTCCGGGCCGAACCGTCCCAGCCCAGCGAAAGAAACCCGGCGATGCGTTTTCGCCATCCAGGTTCCGATCGATCCCGAACGGTGGCGAGGTCTGGAATCAGCCCGACGTACCAGAAGACCGCCGAAATGGCCAGATAGGTCGAGATGGCAAAAACGTCCCACAGCAGCGGCGACTTGAAATTGAGCCACAGCGGACCACGCATGTTCGGATAAGGGATCATCCAGTAGGCTAGCCAGGTGCGCCCCATATGAATCAACGGGAAGATGCCTGCACAGCAGACCGCGAAGATCGTCATCGCTTCAGCGGAACGGTTCACCGCGGTTCGCCACTTCTGCCGGAACAGGAACAGCACCGCGGAAATCAGCGTGCCAGCGTGACCAATCCCGACCCAGAAGACGAAGTTGGTGATGTCAAATCCCCAGCCGACCGTCTTATTGAGTCCCCAAGTGCCGATGCCAACAGTGAGCTGATACCACACGGCCGCGATCCCGATGAGCAGCGCAGTCAGGGCCGTTAGAAGCGCAACCCACCACCAGACGGTCGGCTGCGCTTCCATCGGCGCGCAAATGTCGTCGGTCACGTCGGCGAGCGACTTCTCACCTGTAATCAGTGGAGGGCGGAGTGAGGAATGATGTTCAGACATGGGCCGCCTCCGCATGCAAGTCTGCCGCGCCATCGGCTCGATTCCTCACCATACGCAGGTAGGAGACCACCGTCCGGAAATTGAATTCCTCCAGCACACCGAACCTCCTTGGGTTTGCGAGAGCCTGTGATAACGCACTCTCGGGATCATTCATGTCGCCAAAGACGATTGCCTGTGCCGGACACGACTGTTGACAGGCGGTGCGAATTGAGCCATCGGCAACGGGCTTACCCAGTCGAGAGGCTTCGCTCTTCCCCTCTTCAATGCGCTGCACGCACATCGAACATTTCTCCATTACACCCCGCGTCCGAACGGTGACGTCGGGGTTGAGCACCAGATTCTGCAACGTGTCGTTGCGCGGATAGTCGAACCAGTTAAAACGACGGACCTTGTAAGGACAGTTATTCGCACAATAACGTGTGCCGACGCAGCGGTTGTAGGCTTGGTCATTCAGCCCCTCATCGCTGTGTACTGTTGCGAGAAATGGACAGACTGTTTCGCAGGGGGCGTGTCCGCAATGTTGGCACATCATCGGCTGGAAGGCGACGTCGACATCGTCCCCCGCGCCGGAGTAATATCGGTCGAGTCGAATCCAGTGCATCTCGCGCTGTCGAACCACCTCGTCACGACCGACAACGGGCACGTTGTTCTCGGCCTGGCAGGCGATCACGCATGCCGAGCATCCCGTACACGTATTCAGATCGATCACCATACCCCAGGCATGTCCCTCGCGGGGATGATCTTTTGACCACAGGTCAGGTCCGAACTCGTGGTGATCGGGAGCACCCGCTGCGGGATTCTTCGCGAAGGCAGGAAGGGTCGTCTCCTGAATCGGCTCTCGCATCTCCGCGCCATGGGGAGCCACACGCGGGGGAACCTCGAGCGTGTGGTGTTCCTGGGTTGTCGCCAGTTCGATTCGGCGTTTGGTCTTCGTCAGGTCCACACCGTTTCGGGAATAACGAACGCCTTGTGAATCGATCGCCAGCAACGGGGCGGCGTTTTTGCCAATGCGTTCACCTTTCGCCACGGTGGGCCGCGATTCGAGCCACTGCGGACCAATCTTTTCGAATCGATCTGTCCCTCTCACGCCGTAACCCAGGGGAATCGCGATCACACGATCATGCTGACCAGGCTGAATCAGCACAGGGAGCTCAATCGCCTCTCCACCGTCAGTGACAGCGATGCGAACGACGTCGCCATCGGTCACCCCCAGTTCGTCGGCAGCCTTTGGCGACAATTGAACAAAGTTGTCCCAAGTCGTCTTGGTGATTGGATCGGGAAGTTCCTGCAACCAAGGGTTGTGAGCATGACGGGATTCCGGCAGGCCAACCCGAGCGTAAAGCTCCAGCTGCCATCCCGTTGATTCGCTGGTGGGCATCAACTCGACGGCCGAGGATTGAAACTCTCCCACAGGCGCTCCCCGCGGCCGAACCGCCACCACCCCATCATGCAGTGACCGGTCCCAGAACGCCTGAAATGGAAGGTCGCCGGCACGTGGAAGAATCGTCTCGCGCCAGTGTGTCTGTAGGAGTTCGAGTGCCGTGGACGTTTTGCCGCTCCCACTCCCGCTCCAGACCGACAGCGATTCCAGCAGTGATCGCGTCTGCCCCAAGGGCTGCAACAACGGCTGTGAAAGACTGAGTTGCCCGTCAACCGGCTCCGCATCCAGCCAGGACTCGAGCACATGGTGATCCGGGCAGACGAAGTGCGCCAACACCGAGAAGTCATCCTCACGGTCAGCCGTGCTGACGACCAGTGGGACCTTTTTGACCGCCTCGATCAGTTCGTCCGAGTTTGGCAGGCTATGAATCAGATCCATTCCACAGACGATCAGCGCCTGCACCTTGCCGGCCCTCAATTCGTCGACGAGTTGTCGAAGGTCGCCGTCGTTCCCCTGCTTCTGGAAACTGGGACGCTCGACATCCAGCGTTGAGCCATATGCCTGCAGGAGGTGATTAATACTGTTCACGAGCACCTGCACACGCACATCGTGACTCTCCGAAACCACGAGTACATGGCCCCGTGCTCCCCACAATCGCTCGAGCAGCTCTTGGTGAACTTCATCAGTTAGCACGTTGCCTATGGCCGCTGTTTCCTGAACCGGTGATCCAGCACGTTTGGCAAGATCGACATACAGGCGGCTTAGCACGGCGCCATAGTCGCCCGGAGCGACTCGGATACGACGGTCGGCCTTCGCTCCGGACAGCGACATGCATCCCTCAAGCTGCGCATGCCAAGACATCTCGGGGTGCTCCGATGTCGGCGTGCGTCGGGTACGCCAACCCGCCGTGTATTCGACAGGCGAGATCCACGTCCCAAGAAAATCGGCGCCCAGAGATACGATCACCAGAGCCTGATCGAACCGGTAGTACGGTAACACCCGCGCTCCGTGGGTTTTCGCATGAGCATCCAGAATGGCGGAACTGCTGACGGCGTCCCAGACAACATGGCGCGCATCCTGGAACGACTTGAGGAATGAGTCGATCGTCGCCTGCAGCGTCGGGCTGATCACCGTGCCAGTCACGAGACGGACCGCTCCGCCATCTGTTCGAAGTCTTTCTAGCGTTGCGGTGATCTTCTGATCAACAGTTTTCCAGTCACTTGTCTGCTGATCCGCCAGTGGACGCTGCAGACGCTGACTGTCGTACAGGCCCATCGGCAGAGCCTGACCGACTGCGCAAAGACCGCCTCGTGAGCCAGGGTGCTCGGTAAGCCCTTCCATTTTGAGCGGTCGACCATCGCGCACGGTGGCCAGAATCCCGCACCCGGCCGAACAGCCGCCACAGGTGGTCGCGTAGTGGAGTGCCCGGCCGGGAATCGCGCTCTCGGGTTGTTCGACGAGCGGCAGCGAGATTTCCACCGGCGTCCGTGTACAGCCGGAGAGTGCAGTCAGCGAAACCGAGAAACCCGCGAGTTCCAGGAACCGACGGCGGTTCATGCCGGATAATGGTTCGGGACGAGTTCCAAACTGCGTCTCGTTTAACGAACGACTGCTGGAGCCGCGAACGGCGGACAGGCTTTTCCAGTAGTGGGGGTGATCAGTGTCAGGCATAATCGGGCCTAGTAGTGGCAGGTCGAACAGTTCAGAGAGGCATGAACGGGGTGACCGTTAATACCTTGCTCGTTGGCTTCGCGATGACAATTGACGCACCATCCCATCGAGAGCGTCTCCGCGTGCCGGACTCGTTCCATGGATTCGATGGCGCCATGGCACTTCTGACAACTCACACCGGCCGCGACGTGTGATCGATGATCAAACGCCACAAAGTCGGGTAGGTTATGCACACGGATCCAGGGAATTCCTGCGGTCGGGTCGGTGACAGTTTGCTGCGGGTTATCGATCTTCAGATAGTCGTATAGCTTCTGGAGGTCTTTGGAGATCACCTGTTCGGGCTTGCGCTGCTCCCGGTCGGCGGTTGTCAATTCCTGCTGCAGCAACTCGTAGGAACTCGTCACGTACTTGTGGCATTTCAGGCAGACATCGGCGGAGGGAATCCCAGCATGTTTGCCACGCGCCGCAGCAGAATGGCAGAACTGACAGTCGATTCCCAGTTCCCCAGCGTGCAAACGATGAGAGTAGGCAATCGGCTGCTCTGGAGCATAACCCAGTTCGTTTTCAGGGAGGCGATACGAACGGGCACCCGCGCCCAGCAGGACACTGCTGAACACGATCCCCACGATCAGTATCAGATTGATCATCTGACGGTGCATCGCGTTCCTCGCTCTTGATTGTCCTGGCTTCTTGGGCTCAACATTTGACCTCCGCGTTCTTTCGAGCGTAGTACCACCAGTTCAGGAGCAGACAACTGGCGTAATAAAGGGCAAAACCATACAGGGCATATTCGGGAGTTCCCGCTTCGATTTGTGTCGCGAAGATCGTGGGGATCAGAAACGCCCCATATGCGGCAATTGCGGATGTCCACCCCAGAACTGGTCCAGCCTGTTCTTTTGAGAAGATGATGGGAATCATGCGGAACGTCGAGCCGTTACCGATTCCCGTCGTGGCGAACAGCACGATGAACGTCAACAGAAACGGGATGAAATACCGCTCCGGGGTCTCACTCGCTCCCGCCAGCGATACGATGTAGCTGGCCATGATCGTGGAGACGATCATGATCCAAGTGTCCCATTGGGTCACTCGCGCCCCCCCGAATTGATCGGCCAGCCAGCCGCCAAACGGTCGTGCGATTGCTCCCACCGCTGCACCGATCCAGATATATCGCGATGTCACCAGCCCGTTCGTGGCGGTTACAAAGACATCGTCGATCAACTTCGGGAATGCATTCGAGTAGCCAATGAATGAACCGAATGTCATGACGTACAACCACGTCATGATCCAGTTGTGTTTGTTATTGAAAATGGCGAACTGCCTGTTGAGAGGTTCCTGAATCGTCCGGGGTGTTAGAAACTTCATGCCGACCAGCGTGACGACAACCGTGGCGAACAGCACGATAAAGATGCGAACTAACTCTGGGCCTGGGAATCTGAGAAAGACCAGAAGCATGATGCCGACTGCAGTTCCCAGAAAGCCGATCCCCTGTAGCCACAGATACCTGCCAATCGCGACGGGAGTTGATCCGCAAACGTGCTGCGGCAGGTTGTTCATCAGCAACCAGGCGAGGATTGCAAGAACTGCCATTAAGGGAACCCAGACCAAGGCGGCATTTTGAATCCATAGGCGTTGTGCCTGCCCATTGACCATAAACCCCTGCGGATCGCCTCCGATCGAGCCGAACAGCCCAAACGTGATCACCCACGGAATGGCAAACTGCATCGCACTCACACCCAGGTTGCCAAGTCCCGCGTTCAACCCCAAAGCCAGCCCCTGCTGCCGCTTTGGAAAGAAGAACGAGATGTTCGACATACTGGAGGCAAAGGCACCCCCGCCCACTCCTGACAGGGCCGCCAGGACAATGAATGTCGTGAAATGCGTCGTGGGATCCCGCAGCGCGAGTCCCGCCGCCGCCGCCGGGATCATCAATAGGATGGTCGTCATGAATTTGACGTTCCGCCCTCCACAGATCGCGATCATGAACGAGTTCGGAATACGCAGAGTCGCGCCAGCCAGTCCAGCGATCGCGGGCAACATGAACATCAGGGCGCGGTAGCCAGCTTCATCGTAGGGTTGGCCACCGTTGCGAAATGTGAAGTTGAACAGATCGTGGTTGGCGAAGTGCAACTGTTGCATCGTCTTAACAACCATCCCCCAGTACATCCACACCGCAAACCCGCACAACAGGTTGGGTATCGACACCCACAGATTGCGGTACGCGACCGACCGACCTTCTGATTCCCAGAAGGCGTCGTCCTCGACTTCCCAGCGTTTGGGGGTTGCAGCCATGTGGGTCTACTCGATGCGTTGTGCCAGTTCAGGAGCCTGCGACTTCAGCATCCGGGAGATGACTAGATGCATCCAAATCAGGCAGATCGCTACGAGAATGAAGAAGAACATCCAGCAGGAGGTCCACAGTCCGGTCCATTGCAGCATATATCCGAAGATCACAGGACAAACGAATCCGCCCAGGCCGCCGAGAACTCCGACGATGCCGCCGACAACTCCGACATCGTTCGGAAAGTAATCCGGAATATGCTTATAGACGGCCGCTTTGCCGATCCCCATCACGGTTCCCAGGATGATGCTGAGCACTGTGAAGATCCAGACGTTCGCCTGAAAGAAAACGTGAGTCGTGCCGCGGGCGAGGATCTCCTTCTTTTGGACTTCCTGCCCCACGCTGACTTTTGGCTCCTGCCAGCTCATCGCGCGCGGGAGAATCAGCATGCCTGATTGCCGTTCCTCACTTGAAACGAGATCGCTAGTTCTTCGCTTGAGCTGATAGGTCATCTCACCGAGTTTCGGAGAGTCGACAACGATCTGCGCGCCACTCACGGCGGTGACCGTCCCGGCTGCGCGGGCCATGATGCCGCTGCCGGGAGAGTGGATGTCCATCTGCGGCACAATCAGCAGCAGGCAACACACGAGGGACGAACCGAGGACCCAATACATCACGACGCGGGCGCCCCACACGTCGGAAATCCAGCCTCCCAACGCGCGGATCACACCAGAAGGCAGACTGTTACAGGCCGCCAGCGCGCCCGCCAGTGCTACGGTCATGCCGTAGGCGTTGACGTAATAGGGGATGAGCCACTGCGCAAGGGCCACGAAGCCGCCGAAGACATAGAAGTAATACAGTCCGAATCGCCAGACGCGGATCGACTTTAGCGGAGCGAGCCGCTGTGACAGCGACTTCTTTCCACCACCCGCAAGGCGATTCTGGGTCGTCCACAGGAAGAGGAGTCCAGTCGACAGCAGAATCACCGCATAAATCTTCGGAAGCGTCCGCCACGCTTCGTGGTTCTCACCCGAATTCGTCAGCCATTGCAACAGGTGCGGAGCCCCCAGACTCGTCAACGCCGCCCCCGCGTTCCCCGCACCAAAGATCCCCAGAGCAGTGCCCTGACGATTGGCGGGAAACCAGACCGACGTGTAGGCGATCCCGATCGCGAAACTCGTTCCGACAAAACCAAACCCTAAACCGGCCAGGCAGAATTGCCAGTAGCTCTTGCAGGCACTGACGAGGTATGTCGGAATGGCACACAGCAGCAGCACCAGGCCCATCACGGTTCGCCCGCCAAACTGGTCAGTGGCGACACCTAGCGGTAGACGAAACACGGCCCCCGTCAGCACCGGGATTCCAATCAGCCACCCCATCTCGGAAGAGGTCCAGCGAAAAACGCCGTTGTCGACCAGCCAAGTCACCAGCACGCCGTTCATCATCCACACCGCGAAGCAGACGGTGAACGCGAGCGTGTTCATCGCCAGGATCCACCAGGCGCGACGCATGTCGTTCTCAGAAGCTTCGATAGGAGTATTCATCGGATCGTTTCTCTAAATCACCTTTTTCTGACCGTACCAGCGGACCACCTGTGTCTTCCGCCACAAGTAAGGATTGGGGACAACCAGCAGATGGACCAACCGCGTGAATGGAAAGAAGCCGATCGTCAGGAACGCCAGCACGATGTGCAGCTTGACGAGATGCGGCATCGCCGTGACGTAACTGACGTCAGGGCTGAGCTTGAAGATGGACCACAAATAGGGAGACAGATTCGTGGCGAACCACGACGAACCCCATGGATGAAACAGAGCGACCAGAACTCCGCTTGCCGTCTGTATGAGCAGCATCGACAGCAGCACCCAGTCGTTGAACGAAGTGACCTTCACGATTCGCGACGTCAGCGCTCGACGAAACATGAGTCCCACCAGCCCGATGAGCGTCATCAGTCCAAATACCAGAGCGGAGATCTCCAGCACATACAATCTTAGCGGGTGGCTGTTCCACGCCAGAATCGACCGTGGGATCAAAAAGGCAACAAAGTGTCCGACCGTCACGGCCAGAATTCCGTAGTGGAATGGCACCACGACCCAAAAGTGCTGCTTGTTTTCCAGAAACTGGCTGGACAGACTCGAATAGGAAAACGACTGCGCCCGATAACGATAGATCGTCATCAGAAAGAATGTAAACAGGCACACATACGGCAATGCGATGAACAGAAACTGGTCAATGGGTCGAGTTGGCATCAGCGAACCTCCTTTACCGAGTCAACACCTCCGAGTTGCATGAGTGGCGCTGCGGAGTGCTCGCCGCTGCAACTCCCTGAGCAACTACCGCCACACCCAAAATGCACATCAGCCGCCGGATACGCATGGAGCAGATCGACACCTTCAGGAATCTCTCGACCGTCCGCCCGATGTGGACCAGAGCCGTCGTTGATTGGTTTCCCATCGCCCCAGACTGACTGAATCACCAAGGCCAGGGCTTCGATGACCGACCGATACGGACTATCGCTTTTGGACAGCGATTCCCGCATCTGCAAAACAGCCGGTTGCACACACGACTTCACAAAGCGCTGGGCCTCGTCTTCGGGCATCGCGGCGATCAGCGGCAACACATGCGTCAGATGATCGGGCAATTCACACGATTCACTCAGATCGTACTTCCGCAATTCCTCTCGTATCCGTACGAGCATCAGGCCGCGATCATATTCCTCGCCGAACAGATGCCATCCGACCTCCAGCGCGCACGTTGGATCGACATCAAACGTGGATGTGTATGCTTCCTCCAGCTCCCAAGATTCATGCTGCTCGACATAGGATCCGAACCTGGCGATATGCGTTGCAGCATCAGGCAACTCCGATTGCAGGATGATATAGAGCAACTCACAGGCTTCGATGACCTGCTCGCCAGGATAGCTCAGCAGTTGGCAGAACGTCCGTAATGTGCGTGGTCCAGCCATATTTACAGCCCCCTTCTCGGTCCGCCGACGAAACCGAACCCGGTTTCCTCGCGATGCTCGTGTGGTTCTTTCATCATTTCAATCGCCTGCTCCCGATGCATGGGTGGAATCACAAAGCGATCCTCAAACGTGCAGAGGGCTGTCAACTGATAGATCGCGTCCGCCTCTTCGCGTGTACAGTTCGCTTCCCGCAGCATCCGGTCCGCGGTTTGGCGGTCGATATCTCCAACGGTCTCGGCACGGCGATGCCAACGGACCGCCTTCTGTTTTGCGAGGGCGTACCGCACGACCCCTTCGTGTCCGGCGCCCAACAGATTCGCAAGGAACTTCATCGGTACCCGCGACTGATCAATGTCGTGAAACAGCTTGTCGCTGTTGTGCTGAATGGTGTCTTCGGGCTTGCTGGCCTGAACCGGCGACATTGGCGGAACATAGAACAGCATCGGCAGCGTGCGATACTCGATGTGCGGCGGCAGCGCGATCTTCCATTGTTTCACGAATTTATAGACCGGCGACTTCTGGGCAGAATCAATCACCCCTTCCGAAACGCCGTTTCGCAGCGCCGCCTCGATCACCTGTGGGTCAAAGGGATCCAGAATCATCTCCCGGTGGCCCTCCACCAGCTGATCGTCCGGGAGTTTGGCAACCTCCTCGATTCGTTCCGCGTCATAAAGCAAGACGCCCAAATAGCGAATCCGACCGACACATGAATGGAAACACGCCGGAGCTTGTCCCGTTTCCAGTCGCGGATAGCACAGAATGCATTTCTCGCTCTTGCCAGAAAACCAGTTGAAGTAGGTCTTCTTGTAGGGGCAAGCGGCGACGCAGGATCGCCAAGCGCGACATTTCTGCTGATCGATCAGCACAATTCCATCTTCACCCCGTTTATACAAAGCTCCCGACGGGCAGGAGGCCACGCAACAGGGATTCAAACAGTGATTACAGATACGCGGCAGGTAAAAGAAGACGAGCCGTTCGACGCTGCTGAGCTGAAGTCGCTGTTGTTCTGTCAGCCCTTCCAGATTGGGATCATTCGCCGCATAAATCGGAGACCCGCCAAGATCGTCGTCCCAGTTTGGCCCCGACTGAATGTCGATCGGTTTGCCATCGATCATGGAGATCGGCTGGGCCGTTGGCTGATCGGCTCCCTCTGGGGCGTTGAACAGATTTTGGTAATCGTAGGTCCACGGCTCATAGTAATCATCCATGCTGGGCATGTGCGGATTATGGAAGATGTTTGGCACAATCTTCGACCGACTGGTCGACCGGATTTCCAACTGTCCATTGCCGTCACTCTTAAAGCCCCCTTGGTATTTCTCCTGGTCTTCCCACTTCGTCGGGTAGCCCGTACCGGGCTTGGTCTCGACGTTGTTCCACCACATGTACTCCGCCCCTTTGCGATCAGTCCACACGTTCTTGCAGGCGACGCTGCATGTGTGGCATCCGATACACTTGTCGAGGTGGAACACCATCGAAATCTGTGAGCGAACCTGCATGGGAGTGAATCCAATCGAGTGACTTGAACTTTGATGCTTCGCGCCAAAAACGCACCTAATAGACCACCTTGTCACACTTGCGCACCAGCAAATGTGTATCTCGATTGCAGCCGACCGGCCCCCAGTAATTGAAGTGGTACGAGAACTGTCCGTACCCTCCAATCATGAGATTCGGCTTCAGTCGGGTGCGTGTGAGACTGTTGTGCCCCCCTGATCGGCGGTTCTTCCGGAGCGGCGATAATGGAATGCCAATCGTCCGTTCCGGCGAGTGGTATTGCATGCAGATCCCGCGCGGAATGCGCGCGCTCACGATGGCCGTCGTGACGACGACTCCGTGATCGTTGAATATCTCCACCCAATCGTTGTCGGCAACCCCGATTTCCGTTGCATCTTGATCATTCAGCCACAGCGGGTAAGTTCCACGAGACAGCGTGGTCATTCGCTGGTTGTCACCATAGGTCGAATGAATATGCCACTTGCCGTGGGGCGTGAGGTAGTTGAGCATCAGTGTCGGCCCGACTTCCGAACCGGTTTCGCTGAATCGCAAATCGGCATACTCCATCGGCAGAGGCTTGGGCTTATATGTTGGCAAGTGTTCTCCGAAGTCGATGTAGACTGGATGGTCGAGATACAGCGACTGTCGCCCGGTAAGCGTCCGCCACGGAACCATGGCCTCGACGTTGTAGGTAAACGGCGAATACGAGCGTCCATTCTCGATCAGGCCCGACCACATCGGACTGTTGATGAAGCGCCGGGGTTGACTTTGGATATCCGCATACGAGGCCCGGAAGCCCCGGTTCTTTTCCGCGAGATGAGCCAGTGGAACACCGGTCTTTTTCTCCATGTTTTGATAAGACCGATACGCCAGCTCACCATTCGTCACGGTCGCGAAGTGCAGGATGACATCGCAGACATCGATATCCCGGTCTAGCGAAGGATAGGTCTTTCCATCCCAGGTTTCGGTGCGATGTGTCCGCAGATAGGTATCGTACTCCTCCTGAATGCCATAACTCGTGCCGTGTGCGTTCAGCCCGTTCTTCCTAACAAGTGGACCGTACGAGATGAATTGTTTGTGGACGTTCTTGTAATCCCGCGAAACGACCCGAAACGAGGGCATTGTCTTGCCGGGGATCGCTGGACATTCTCCCGTGATCCATTGTTTCATATCTGGCTGAGCCACCTCGGCTGGGGAGTCGTGCGCTAAAGGCGACGCGACGACATCTTCCACCGGCTCCGGAAAATGCGGTGCGGAGAGTTCCGAGAACTTCTTCGCGATGTCTTTGAAAATCGCCCAGTCACTCTTCGACTCCCAGCACGGCGGCACCGCCTGCGAAAGGGGGTGAATGAAGCTGTGCATATCGGTCGAGTTCAGGTCCGCTTTTTCGTACCAAGTCGCCGCTGGCAGCACGATATCGGAATAAAGTGCCGACGAGTCCATACGGAAATTCAGATCGACCACCAGATCCATCTTCCCGCGCGGGGCGTGCTCATGCCATTTGACCTCTTTGACCGAGTCTTGAGCGAGATCCTGCCCCAGTGCATTATCGTGTGTACCAAGGTAGTGCCGCAGGAAGTATTCGTGCCCTTTCGCGCTGGCCATCAGGGCATTGCCGCGCCAGATAAACCAGACTCGCGGCCAGTTTTCCTCGGCATCCGGGTCTTCGACTGAAAACTGCATCTCCTTCGACTGCAACCGTTGAGCGACCCATTGGGAAATCTCTTCCGGGGTACTCGCCCCGGCGGCACGAGCCTGTTTGACAACTTCTAGTGGGTTCTCGGGGAACTGGGGATAGAATGGTAGCCACCCTTGCCGCACCGCACGGACCTGCATGTCCATCGTGTGCCCCTGAGCCGTCGTGGTGGGGCTGTCGTTCTTCGGCAAGGCGTGATATTCGGCGAATTCTTTCTCGTACCTCCACTGGTCGGTGTGGACATAATGCCAGCTTGGTGCATTCTGCAATCGCGAGGGGCCGAACCAGTCCTTGGCGAGCGCAATCGACGCCCACGATTCCTCGGGAGCGAGCTTCTCCTGTCCAACGTAGTGCGCCAGTCCACCGCCGTTGACGCCCACGCAACCACAGAAAATGAGGGCATGAATTCCGGCGCGGTACATCAGGTTGGCGTGATACCAGTGATTTATCCCGGCCCCGATGAGAATGGTGCACTTACCCTGCGTGTGCTCCGCAGTCGTGGCCCATTCACGAGCAAAGCGAATCAGCACTTCGCGATCAATGCCTGTATACTTCTCACTCCAGGCAGGGGTATATGGGGCGTCGTCGTCGTCATAGTCGACCGGATACTCGCCCGACAGTCCGCGATCCACACCGTACTGGGCCATCAGCAAGTCATAAACTGTCGTGACACGCACCTGCTGCCCGTCCGCCGTGGTCAACGTGCGAACCGGCACGCCCCGCTGCGTGAACTTCCCGCTGCCAAAGTCGTCCAACTTTACTTGAGCGACATCGTCCGACTGCTTCAGGAAAGTCAATTCTGGATCGATGTCGCTGCCGTCGATACCATCCTTCAGCAGCAGATTCCACTTGCCCTGAGTTTTGCCCCAGCGGAACCCGGAGCTTCCCATCGGCATCTTTGGAGCGTTGCTCCCGGCGTCCCACATCAGGAACTTCCACTCGCCATGCTCCTCGTTGGCATATTGCGCTAAGCGACCGGCTCGCAGCAGTTGTCCCGGCCGATCGACACCATCCTCGCCAGTGACAACTTCCACCAGATAGGGTGCATCGGAATACTTTTTGGCGTAGTCAATGAAGTAGGGCGTTTGCTTCTTGTGATGAAACTCCGTAAGCAGCACATGGTTAACAGCCATCCACCAAGCGCCGTCCTGGCCAGCGTTCACAGCGACCCACTCATCGGCATATTTCGCCACCATGTTGAAGTCAGGCGAGAAGACCCATAGCTTCGTGCCGTTGTGCCGTCCTTCCGCCAGAAAGTGGCAGTCCGGAGTGCGCGTCATGCCGATATTCGCGCCCATGGAAACGAGCATCTTGGCGTGATACCAGTCGGCACTCTCCTGCACATCGGTCTGCTCACCCCAGGTTTCCGGAGAGGCCGGCGGAAGGTCGCAATACCAATCGTAGAACGACAAGGAAATCCCGCCGATGAGTTGCATCAGCCGGGCGCCGGCTGCATAGCTGACCATTGACATCGCTGGAATCGGAGAGAATCCGGCAATACGGTCGGGGCCATGCTTCTTGATGGTCTGAACCATGGAGGCGGCAATGATCTCGAGTGCCGTTTTCCAATCAGTCCGTCGCAGGCCACCCTTGCCGCGCGCGCGCTGCCAGCGTTGTCGCGCTTCCGGGTTCTCAACCAGGCTTTTCCAAGCGTCAACGGGGTCGGCGTGACTGGCACGCGCCTGCCGCCACAGATCCAACAGTGCGCCGCGAATGTACGGATATTTCACCCTGAGTGGACTGTAGAGATACCAACTGAACGAGATGCCGCGCTGACATCCGCGCGGCTCATAAGGCGGGAGTCCCGCTTCGAGGCGCGGATAGTCGAGCCCCTGCATCTCCCAGGTGACAATCCCATCCTTAACATGGATGTTCCATGTGCAGCCACCGGTGCAGTTCACACCGTGCGTGCTGCGGACAACCTTATCGTGCTGCCAGCGGTTTCGATAGAACTCCTCCCACTGCCGACCCTGCGGATTGACCTCATCACGGATCCAGGCAATGGCATCTCGAAGCAAGCTCATGTGTCACCTTTTCCGATAGACGCCGTGGGCGAATGAGCCCCTGCTAGTCCAGGACCATGGCCGGCGACGGCGGACGTTTTGCCAGGAGGGTGTGAATTCTCAAAGCGAGAGTGAACAGCGTCGACGTTCCCCTGGACTAGCGGTAGGCGGACCGAATGAAATCGCCGCCGCCACAGTCCGTCAAACAGGAACACCATTCCCGCCGCCAGCCCCAGTCCCAACAACAGGAACGCAGCGCGTCCTTGCAACTGAGGGGCCTCTGCCTCTACGGCGGAAGCCTCGAAATAAGCAGTCAACCCGTGTATCTCGTTTGCATCGAGTGGGTGATTCTTGAAGACCGGCTGCATCGTTTCGGTCGCCGGAGCCGAGAGCCAAGCCGCCACCGCAGTTCGTCCCTTGAGACGCTCATAAACGCGGGTGAGATCAGGCCCCAAACCACCCCCGCCTAGACCTCTCAGGTCGTGCATCGTATGGCAACTGTTATATGCGGCCCCGCCATTCTTAAGACGCGTCATTCCGACAAACAAATCCTTCCCAGCCTGCCGGTCCTTTGCCGTGAACGGCTCCGCCGAAATCTTCAATCCCTTAAACTGCGATTCTGGAAGCTTCGACTCCTCCCCAATCAGCTTCAAAATCTGCTCAGCTCGATAGCGATTCATACCCGGACCAATCGGCATGACCACGCCCCGCGATTCCTCCACCAGCTTCTGAGCGTAAGCATCACCGCCGTCGACCACCTGCTTCGGATTGATCATGAAGTTGATCAACCATTCCGCGTCTTTTCGTTCGGACACGTTCTTCAAGTCCGGTCCCGTCAACCGACCGCCGCCGATCGTGTGGCAGTTGACGCAGTTCTGGCGAAAGTAATCCGGGGTGTCTTGTCCATACGCGCCGGACCCTGCCAAGGCAATGATCACAGAGACAACCGCCAGCGATGCTCCCCGATTCGGAGCTCGGTGAAAGCCATTCGTCTTTTCGAGGAGGATGGAAGCGGGATTTCGAAACATTCGAAAATGGCCTTCAACCAAGGGACAGGTCACGGATCACATGAAAGGTCGCTGACAGAGTTCCGCACTTCTCATGCCGTCAAAGCCAATCACCGTTCTTCTTGTTCACTCGAGACAGGTGCGGAAGGTGACCGAGGCGAGAACGAAAGGCTCCAAACTCGCGGGTTCCATGATCACTCTGATGAACCAAAAGCTCAGGGAATAACCCCATTTCCTAAACTCAAGAGCCAGAGGGCTGCTCGTATTCGGCAGTTTCCGCACACTGTAGATGTGTGCGGGATGTCGCATATGTGTTCGGAATCTGGCTACTTGGTGAGCACACCTCGGAACTCAGCTTCATCATGGACTCGCATCGACTTGGTGCGCACATTTCGCAGCTTCGCCAGTGACATCAGCAGACGGGCCGTAGTTGCCTCATCTGGAGTTTCAAAGACGATCGCACCATCGTATTCGCCTACTGCCCAGTAGAGGCCCAGAACGCGCCGCCCCCAACTGCCTCCACCGAACTGCGAAAGGCCCCCGCGCGCTCACATGTCTTGTCGATTGACCGAATTCCCTGATCTGTGAAAGAAATCAGCGAAAGATAGCGGACCATGGTTGACTCCTGCTTGATTGGCGGCATCATGTCGATGGTCAGCCACATGGGTGACCCTGTGTTTTCAGGAACGCTTTGCAAGCGGCGTGCCGGGTTCAGTTAATGACTCCTGGCGCTGGAGGCGGCTCTTCCAGGAATCGGGCCTGCGTCGGCAACTGATTTGCTGACCATTCTCGAGCCGCACGTCACGACATGATGCGGGCAATCACGGTGTTTACAAGGAAGCCAACTCAATGAGCGAATTGACTGCGTCATCCACACTGGCGGAATGGGTCGCCACGCATCCGAAAATTGCTCAGGTGATGGAGGCCCATCGACTCGATTACTGCTGCGGCGGAAACCGCTCTCTCCAAGCGGCGTGTGCTGAACGCGGACTCTCAGCGGAAACCGTCGAGTCTGAACTGCGAAGCACGATTCATGCCACTAGGCTGGACGCGGAGCCGCACGCGGACTGGTCGAAGCGTTCACTTGCAGAGCTATGCGACCACATTGAACGGTCTCACCACACCTACCTCAGGCAGAGCCTTCCGAGACTCAAACGACTCCTTGAGATGGTGGTCGCCGCGCACGGCGCACGGCATCCTGGACTCCAGGACGTCTTCGCGATCTTTAGCAGCCTCACTGAGGAACTTGGGCCGCACCTAATGAAAGAGGAACAGATTCTGTTTCCCGCGATTCGTCGTCTGGAGCAGGAGCAGGCGCCACCACACTTCGCTTTCGGAACTGTCCAGAACCCGATTCATGTGATGGAGCACGAGCACGATGCCGTTGGTCAACTGCTCCACCAGCTCGATAGCCTGACTGGCAGTTACACGCCGCCGCCAGACGCCTGCGAATCTTGGCGCCAACTCTTGCTGGGGCTAAAGAATTTAGAACTGGATTTGCACCAGCACATCCACAAGGAAAACAACCTGCTGTTCCCTGCGGCTGCGAAACTCGAATCACAAAAACGCGGAGCAATGTGACCCGGAATAACGAAGTTCCGTTACTGCAACGGACAGGACGAACTCGATGAAGCGTATTCACATCGTTGGTGGCAAGAACCACGGAAAGACGACACTGGTCGTCGAACTGGTGACAGAATTGACAGGTCGCGGCCTCAGTATCGGAACGATCAAGCATACTCACCATCAACACGAACTCGATGTTCCCGGGAAAGACTCACACAGGCACCGGCAGGCGGGTGCGAATGTGGTCGGTATTCTGACGCGCTCGCTGAATGCCGTGTTCTGGTCGCACGATCAAGCCCCCGCGATACCAGCCACCGGAGACACTCGCTACGACCGCTTTGCCCCCATGTTCGCGGTATGCGACCTGGTGATCGTTGAGGGAGATACACAAACCAGTGCCCCGAAACTGGAAGTGTGGCGCGCCGAGCGCGGAACAGCACCGCTGGCTGACAGGCTCACAGGAGTTCTGGCCATCGTTTCCGACGATCAACCGCCGGGAGACTGCCTCGTGCTCCCCCGTTCCCGTATCGAATTGATCGCAGGCTTTATTCTCGAACGGATAATCGCATAAAGAGTGTCCGTTGCACCATCCGCACCTTGGCACTGGTAGTAAGTTGAAGACGTGTCGCACCGAGGCGCGTTTTCAACGAGGCTTGTATGTCGAGCGGTTCTACGGCGGAGAAGTGGCGGCAACGGATTGCGGAGCAGAGCCGCAGCGGTCAGTCGATCAAGACGTTTTGTGAGCAGCACAGTCTGGCGAACGCCTCGTTTCATTATTGGAAGCGCCGATTGCGCGCGGAGGCGTCGCCCACGCCGGAACGCTTCCTGTCGGTCGGCGTCGTCGCTTCCCCATCGACGATCGCGATCGAGGGGCCGGACGGCTGGACGTTAACGTAACAAACTGAACGATTATTCAACCTCACAACCCCGCTGGCCGTAACCTGCCGATGACTGGCTGGTTTTAACGTGCCGAATGACAGCGTGCTCCGAGAATCACGAACAATGCCGGGAGTTGGCAACTATTTTGGTAACGCTGCTGGAAGATTGCAGCCCACTATATTAATTGGGCGATACGCCTCGAAGCGGTATCGAAAATGTCGGATCCGTTCCGACAGCAGTTAGAAACCGAATCGGAAAGTTTTACCGGCAAGTGAAGCAACGTGAAGAGGTGCATTAGCAACCAGGCGTCGCATCGCACGAGGACTCGGACCGGATTCTCCAAGCTTCGCTTGATCGGCGGGTCATACGTCGAGTTCTCGTCGAATTCGGCCGGCTTTCATTCCGAGAAGATCGACTACACCACCGCAGAATTCGCTTTAGCAGTCCGTTGATCTAAACAGTTTTTTGCGATTGAATCAGAACGTCTTGGCGTGCGGGTACGGAATTGCGAAGCGTTTGAACGAGACGATGAGTCGATCGAGAGCGTTCGCGATCGTGGTCCTGGTCGTCGTCGCGACAAGTTGCACAAGTGCGGCGAGCGCGCGAAGGCCCTGGAGGGACTTCGGCTTGCCGACGCCGAACAGTCGACGCAAAATCCGACCGAGGTTGTGCGCTGCGGCCGCAATCAAGTACCGCTTCGTCACGTCGACCAGCCCCCGCAACCAACTACGTCGCATCCCGCTCGAGTCGCAGACGTGGGCAAAGCTCCGTTCGACCCGTTCGCTTCGCAGACGGCCGAGGCGTTTGCCTTTAGCCCGCCGCATCCGTCGTCGGTTCTCATACACGGCCCTTTGTAAGTCCGGTGACTTGTCGGTCCAGGTGCGACCGTGTTGATGCTTCGGTTCAGGGATGTAGGTTCTCAGCCCGAGGGCGTCTCACAACTCGATGGTCCCGGCCGAATGATAACCCTTGTCGGCCGCCGCCTCGGCGATTTCCGTCTCGCTCTCGGCCTGCTGCAAGTTCTCTTGGGCTTTCAACACGCTGTCGACCATCGTTTGCGAATCGCCCTGGTCGGCCGGACGAATCTCGGCCGCCAAGATCAAGTCGCTCTCCAGGTCGACCACATGCTCATCCGCTCCGGATCATCGACCCACGATTGAGGCAGATACAATCGAGCATCGAGACCGACGACTTCGCGCGACGTCGCCATCTGCAACGTCACGGCCGTTTGGCAACTCGCGACCTTGCCGAGCGTGCCCGTGTACTGCCGCGCCACGCCGACCGAATGCTTTCCTTGTTTCGGGAAGCCCGTGTCGTCGAGAATCAGGTATCCCTGCGTGCCGAACTTACGGCTGATCCACCGCTGCAGACCGTCCAGCGCCGCTTGTTCGTCCCACGGGCTTTGATTGAGGAACTGCTGCAACGCTTGCTCATAGTCCTCCGCACCTGATTCGATCTTCTGCAAGCGGGCCGCCATCGGCTCAATGCTCTTGCGGCCGCCATCCAACAGCACGCCCCGGACATAAGTCTTGCACCAACGTCGCCGGGCGCGTTCCCCAGCGTCCCCACGACGTCGTCCAGGAACGACGCCAAATCCTTACGCAGCTTCGTCAGCTTTCGTGCATCCATGCCGACGATCTTGCCGGAACTACGGAATTCGGCCAAGATCAGTTAACGGAGTAATATTAGTCGGCGAAGAATTCGGGCGGCGAGCAGTTGTAATGCTGCGAAAGACGGTCCGTCGAACTTCCAGCTGCGGCTATTTGCCGGCGACTCGGCAAAGTATTCCCGCGATCCCATGGCGAGGAACCAGTTCGACCGCGTTTGCATGTTGTGATGCGGACGCGGTCTTTTTCGCCGACTCCGTATTGATGAAACGACGTTCCACGCCGTGATAGAAGAGCCAAGCGATGACCAGAGAGATCGCAACGCATAGCGGCGCCACAAAGAAGAACGTGCTCCACGGATCGTTCCAGCCGGCGATAAACAAACCGCGGCTCACGCCTTTGGTCACCACCGGGTGCATGAGATAGATGCTGAACGACATCTGTCCGCAAAAAGTGATCGGTGCGAGCACCCTCAGACCGGCAATACGCTTGTCGAGCGGATAAAGCAAGCAAATCAGCAGTGCAAACAAGAACGCTACGAAACGCTCGATCGAATGATTGGGCTCAACCGCGAGCAACACGCTCGGGTCGCGGTCGGCAAACAGCGCGCCGAGCAACAACAGCGCGTAGATGACGCGAGTTTGCCGAAGGGTTGCATAATTGATGCGGTAATACGCCAGGATGCCGGCGGCCACGAGCAGCCAACGGCCATCGAAAATCAGCCCCTCGAGCTGAACGCCCGCCAATTTCGTGGCGACCTTCACCCCCACGGAGAGGCCCGTCACGCAGGCCGCCGCCAAGAAAATCCTGTGCGGAGCCGCGAACAACAGCACGCCCGCCAAGGCGTAGAACTGCTCCTCGTAACACAGCGTCCAAGTGTTGGGCAAAATCATCGCCGAGGATTCTCCGACGACGTACGGTCGCCACGTTTCGGTGAGCGTGACGTTCCCCAACCATTGCCAGACCGACAGGACACCGAGTTTCGGAATCGTGAAGATGCCGTCGGACAGCAGGCCTGGGTAAAGATAATCGTCGCAAATGAGAATCGCCGCGCACGATAGCGCCAGCGCGATGAGATACGGCGGATAGATTCGCCGCGCGCGACGTCGGACGTAGTCGGCGAGACTCGTCGATTTGCGGCGCCGCGAATCGATCGTGGCCATGACGCAGTAGCCGCTGATCACGAAGAAAATCGGTACGCCGATCCAGGTGCGGGCGGCGACGGCCGTCAGCATCGCTCCGGCATTCCCACAAGCGGTGCCGTCGGAGGCCGCTCCTTGATGGACTAACTGCATGGCGGCGTGATAGACGACCAGCGCCAGACACGACGCTCCGCGCCAGAAGTCAAGCATCTGATAGCGAGGCGATTTTGCCGGTAGCGCGACTTCCTGTCGCGAGACCGGCGCGCGTTCCCGTTCCATCATCGTCGACATTAAGCGATCTCCATGACGGCCGGTACCGCGCTAAGGCCGGACGAGGCCCGCAGGCGACCACGAATGCGCGGCCACCATTCGTCATATGCTCGGAACAGCGTGCGACCCACCAAGTGCGGCGGCACCGCCACCAGCCTCCCCACTGCGTAGCTACGATCGGTCCAATTCTTGATCCAAGGCAAAACCGGTCCGCGACAATCAAGCAGTCGAGCTTGGGGATCGGCAAAGAGTCGGCGGAGCTTGTGGCGCAACAGCAAATGGCCGGGCCCGGACTTCTTGAACTCGTCGTCGTAGCCTAGTTTGATTTCGAAATACGTCCCCTTGGCGTGAAACGTGTAGGCGAAGGCGACGGCCCGCCCTTGATGCTCGAGGAACGACAAGTCCAAGTGGCCGAGTTCGGCGGCTAGGCGAGCTTCGGCTTGATAGAACTCCAGCATGCCCGGCGACTTCAACACCGAGGTTCCCTCGGCTCCCTTCCAACTGCGATTTTCCACTTCGAATCCGCGGCGGACGAGGGCGTCGATTTCGGCGGCTTCGCCCCCCGCGTAGACGACGGCCGTTGCGCCGCCGGCTCGTTCGAGTCCCTGCGCACGACTGCGGCAATTGCGACGGTGAGCACCGGACAACGTCGATTCGTACTTTTCAAAGTCGTCGCCGATCTCCAGCTGCGCGATGCGATACGCTTCACGACGACCGACCAACCGGCCGGCCCGTCGCAGCGCCGCTTGAAACCGGAGCCAGTGCGGTTCGTCGTACGCGACGCGATCCAACCACAGCGGCGGCCGCGACCGTTCGTCGAGGGCCGCCGCCAGCGTATCCAGCGTTAAATCCTGGTCGACCGTCGGATCCAGCAACAGTTCGCCGTTGGCGGCCCAATGATTCGTGGGCAAGGTCAGGACTTTGAGGACGCGCCGAACGCGCTGGACGACGAGCGGCAGCGCCGCGATGAAGCGGCCGTTTTGTTCCACGATCACGGCGCGAAATTGCCGATCGGGAGCGAAAGACTCCAGCCAGTGTGCCACGAACGCCGCGCGCGCCATGGGCGCCTGAACGTCGCTGCGGGACCACAGATCGTCCCATTCGACGGCATGGGCGCGCAGCTCGTCGGGAGAATGCAACTCACGCACTTTCAAAGTGTTCATAGTTCGGTTCCCGGCGCGGTGCTAGGTGGACGCTTCGACTTCTGCTTCGGATTCGACGGTCGGTTTAACAGTTCGAGCGAAGAGCCATTGACGCACGTTTTGTTTGGCGGCGCCGAGTACGCCCCGGGCGCTGTTTCCCGCTTTCCAGACGTGATCGCGCAGCACGGCCGCGGGCCGACGACCGACGACTCGAATCTCCAGCAACGAGATCGGCTCGGCACGCCAGGTCGCCTTATACGGCTCATCGCCGCGTAGGAAGTCGAACGCTTGATACCCCTCTTCGATGGCCAGACGGATCGAGGAGGTCCAATCGAGCCATCCCGGTTGTGCTGTGCTATGCCGCGGGTCCAAGCCCGACTGATAGCAATAGACGGTATTGCCGCCGAGGAAGGCGTAGTCCACGGCGACCGGCACCCCCGCCAACTCGACCCAATGCAGGCGTAACCGTCCCAGCGCAAAGAAGCGACGCGACACCTCTCCATGGAAGTTCGCAAACCTCTCGGAGACGAAGCACCCTTTTTCGCCCAGGCTTTCGCGGCGGCGCTGATGTAAGTCGTAAAAAATTTGCCAACCCCGCTCGAACTCTGCGGCGGACTTCGCAATTCGGCCGACAACTTGGCCGGTTTCCAGTTGCCGCTTGACGATCTGGCGGATGCGCACCCGCCGCCGTTTCGAAACCTTGGCTAGGTACTCCTCCCAATCGCCGGGCAACTGCAGACGCCAGGCGCTGAGGCGTTGTCGCTCCTGGACGCGATGGCCGTGAGACCGCAACCAATTCAGAAGAAATTGCAGAGTTGGTTCGCCTTGCGCGACCCCGTCGAATTCCAGCAGGTCCCAATCTTGGGGAGCCGTTTCCGACAGCCAACGGCCGATCGACTCGGCCGCCGCTTGCTCGTGTTCGGGAGCGGCCGACAGCGTGAGATAATCGGAACAGATCTCTCCGGAGCCCATAAACCGTAACACGCGGCCCTTCAGCGGGCTCGTCGCCAGATAGCACGGCAACACGCCGACCAATTCCCCGGCGCGGGTACGCACCGTCAGCACGTAGGCCGACATGCCGGAGCTTCGGTAATGCCGCCACCACGATTCGACCCATTCCCAGCGTCGAAACGGGAGGTCTGCGGCAAGCCGATTCCAAGCATCGACCGAGTCCGCCAGAGACGACAGTTCCGTAACGCACGACACGGCGAGGTCGAGCGACGTCCGGACGGATAGCATCGGGAGCTTTCGGTTGGTTATTAACGGAAGGACGCGAATCGACCGTCTCTGGAACAATACGTCACCCTCGCGAAAACAAAATTCCGCAGGGGGGGGCGGGAATAACGCCGCGGCGGCCGGCCGCGCCAAGCTAAAGAATCGCTACGATCGATACCGGGCCGAAAGAGCGCTACGCGGTATTCGTCCCGAGCCGGAGTGCGAAGCTCGGCAGCGTCAACCCGCGGCCGTAAATCTTCGGAAAAGCATCACCGTATTCGACAACTGACGGTCGGCGTTGCTACAGTGACCGCGAGGCCAAGATTTGCCGAGGATTGAACCGAGAGATAAGCGGATGACGGAAACCGCCGCAGGATCGCGATGGATCGTGGGGCCGCGCAGCCGCTTGTTCGCATTGTTGCTCGTCGCGCAGTTAAGCTGCTCGGCACGGGCGATAGACGACGCGGCTCACGAGCTCGACCTCGTTACTTTCGAGCAGCCGGACGCGATTCGCTTACGCCCTTCCGGCGCGCAGGGTGTTTTCGTCCGAGAGGCGTCGGGCCGAGCCCTCGAAATTTCCACCGAAGCGACGGCCGATTATCCGGCGATGTTGATTGAACCGCGGCTCGGCAAGTGGGACTTACGCGGCTACGACGCCGTGACGATGAAGGTCGCCAATCCTGAAGACGTACCGCTGTGCGTGCTGTTGAGCATTCAGAATCCCGGAGCCGACGGGCGCAACAAATGCAATGTCGAGTCGCTCCGCCTCGGACCGCGCGAAAGCGGCGTACTCACGGTGCCATTCGGCGTCTGGCACGGCGAGAAGAATCATCCGCTCGACCAAGCTGAGATCGTCGGACTGCAGGTTCTCTTGGACAAACCCGGACGCAGGCATCGCTTCGTCATCGACGACTTGCGGGCGGTGCGCCGCGAGCGTTGGGACCTCGAACAAGTCCGCACCGCTCCGTTTTTTCAGCAACTGCAACCGGCCTTCGGGCGCGGCGTGAATCTGAGTAACGCCCTCGAGGCGCCCCGGGAAGGCGACTGGGGCGTTACGCTCGAAGAAAAACACTTCGCAGAGATCAAAGCCGCAGGCTTTGACTCGATCCGCTTGCCGGTCCGCTGGTCGGCTCACGCTGAGGCCGCCGCGCCGTATCGCATCGACCCCCGCTTCTTCGACCGAGTCGATTGGGCGGTGCGGCAGGCCCTGTCCAGAAAGTTGGGCGTGGTGCTCAACCTGCACCATTACTCGGAACTTGACGAACGCCCCGACGAGCATCGCGCGCGGTTCCTCGCCCTCTGGCGACAAATCGCCGCGCATTATCGCGACCAACCGCCGAGTCTCGCGTTCGAACTGCTGAACGAGCCGCACGCCGAGCTCACGGCGAAGAAATGGAACGCCGTGCTGAATGCCGCGATTGAGGCGGTGCGGGAAACCAATCCGACGCGTTCCCTGGTCGTCGGCCCCGTCGGCTGGAACAGTATCGACGAACTGAAATCGCTCGAACTCCCCGCGGCGGATCTCAACCTCGTCGTCACCGTGCACTACTATCTGCCCTTTGCCTTTACGCACCAGGGTGCGGAATGGATCGACAAGCAGTCGCGCCCTCCCGTCGGAACCTTGTGGACCGGCACGCCCGCGGAACGCGAGGCCGTCACCAGGGATCTCGACACGGCGATCGAATGGGCTATACGTCGGCGTCGACCAATCTACCTGGGCGAGTTCGGCGCGTATGAAAAAGCCGACCTTGCCAGCCGCGTCCGCTGGACGAAGTTCGTGGCCGAAGAGGCGACGAAACGCAAAATGGGCTGGGCCTACTGGGGTTTTTGCGACGGATTCGGCGTCTACGATCTAGCTCGCCGTGCTTGGGTGCAACCGCTTCGCGACGCCCTCCTACCGCCGATGCCTTGAAGGCTCTTGGCTCCGCGTACGCACGCCCCAGAGGCTGACGGGAGTCGCTGCTGAAATTCGCAGGCCCGACGTGCGATCCCATGTCTCTAAGGACAACTCCGTACTTGAACGCCGTGAAGGAGTTGCGAGATTCGCTATGCGGTCTTCTTGGGAGCAACGTCGCCGTTTTCCGGCAATCTTCCGATCGACGTCTTCGTGGGCCTGATTTATTCGATTTGTCTGCGCCAAGCAGGGCCCTCATGCCGCCGCTGCGGCACGCGGGACTCGCCCCAATATCTGTCATTCCCCGGATGTCGCTTGCTCTTGTTCATTTCCGCATGGGACTAGCTTGTGGCCACGGAGTTGCACTCGCACAATATCCCGCACGATCCGGTAGCCACGACGTCTTTGGATGCAAGCGAGATCGACGTTAGCCTACGACGCGCATGGAGACGTCACCATACTCGTCGCTAAATCGGACAGAAGACCGCCGAGTTCGCAGTAATAGCAGTGCGATTTGAACGGCTTATGCCTAGCTGCACCGATCTCCGACGGCACCCTTATGGTGGGAACACCGCGAAACCCATATGGCGATTAGGCCTGCAATTTCCCTGTTTTTCCTGCGGTTTCTAGCCCGCCCTTACCGATAGTTGACATGCGTACACCATCGGCCTATACTCCCCGCCCGCAGCAGTGAACGGAGTTCTAAAAACCGGGTTTCAGGAGGACCGAGAGATGCTCGTACTATCACGCAAGGCCGAACAGTCCGTCGTCATCAACGGAGAGATCACGGTGCGCATCATCGCCGTCCGAGGGAACGTCGTACGGATCGGGGCCGAGGCGCCGCAAGAGGTGCCGATCCATCGCGGCGAGCTCCTGGTGCAGCTCCCAGAAACCGATCGGCAGCTTTGTCCGGCGTAGGCAGCGTCGTGGTCGCTACGTCGCCCGTTTCAGGTCTTGGGGTTGCTCATGAGTCCGTTGCGCTTTTCGTCGATGGATCAACCGCATGCCTCCCAGCCTCATCGCCCATCTCGATGCCGATTGCTTCTACGTCTCGGCGGAAAGGCTCCGGGATTCGTTTCTCTGCGGGAAGGCGGTCGGCGTCTTGGGCAACCAGGGGGCGTGCGTGATCGCCAAATCGTATGAGATGAAGGCCAAGGGGGTCGGTACCGGCGAGCCGATCTGGGAAGCGGTCAAGAAGTGCCCGGAGGGGCTCTACGTCAAACGCGACTTCCGCTGGTACGAAGTCGTGAGCAAGGAGATGCTGAGCTTCGTGCGTGAAGAATCTCCGGCGGTCGAATACTACTCGATCGACGAGTTCTTTTTCACCGTCGATGCCGCCGACCCGCAGCGGTTCGCGCAGTCCATTCGGGACAGGATTCGGGAGCGTATCGGCGTGCCCGTCACGATCGGCGTCGCCCGGACGCGCACCTTGGCAAAGCTCGTTTCGGATCTCGCCAAGCCGTTCGGCGCCCTCGCGCTCTTGGGTGAGAGCGCGGAGCAGGAACTCCTGAGGAGCCGTCCGGTGTCGGACATCACGGGCGTGGCGAAACGGAGTGCCGCCAAACTTGCCTTCTACGGGATCAAGACCTGTTGGGACTTTGCCTGTGCGCAGCCCGCCTTGATCCGACGCATCCTCACCGTCGTCGGGGAGCGACTCTGTTATGAACTGCGGGGGCAGAAGTCGATCCCGATTCAAACCACCCGTCCGCCGCACAAGATGATTTCCCGAGGCGGGTCCATCGGCGAGCCTTCGGCCGATCCGACCGTGCAGTGGGCCTGGGCGATCCGGAACCTGGAACGACTGATTGAGGCAATGGAGTTCCATGGGATCATGGCGGGGCGGATGACGCTCGTGCTTGATTACAAGGACGGGCCGACCGTGTCGCGGGATGCGACGTTCCTCTCCCCGACCAACCGCTTCGATCTCTTCGTCGAGGCGCTACGGACCGTATGGCCGAAACTTTCCCTGCCGGGACGCCTCTATCGGATGCACTACTTCGCGTCCGATCTCCAGTACCCGGGCGGGCGGCAGCTTTGTCTCTTCGACACTCCGATCCGAGACCCTCGCTCCGTGGAAAAGCAGATCAATGCACGCTTCGGACGGTTTAAGTTGCGGAGCGCGGCGACGCTGCCGCTGGCAGAAATCTACGTCGATGACGCACACGGCTACGAAATCTGCGACGTGCAAGGAAAAACGTGCTTCTGATGGACGGCCTGGCACTCCCCTTTTCCGACCTGCCGCTCGACCTGATTGAACAGTACGAACTATCGCGGCTCGTGCACGAACGAGGCGGAGAGAAGGAATTTCGCTTCTTGCGGCAGGTCCGCAACGCAATCCTGCCGGTACGGTGCGACGGCCAGCTTCAGATCGTCTCCTGGGGATGCAGAACCAAGCACTTCCCCAAGACCGGATATACGTGGTTATCGACCGTCGAAGCGGGAGAGTGGACCGCCTACGAAGCGCAGCCTGTCGAGATTCCCGCCGTCGCCGGGCTCCATAACGGAGTTTGGTTCCGGATTCGGCAGGGCGTCCGGGGCTTGATCGTCGAGGCCGACGAAGTACGGGCCGCATACATGCTCGTCGAGCCCGCCAGCTATTACTACAAGATCATGACCCGCTCGGAACGCATGCCCGTGTTGATCGGGGAGCGCATTTGACGGGCTTCCCGGCGGCTCCCGCTGGGTCCGTGTTGTTAGCGCCGGCAAGGCGAGTGATTTCGATTGCGGAATCTGCTTAGAATTATGTAGTAGGCCTTGGATCCTCGGACGTTCGCATAAATGTGAGCGAGAGTGGTTCGAAGGTATTACACCGAATGACTTGCGGCGTATCCTTCTCATAACAGCCATCAAACCGCGACAATGAGCAAACGAGCGGATGAATCGGACGGCATGTCGAACCTCAACGGCTGCGTCGAACTCTCAGACTCCGAAGCTCAAACCTTGGCCGGGTACAAAGGCGACCTCGACCTCAACTGCCTAACTACGCTCTCACCCTTCGCCGCAGCAGCCTTGGCCAAGCACAAAGGCAGGCTTTCGCTCACAGGGTTAACTGCTCTCTCGGACGCTGCAGCCGGAAAGCTATGTAAACACAATGGCGATCTCTATCTCGATGGTCTAACTTCCCTCTCCGACCCTGCCGCGGTGGCATTAGCTAAGCTCAGATGGAGTCTCTCACTGAATGGACTGAGTACAATCACGGATAAGGCATTCCAAGCCTTAGCACAGCATAGCGGCTCTGGACTGTCGCTTAATGGAATGCCGAAGCTCCCGCATGCCGCAACTAAAGCCCTGGTATCACACCGAGGCAGCCTCTACCTCAACGGCCTGACGAAGCTCACCGACGATGAGGCTGCAGCACTCGCCAATCAGAAAAGGTCGCCGTATTGCTTAACGGTGCCTGAGCTTGCCCTGAACAGTCTCACAACACTTTCCATGAACGCCGCCATTGCGTTAGCTAAGTACAAGGGCGGTAAGCTCTACCTCCGTGGGCTAAAGACTATTACCGTGGCTACGGCCGAAGTCCTGGCCGCGTTTCAACATACTCTCGATCTCAACGGCCTAACGACTCTTTCCGCCGCCGCCGCTACCGCCTTAGCCAAACACAGCGGCGGTATTCATCTCGACGGTCTGACCACACTCTCCGATGGAGTATTTGCCGAACTTGCGATTCATGACGGTCTGCTCTCATTAGACGGTCTAACGAAGCTTTCGAACGGCGCCGCCCAAGCTCTGTCGAAGCATAAGGGACATCTTTCTCTCAACGGAATCAAGAGTATGTCTTCTGCCTCAGTTGAGCTTTTAGCCAAGCATAAAGGCAGCCTCTCGCTTGTTGGCTTGGCCACGCTTACGGATGCGGCGGCAGCTTCGCTGGTCAAACACAGCGGGACCGGGGACAAACACAGTGATGCCGGATTATTCCTTATAGGCCGCACCACGATTCCAAGCACCATCGCTGCCGCCTTGCCCCGCCCCCCAGGCGAACACTCCCTAAACTACTGGTACATACGCCAAGACGCGACCAGTGAAGCTTTTTTCAAGAGAGCGCTCGCAACCTCTTTTTATAAATCGAGGTTGGCAATTATCGCGGCAGGCCAACTTATGATGAAGACGCGCGCTTTTCCCGCCTTCAACAGCCTCACCACACTCTCCGATGTTGCGGCGGCAGCTTTGGCCAAGCACGGAGGCATCCTGTTAGTTCTCGACGGTCTCACAACAATCTCCGACACTGCCGCAGCGGCCTTGGCCCAACACAAAGGCCTCCTCTCCCTCAACGGTCTCACCACTGTCTCAGACTCTGCCTCCGCCGCTCTGGCCAAGCACGAAAGCAGACTCTCTCTTGACGGCATTGAGAAGCTCTCTGATTCTGCCGCAGCCGCCTTGGCCAAGCACAAGGGCGACCTCTCCCTTAACGGCCTCACCACACTCTCCGATGTTGCGGCGACAGTTTTGGCCACACACGAAGGAAGGCTGTCTTTCAACGGTCTCACCACACTCTCAGATACCGCAGTCGCCGCTTTGGCCAAGCACGAGGGAGGGCTGTCTCTCAACGGTCTCACCACACTCTCAGACTCTGCCGCCACCGGTTTGGCCAAGCACAAAGGCGACCTCTCTCTCAACAGCCTCACCACACTCTCCGATGTTGCGGCGGCAGTTTTGTCCAAGCACGAGGGAAGGCTTTCTTTCAACGGTCTCACCACACTCTCCGATACCGCAGTCGCAGAACTCGCGAAGTATGCTGGTGAGTCGTGTTTCGCGAGCCTGAAGGCACTTTCAGGCGATGCGGCGGAAGCCTTGGCCCAGTACACGCACCCTCTCCGACTAACGTCACTAACCACTATCTCCAGCGCTGCAGCTATTGCCTTGACGAAGCGTAAAGGTGAACTTTTTCTCAACGGCCTTGCCACCATCTCGGATGAGATCGCTGCGTTATTCTCCGATTACCAGGGCGGGCTTTACCTCGACGGCGTATCGACGCTGTCCGATGCCACGGCCACAGCCCTGTCTTGCCGCAGCGGGCACATTACTTCGCTTCGTGGTCTTACAATACTCTCGCATGCGGCAGCCAAGACAATGAGCAAAACTACTCGTAGCGGTTGTATGACGAGAAAAGTTAATGATTTTATTTCCGCTGTAGTAAATGGGTATAGCGAGTTACAGGATGGCGGCGAGACCTCCAAAGCGAACTGTACTTCTCGTAGTGTCGAACAGTGGCACACCGTAACGACGACCAGCAAGAATAGAATCGACGATGAAATATTAAAGTGGTGCGGACTTCAGGAGTCCTGGGGTGCATGCAATACGGTAAAGCATCGCTCCTTTTTTGACACCGTATTGAGATTATGTGACTCCGCGCGGATCGAAAGGGGCACTGATTATTACAGCGCTAGCGACTCGCTTACAGTGACGACAAACAACCCAAAAAGACTTAAACGAGAGATTCGATCTCGAGTTCAGCGAATACTACTCAACCCCTCGCAATTCTGATATCGGAAGATCCCGCACCATGCATGCGCCGTGATGCGGTACATCGTCCGCACTCCAATCGGTCATTCGGATGTGCCTGAGGCCGCAACGAATAGAAGTTCGTCTAGTTCTGCTGCGTAAGTCATATTGAGAAGCGACGGTTTACAATTTGACTTTATCGAGATTGCTCTGGATGATTTGCAATGCCCCTGAGCAGGATCCCCTCGTTTCCGGCGCATTTTGAAAATACGGGCTGCTTCTAACGCATTATTTGCTCATAGTCGCACGACGCTGGCGGTCGGACAAGCAATCTGCGTCCATGAGCTAAAGCGAAGGCTCCTTTCGCGTCATAGTACTTGATTGCGACGCATTACTTGCGGCTCGACCGTTTTAACGGTCGAGCTGCGGCAGGTCCGACGCAATCCTTCTTTTACGCGCCCGCGCACGTTGCGAGGGTGGTTGTGTTTTCCACACGACCGCCCCCGGCGCCGGGGCGGTCTCTCCCGGAAGGAGATCGCCCATGATTGCGTTCGCCAAGACAGCAGACGTCTCGCCGCAGGATCGTTTCCTCGAACTGCTGCCCCAGATCGAACGGCAGGCTCGCAAAGCCTTTTACGACCGGCAACCTGCCGAACGTGAAGAGTTGATCCAAGAAGTCGTCGCGAATACGTACGTTGCTTTTGCCCGCTTAGTCCAACTCGGCAAACAAGAGCTTGCCTACGCCACGCCGCTGGTCATGTACGCCGTACGGCATGTCCGCTCGGGGCGTCGCGTCGGGACGCCAGTCAATAAACGGGACGTCCTGTCGCCGGCCAACCGGCACGTCACTGTCGAGCCGTTGCAACGCTTCGATCATGGCGAGTGGAAAGAAATCCTCGTCGAGGACAAGCGTGTCGGACCGGCGGAGACGGCGGCGGCACGACTCGACGTCGCCAAGTGGTTCCGGAAATTACCGACGGTAAAGCGGCGGATTGCGCGCGTCTTGGCCTCCGGCGAGTCGACGCAGGGGGCAGCAAAGCTGCTCGGATTGTCGAGCGGTCGCGTCTCGCAGCTACGGCGAGAATTGCAGGCGTCGTGGCGAGAGCTGCAAGGCGAATCGATCGCCGCCTAACGCTGCCCACGGTTCCAGCAGCCCCGTCGTTCGTCTCCGAAAATGCGGACGACGGGGTTGTTGTCTTCTCTGAGAGAAACTGCCGCGACCTTCGTCCGGCTTGAACTGGATTTTCTGATCGAAGTTATGGAAAGTGAGGTGATGGATGGATGTTCTGATTGGGCTCGTCGTTATGTATGGCATCGCCCTNNAGGGTAAGAGCACCGGCAGCCGCCTGGGCTACCGCGTCGGCCGCAGCCGACGCCGATGAGGATGCAAAGAAGTCGCTCAACTGTTCCTACTCAGGCGGTTCGCTTCTTCTTAGGTATGGGGTTGAGGCGCGCGGAAGTTCGTACGCGCGTACGACATTGAAGATAGGCTCTCGTGGCTATTATCACCGCGCAACTTCGTCCTGCCAATGCTCACGAACTTGCTTGGCCTGCGTTCCCGCTACCATCGCCACTATCACGGCGACGGCCATGTCTGGCAGGGCCGGTTCAAGGCCTTTCCGATCCAGGCCGACGAGCACCTGTTGAGCGTGCTGAGCTATGTGGAGCGCAACCCCTTGCGGGCCGACCTGGTCCGGCGAGCCAAACTGTGGCGGTGGAGCAACCTGGCGCTACGCGGCCAACGCCCGACGCCGATGATCCTGAGTCCGTCGCCGGTCAAGCTGCCGCGGAACTGGGTCGAGCTGGTGAATCGCCCGCAAACCGAGGCCGAAGTCGAGGCCGTGCGACGGAGCATTGAGCGGGGCGCGCCGTTGGGCGGCGCCGTCTGGCAACGTCGCACCGTTGAACGCCTGGATCTGGAACACACGCTCCGCCCCCGCGGCCGCCCAAAGAAGTCGCAATAAAGCGCCAGTGGTGGGGCGGGGAGGATGCAGCCTGCCCAACGCTTTGCCAACTCGTCGGCTTTCGTTTCGCGAAAGCACGTCCTTTCGCGGAGCGAAAGGCAACAATGCTGACCACCGTCTGTCGCAGAGCCCCGCTTTGCAGCGGGGCGGCGAGGGGTGATAATGGGCGGGCGTTCAGACGTTCGGTTCCGGGCCTTGCGACGGCGTCT
>MTKZ01001101.1_pt1 | contig 37061 bp, 28 predicted proteins | sample 1042781 | NCBI WGS metagenome assembly MTKZ01 (sample SAMN06212207, study PRJNA360539) | anaerobic digester metagenome | biome: Wastewater treatment plant; material: sludge; isolation source: anaerobic digester fed with sludge from wastewater treatment plant | place: Denmark: WWTP Viborg ...
CTTGGCATCGGACGGGGCCGTATATCCGGCGGCATGGGCGTCGCCGGACAGGGCATGGCATACAAGCACCGCGTTGGTGCGCGATTCGTTTAACGCGCCGTAGGTCTCATAGGCCACGGTGACGGGACCGAGTTCCGCGCCGCTTTCAAGGACGAAACCGTTTCGGGTCTCTTCCAGCAACACCTGGCGCGTTTCCACAGGCCCCACCGAATCCGGCGGTATGTGCGGACAGGATGCCATAGAATACAGGTTACCAGAATTAGGGACGTTACGACCGGAATACATTGAAACATACTACGGTACCGGCGCTCAACACCTTGTCCCGGTTATGGAGGCGCCGCCAGGTTTGCGCGTTCAATGCATAAACCAGAAGGCCATGAAAAAGACTTGGGCGTCTCTGCCGTGTGTTCCGTAGTTGATAACCATAAACCCTGCTATTTCTGTGAGGCTTTCAGCGCCTGGTCAAAATCTTCCAGGATGTCATCAATGTCTTCCAGGCCCACGGACACGCGCACAAATTCCGGCGAAATACCCGCCGCGCGCTGTTCTTCAGCACATAGTTGCTGATGGGTGGTGGTGGCGGGATGAATCACCAGGGTTTTGGCATCGAGCATATTTGCGAGGTGCGAAGCCAGGCTGCAATGGTTGATGAATTTGACCGCAGCATCGGAGCCGCCTTTGATGCCGAACCCGAGGATGGCGCCTTGTCCTTTCGGTAGATACTTCTGTGCGCGTTGGTAGTCGCGGTGGCTGGGCAGGCCGGGATAATTTACCCAGGCTACGGCCGGATGGGCTTCCAGGAACCGGGCGGCGGCCAGCGCATTCTCGCTGTGTCGGGGCACGCGCAGGTGGAGCGTTTCCAACCCCTGCAGAAACATAAAGGCGTTGAAGGGTGACAGGCACGCACCCATGTCGCGCAGCAGTGTGACGCGTGCCTTCAGAATGTAACTGATATTTCCGACGGGCTTAAAGGTCTCGTAGAATTTCATGCCGTGATAACTTGCGCACGGTTCGGTCAGCTCCGGGAATTTGCCATTATCCCAGTCGAAGCGGCCGCCGTCCACAAGCACGCCGCCGATGGAGGTGCCATGGCCGCCCAGAACTTTTGTGGCGGAATGAACCACGATGTCCGCGCCATGGTCGAAAGGTCTGAAGAGCAGGGGAGAGGCCACTGTGTTATCCACGACCAGCGGTATTCCGTGATCATGGGCAATCTTGGCGACCGCCTCGAAATCAGCCACGTCATTGGCGGGGTTGCCGATGGTTTCCAGGTACAGCAGGCGTGTATTCCCGTCAATAGCCGTTTCAAAATTCGACGCGTTGGAGGGATCAACAAAACGCGCCTCAATGCCCAAATCCTTCAGGGTGTGGGCAAAAAGATTATGGGTGCCTCCGTACAAACTATGGGAAGACACAAAATTCTGGCCCACCTTTGTGATGTTCAAGATTGCCGTGGTAATGGCAGCCGAGCCCGAGGCCAGCGCCAACGCACCCACCCCGCCTTCCAGCGCTGCCACCCGCTTCTCAAAAACATCCGTGGTGGGATTCATGAGGCGCGTATAGATGTTTCCGAATTCCTGCAGCGCAAACAACCGGGCCGCATGTTCATGATCCTGAAATACAAACGAACTGGTCTGGTAGATGGGAACCGCGCGTGCGCCGGTAACAGGATCCGGTTCCTGTCCGGCATGTAAGGCAAGGGTTCCGGGTCGGTATGCTTTGGGGTCGGTTGTCATGGTTGGCGCTCCTTTTACGCAAGGGGAAACAGAGGTTGAAAACCGTTGGTTTGGTTATATACAAGTTAAACAATCAACATTATAGACATAATTCCCGGTGAAAAGCAAAAAACATCTCCTACCCGTCCGGCGGCTGCCCTAAATACAGGGTGTCGGCAGCAAGCAGTACCCACAATTCAGACCTGTCTGGATAAGCGGGTTTCCTTTTCTGATTTCCGCGAAAGCGACAAGGCGGTACCTGCCGCACGGACTGCGGAAATCGTTGAGATTGCGGTCTGATTCCTGTACTGGCAGGAAAGAGCAAGAATAATACGTCTTAAGATCTGCCAGGTAGTTCAGCGTCTCGAAAATCCGCATGTGCGGGACCGTAGAAGCGGCATCCTGCCGCTTCTATAGCCTATTGGCTGCACACCAACAATTCGGTTTCTTACGTGCGGATTTAGGCGTCCTGTTTTGTATTGCAAGCCTGTGGGATTGTATACTTATTACGGGTATATGCAATGCCCTGAGTATGGCATACCACGTCGCAGACCGGTCCGCGGGAAGACTGTTGCCGGATACAGGACAACTCCGGAATCGGGAAACCACCTTATTATACCAGTTGAACCGAGAATGAAATGAAAAAAAACAAATTAGCCGACCTGCACAAAAAAGTTCCCGGCAAGGGGATTTCCACCGTTTCGGTTCATGCCGGAGAGGAACGCTTCCGTTATGCGGATTCGGTGACAACCCCCATTGTACAGACGTCCACATATGCATTTAAAAACAGTGCCCATATAGAGGCGTACACGCACCACGGCCATGCCCATTTTGAATATGGGCGTTATGGGAATCCCACGGAGAAAGTGGCGCAGGACCGGTTATCCCTGTTGTGCGGGGCGGAGGACAGTGTTATATTCGGGTCGGGCATGAGCGCCATCACCACGACGATTCTGGCGCTGGTTCACAGCGGAGATCATATCATCATCACGGATGATGCTTATAAGAAGACGCTGGAGTTCTGCGGATCCTACCTGCAGCGTTTTGGAGTGGACTGTACGATTGTGCCTTTTGGTGATTATAAAGGCCTTGAACACTCAATCCGGCCCAGCACCCGGTTCATTGTGAGTGAGTCGCCCACCAACCCTTACTTGAATATCTTTGACCTGGAACGGTTGTACGCCTTGGGTAAACGGTATAAACTGCTGACGATGGTCGACGCGACGTTCAGCACGCCCTATAATCAATGTCCCTTTGATTACGGCATTGATATTGTGCTTCACAGTGCCACCAAATACCTGGCGGGGCACAATGACATTCTGGCGGGGGTTGTGCTGGGCAGGAAGGAACTCATCGAGGAAATACGGGCGTTGCACAAAGCGATAGGCGGGGTGATAGACCCCCATTGCTGCTATTTACTGTTGCGCGGCATGAAGACCTTTGCGCTGCGCATGGAAAAGCACAACCAGACGGGCCTTGAGGTGGCGCGGTTCCTGGAAGGCCACCCCTGCGTGAAACGTGTGTATTATCCCGGTTTGGAAAGCCATCCGCACTATGAGATTGCCAAGGCGCAAATGACCGGCTTCGGCGGGGTGATTTCTTTCGATATCATGGGCACGTTGGCGGATGCCAAATCCTTCCTGGATCGGCTGAAGTTGTGCTATATTGCGCCCAGCCTGGGCGGGGTGGAAACACTGATTACGCACCCGGCGATGGTAAGCTACTACAACCTGAACCGTAAACAACGCTATGCCCTCGGCATTACGGATACCCTGTTGCGCCTCGCGGTGGGCATCGAGGATTCCGGGGATATCATCGCCGACCTGGACCAGGCGTTGCGGGGGAAGTAAGCGCTGCGCCGCAACGGTGCGTATCCTGCCGGGCGTTCACAATGATGTGTGACCTGCCCGTATGGACGGCACTATCCTGTTTTTTCTAGCGGAGAAAATCATGACGAATACCTTTTTGAGCCATGTTCGCCGGGGCCCCTTTTGCATAGACGGCGCGACGGGCACTATGATTCAGAAAATGGACCTCCACGACAGCCAGTTCGGCGGGCCGGATTTCAAAATGCTGGTGGACCTACTGTGTTTTTCACTGCCCGACGTGGTGATAGAGGTGCACCTGTCGTTTCTGCGCGCCGGCGCCCAGGCCATAGAGACCAATACTTTTGGCGCATCGCCGCTTCGCCTGGCGGAATATGATGCGGCGCGTCTGGATACGTCCCATTTCCCTGCCAACCCATACCACCTCGATTTGCGCACACTGGACAGCGCCGCCCTGGCCTATCACCTGAGCCGGCGCGCCGCGGAACTGGCGCAGGAGGCCTGCCGCTTGTATAGGCATGAAGCCGGTTATGACGGCCGCGATTTGTTTGTGCTGGGCGCGATGGGGCCCTCCAATCATGTGGTATCCGCCACCACGGCCAACCTGCGCCGCGCCTCGTTCGACACGGTTGCGGATAATTTCTACCGGCAGGCGTTGGGGCTGATAGACGGCGGCGCGGACGTATTGTTGTTTGAAACGCAACAGGACATTCTGGAGATGAAAGCCGGGGTATTCGGTGTGCGGCGGGCCCTGTCGGAACGGGGAAAGTCTCTGCCCATCATCGGCCAGGTGACGGTGGACCAGTTCGGCAGGATGCAATTGTTTAATACGGATATTCACGCCGCTCTGGTCACGGTGCAGGGCATCGGCCTGGATGTCTTCGGCATCAACTGCTCGATTGGGCCCGACCTGATGGAGAAAACGGCGGAGCGGTTAGGCCGCCTCTCGGCTTTGCCTGTCTCCGTGATACCCAATGCGGGTTTGCCCGTTTCGGAAAAGGGGAAGACTGTTTTTAAATTCGCACCGGACAAGTTCGCCGAGCACTTGAAATCTTTTGTTTGCGACTATGGGATTCGCGTGGTGGGCGGCTGTTGCGGCACCACCCCGGAACATATCGCCTGCACGGTGGAGACCCTAAAGTCCGCCGTCCCGAAACGGTTTTCACCGCCCCGGCTCGTTTATGTCTCCGGCCCGCAGGAGGCGGTAGCGCTGGATAGCGCCGAGAATCTCATCCGCTTCGGGGAACGCCTCAATATCCGCGGGTCGAAAAAAGTGCGCGATGCTGTTGAAAACGATGACGGCATCAACCATGATGTGCTCGATGCCGTGGTGCGGGAACAGGTGCATGAACTGGGCTGCCAGATTATCGATGTATGCATGGATTCAAACCAGGTGGACACCGTGGCGACGCTGAGGGAAGTGGTGCGCGGCCAGACGAATGATTTTCCCGGCGCCATGAGCCTGGATTCGTTCCAGGTGGACGCGCTGGCCGAAGCGGTAAAAGTCTATCCCGGCCGACCCATTCTCAACTCCATTTCCCTGGAGGAAACCGCACCGGGCGTCCTGAAAATGGACGCCGTCATTGAGGCCACGAGCGGCCATGATCCTGTGTTCGTGGCCTTGTGCACCGGTCCATCCGGCCCCGCCGCCACGGCGGAGGATAAATGCCGCCTGGCGGGGGATATCCTTGACCGCGCCCGGGAGCGGTATGGAATTGAAGCGGAGCGCATCTTCGTGGATGTCAATGTTTTTCCCATCGGTTCTGAAAGCCTGCCGGGCGCCAATTTTGCCCTGGAAACTCTGGAAGGCATCCGTAAGGTCAAGGAACGGCATCCCGGGGCCAAGACAATTCTGGGAGTGGGCAACCTCACCAACGGCCTGGCGGCAAAGCCCTATATGCGACAGGTGCTCACCTCGGTTTTCGTGGATGAGGCCCGCAAACGCGGCTTGGACGCGGCCATCATCAATCCCAGTCACTACATGTTTGTCGCGGACCTCGAGCCCGAACATTATCGTATGGCGCTGCGCATCCTGCTGGAACATGATATGGACGCCTTTGAACAGTTGGAAACGATCGCGGAAACCAAGAAGGGTGGCACGCCCAAGCCGCCGGCAGGCTATGACACACTTGACGTGGAAACAGCTGTCACGGCTAAAATCAAGGACGGCCATAAGGAACGCCTCCCAGGCTCGTTTGAGTTTCGGGGACATTGTTATGCTTATGAGGATGCCATCGTGCTCCAGGTGCGTGAGGCGCTGGAACGCTGGAAGCCGCTGGATTTCGTGAATCAGCGGCTCATGGTGGCGATGCAGGAACTGGGTGACGGTTTCGCGCGGGGTGAGGTTTCCCTGCCTCACCTGCTGCGTTCCGCCGACGTGATGCGACAGGTGATGCGGTTCATTGAACAATACCTGCGCAATCACAGCGGTATTCAGGCCGGAGAGAGCCGGTACAAGGGCGTAGTCGTTTTGGGGACAGTGTACCAGGATGTGCATTCCATCGGAAAGGATCTGGCCAATACGCTGCTGGAGAACTACGGGTACAAGGTAATAGACCTGGGCGTAATGACGCCTCTGCAGCAATTTATTGATGCGGCGGTGACGCACAAGGCGGACGCCATTGGCATGTCGGCCCTGCTGGTGCAGACCTCCAACCACATGATAACCGTTTCCCGCATGATGGAGGAGCAGGGGCTGGCCCTGCCGCTGCTCATCGGGGGCGCGCCGGTCAGCGAGCGTCATGCGGCCGCCGTGGCCCTTGCGGGGCGCGATGACCCGGAGCAGATGCGCGGCAACGTGTTCTACTGCCGCACGGCCATGGACGGCGTCAATATCATGAACCAGCTTACCGGGGGACGCCTCAGCGAAGCGTTTTTTGAGGATAACCGGCGCAGGCTGATTCGCAAACATAAGCAGGCCCAGCGCCGCCTGGAGGTGGAGGCCGGGCTGCTGGCGAGTCTGCGGCGCCGGGAGGTGGGTTTTGGTGACGTGCGCCGGGCAGGGATTCCGGTGTTTCGAAGCCGGATATGTAGCATCCCCCTGGCCGAATTCGCGTCCCGAATTGACAGGCATACGCTTTTCTCCCTGAACTGGCGCTTTGGGGGCCCGGCGGGGCGCGGCCGGCAGGGCACCAGTGACGCGGAAATGGAGGCGCTTCTGGAAAAGTGGGTCAGCGAAGCCTCCGCGGCCGGGTGGCTGATGCCCCGTGGGGTGATGGGGCTGTTTCCTTGCTACAGCGAAGGGGAGGAAGTTGTCCTCCTGGAGCCTGAACATCCCGAAAGGGAGTTGGCGCGCCTTCTTTTTAATACGGTGATTGGTGCGGGCAATACGGATCTGGTCTCGGGCGCGCAATATTTCATGCCCCGGCGTGAAGGGGAGTATGATATGATAGGGTTGCAGCTGACCACGGCCGGGTGCGAGGTGGAAGCGGCCGTGGACATGTTTAAGAAGAAGGATGATTTCGAGTCGGCGCTCTTCCTGCAGGGATTGAGTGATCGTATCGCGGAAGATATGGCCGACCATCTGCACGGCTTGCTGCGCGCGCACATGGGCGTCCCCGCCGACTGCGGGCAGCGCTGGTCGCCCGGTTATCCGGGATTGAAAGACATCATGCAGAATGCGGTCATTTTCAGGGCGTTGAACGCCGATGCGGCCTTGGGTGTGGAGATTACGGACGCGGGAGAGTTTCGTCCGACGGGGACCACCGCTGCGGCCGTTTCCTTCCACCCCGAGGCGCGGTACACGTGACAGGAGGATACGGCATGTATGCAATCGCCATTAACGGAAGCGCACGTCCGAACGGCAACACCGCCACGCTGTTGCGCGCCTGCCTGGAGGTGCTGGAGGAAGGAGGCATCAGCGGAGAATTGGTCCAGCTTGCTGAAAATCCCATTCGGCCGTGCAAGGCCTGCGGCACCTGTTTTAGCCGCAAAGACAATACCTGCATCATCGCCGAGGACGCATTTCAGCAGGTGTACGACAAGATGCGTGCGGCGGACATCATTCTGCTCGGGTCCCCTGTGTATTTTGGCTCCGCCACCGCGGACCTTATGGCGCTGCTCGACCGTGCCGGCTATGTGGGCCGCGCCAACGGCAATGTTTTTGCCCGGAAACTGGGCGGGCCCGTTGTGGTGGCCCGGCGTGCCGGTCAAAACTTCACCCTGGCGCAACTCCTGTTCTGGTTCATGATCATGGACATGATTGTACCCGGCAGTTCCTATTGGAACATCGGGTTCGGCAGGTTGCAGGGTGAAGTGTCCGAAGACGATGAAGGCATCGAGACGGTGCGCCATTTTGCGCAAAACCTCGTCTGGCTCGCCAACAAGCTCTGCCGCAAGAACGACTAGACTACTGCATCTGTGCCAGCCGACTTTGCAGGAAAGGTTTCAGCCCGGTCAGTTTAAAGGAACCGATAATGGCGTTTTCCCCGGCATTCCAGGGCAACTCGCCCTCAAGTACCAAGGCATAGTTCTTTTTGATGTGCTCCCGCAGGTATGGCAATGCCAGCCCGGAAAGGAGGAACTGCAATCCGGGCCCTTTTTCCGCGTCCGAATCGATACGCAGCTGGATGGCTGCGGTGTCCATATCCATCATGTCGGCCTTAAGGCGTCCGATATGAATGCTTTCCATGATGCCGATGGCGGTACGGCCGTATTGATTCTCCTTCAGCAGGTTCCAATCTTGCCCGCTCGCCTGGACAAGGGCCCCGGCCACGGCTAGAATGTCCCCGTTGCGATTGTCAATCACCAGTTCAGCCTGGCTGGTTCCCTCGGCGGCTGCGGCGGGTTCCTTCGCGGCAACCGGCCACAATTTGTTCAGGTCTTCTTCAACGGAATCGGGGAAGGGAAGATTTCCTTCGGCGTAGAGAAAGCCGCGTTCGGGAAGTTCAAAACCATTGGTGGTCCAGTTGATTTGAGGGATGTTTGAAAAGAATTCGGACCCGTTGACCCGTTCCTGAATCATGCGTCCAAGATACTTTTCGTTGGCGAATAATGTCAGCCCCATATTCTTTCCCAGGATATCCGAGCGCGCCAGCAGGGCGATTTCGCGCGGCAGCACCATGCTCAGGGCATCTTCCGCATTCATGAACCGCGCCACCGCCTCTTGCATCTTTGGCGGCAGGTATGCGGCAATAAACGGGGCCAGTTTTTCAGGGGAAATGACAAACCGTATGCGGGTGTCGCCCTTTACGGCCTGCTCGTGACTGATTACCGGCGCCTGGCTCAAGCCCATGCGTTGGTCGCCTATTCTATATGCGACGAAAACACCGGCCGCCAGTAATGCAAGCAATACCGCCAGCACGATAATAACGACCAAACAACCTTTTTTCATAGTGAGAATCTCCCTGGCTTTTTATACGGCCGCTCTTGGTAATCGCACAGTAGTGGAACGGGTTCGATGTTCGAAAATCGGCACCCGCCGCTTGATGCACCGGCACCAAACGAGTATACGTTACACAAGGGGTAAAATCCAAAAATTCATACAGGAAACAATGGCCGCCGATGATTGGCAGCAGGCTTGGTCATGGGGAAACCGTATCACCTTCCCCATCACGACCTTGATACACCGGGCCACTGAGGTGACCGGGCGTATAATGGCTTCACGGGCGGATATTCAACAACCCTTCCCTTCAGCCGGGGAAATTGATGAGGTATCATTGCAGCACGGTAACCTTGTTACAGGTACTATTGCGCTTCAGCGGGGATAGCAGGCGTACCCTCTGCGGCCGGTTCGGGCAGGGTTTCAGGCGCTTCTGCAGGGATTCCGGCCGGAGGCGCGTCAGGGAGCGGTAACTCGGGCGGTAAGTCCGGCATGGCCATCCGTTTCTGAAGCATCAAGCGGTCATAATGCAGAATTACCCGCAAGTCCGTTGCTATCCCGGCCAAGTCCCTGCGCAAGAAGTCCAGCATGGTGGTGCCGGCGGGCACGGTATAACTGAATTTGCGCGCCTCCGGGGAAAGGGCTTCCAGGTTGGCATCCACATCTACCACAATACCGGTCTTGCCGCATAAGGAACGAATCACCTCCAGGTAATCTTCATCCTTGTATTCCAATGGCGTATCGGAAACGACGGAGGTTAACTGGTGGTTGAATTCCGCGGATACTTCTTCGCCGGGCATAATGTCCGGTCCGAGTGTCAGGCCGTCCCCGGCATTGTTTCCCGGTTCCTCTTTTTGCTCATAGATGACTTCGCTGACTTGCGCCTTGGGGATTTTCAGATAAGGCTCTCCGGGAAGATACTCAATTTCGACAAACATGGGCGACTGCCGCACCACCTTCACGCCGCGCAGTTCCGAACCCCGCTTAAAAACCACCACATCGCCTTTCAGCGGGTGTTTCGGTTCCGGCTCCAGGCCTGCGGCGTCTTCACTTTCACTATCCTGTTCTGCGGCGGCATCGCCCCCGGGGGCGATGGCATCCCTGGAGGCGGCGTCACCCCTGGAGGTGGCGGCAGTCTGTTCTTCGATACCGCTTTGCGCCAGGGCGGCGCCTGCAAACACCACTGCCATCAGGGGGAAAAGCACCAACAGTAGTCTACGGGCCATGATTAGCTCTCTCCGTTATATCCCAGTCGCCTGGAGCGCCACAGCGCCGGGAAGTTGTAATATTTTCTTCGCAGCGAACGGGTCCACCCGCCGCAATGACTCGGAAAATACGTTTCACACACACGCAACAACAACGCCCCGCTGTTGCGGCTCTACCTAGAATTGTAGAATTTTATCGCCTCTTTGTCAACTCAATTCTTGTGAGTGCCGGTCCAGCCCCGCGATTGCAGGAGTATGACCGACGACGAGGGCGTACTGTTTGAAGCGTCGTACGCGTGAAACAGCACACCACGCTTAACCGTAAATAATGGCCACACAGGTGACCGCCCACAAAATCACGGCAAGGGCGGTCGGCCAATCTTTCAATAACACCTGGCTGGGGTCGCCCGTGCCGTTCTTTTCGACCAGCCACAGGTACCGGGCCAGGCCGTACACTACGAAAGGAAGCGTCATGTAGAGTTTATCCGTGCCGATACGCGCGACGACCTCGGTACTGCAGGTGTAGATGGTGAACGTAATGAGCGCGCCCCCGGCAACGATAAGCAGCATCTGGTCAATAAATGTAGTGCTGTAATGATGAAGCACCTCGCGATGGGTCCGGGCCTGGTCTTCCAGCAGGACGATTTCACCGCGCCGTTTCCCGAGCGCCATGAATAGCGCCAGAAACAGGGTGCACACAATCAGCCAATTGGAAAACACGACTTCAATGGCAACGGCGCCGGCGATAGCGCGAATGACAAAGCCCATGGAGACCGCAATGACGTCCACAATGAACACATTTTTAAGGACAAGGCTGTAACTCACGGTCAAGCCTATATAGACCATCAGTGCGATGAGAAATGCCGTATTCAGCCGCAGCCCGAGCCAGACCGATACCCAGAGCAGCAGGGAGGCCAGGATGGCGGCCTCCGGACGGCTCACATCGCCCCGGGGGAGGGGCCGGTTCTTTTTTTCGGGGTGCTTCCGATCTTTTTGTATGTCCAGAATATCATTGAGGATGTAGGTCGCGCTGGCAGCACAGCAAAAGGCGGCCATGGCCAGAGCGCTTCGCAGTATGGCGTCGATGTCCGTCAATTGCTGGGCAAAGACGAGCGGCATCAACACCAGTGCGTTCTTGGTCCACTGATAGACCCGCATCAGCCGGACCAGGGCCCGGATTTTGTTGAAGACAGGATTCATCAAACACTCATCTTTTTGAACTGCCGTTCGGGTATGCTCTTGATTATCCACATGATGTACCGCCAGAAAAAGGGCACGTAGGCCGTATCTTTGCCGCGGGTAATCTTATCGACCATGGCTTTCGCGGCGGCCTCGGGCGATGCGATGAGCGGGCCCGGCAGGCTCATGCCGTAGGTCATGGGGGTATCCATGAAACCGGGCTTGATGGTCGTCACCCGGACGCCGGAGGCATGCAACCGGTTTCGCAATCCCTGCAGATATGCGGTCAACCCGGCTTTCGCGGCGCCGTAGATATAATTCATTTTGCGTCCGCGGTCGCCGGCCACGGAAGTAAGCGCGGCGATAAACCCGTTTCCGCGGGCTTCATAGGCGGCGGCGAAGCGTTCCAGAATGGAAATGGCGCCGGTTAAATTGGTATCGATGGTGCGCCGGGCCACCTCGAAATCCTTCTGAGCCAGGGCCTGGTCCGCCATATAGCCGAAACATAGCACGACGCCACCCGGCAGTTCGCCGAGCACTTGCGCGCACTGATCAAGAAAGTCAGCATGCGTTTCGAAAGCGGTGGCATCGAAAGGCAGTATGGCGCACGCTACGGCACACCGCGCGCGCACATCCGCGGCCAGAATTTCCAGTTCTTCCCGGTCACGCCCGGCCAGTCCCACCGCGTATCCCAACGCGCCGAAACGGCGCGCAATAGAACGCGCCACCCCGGAAGTGGCGCCCAGTATGACAACGGATTTGCCGGAGGAAGCATTCACGATTGTGTTCCTTTCATTTATCCAGGTGCAGCCTGCGGGACATGGTTGAACGCAAGACGTTCTCCGGGTCCAGAGAGCGGCGCATTTCGCGGAACGCGTCAAGATTGGGATACATGGCCGCGAAGGTTTCCGGGGCGGTCAGGGCATCTTTGGCAAGATACAGGCGGCCGCCATGGTCCAGCAGGATGCGGTCCAGTTCCCGGGTGAATTCTTCCAGCCCCGGTCGGTTGGGAATATCCAGCGCCAGCGTGTAGCCGGGCATGGGATAGGACAACATGCCGGAGCCCGCCTCGCCGAAACATTTCAATACCACGAGGAAGGAGGCGCGTTTTGCCTGCGCCAGGCGTTCCAGCATTTGCACCAGGCCCGCGCGTTCAGAAAAGGGGAACGTCGCCTGATATTGAATAAAGCCCTTCTTCCCATACATGCGGTTCCATCGCAGGATACCGTCCAGCGGGTAAAAAAATTTGTCATAATCCACTATTTTGGCTCGGGTATCTTTATTTGTGGCATAGAACAGGGTATTGAAGGCGTGAATGCTCCACCTGTTCAGGGCGAACCCGGGGAAATCCACCGGCACGGCCAGGGTGGGGCGCCTTGGAAGGCGGTACGGGTTTTTGGACAATTTTGAAGGGAGTTCCGATGCGAGCGCGTGGTTGCCGCGCATCAGCACGGATCTGCCCAGCGACTCTTTGGAAGCCAGGCAGTCGACCCAGGCTACGGAATAGAGATAATTCTTGTCTGAAGCCGCCATCGTTTCCAGGGCCGCATCCAGATGATTACAGCGCTGGTAATCGACTTTCACATAGGCTGATTCCACCCGGCGAAGGCGCAGCCGCACCTTTAGAATGACGCCGGTAAGCCCCGCACCGCCCACCGTCGCCTGGAAGATGTCGCTGTTCTCCGAATCGGAGCATGTTAATATGCCCCGTGCGGGGGTCCATACATCCATGGACTCCACAAATCGTGAAAAAGAGCCGTCACAATGATGATTCTTTCCGTGCACATCATTGGCGACGGCGCCGGCCACGGTCACAAACTTTGTGCCCGGGGTTACCGGGAGAAAATAGCCCCGGTCGATGAACGCCTCCAGAATTTCGGCGAGGCTTACCCCGCCCTCACATTCCAGCAATCCCGTTTCCGGGTCAAACCGGATCATGTTGTTCTGGCGGGTCATATCGATGACGCTGCCTTCAGGATTTACCGCGGCATCCCCGTAACTTCTGCCCAACCCCCTCGGAATAAAGGGGCGCGGCGCCCCGGAATCCAGCAGGGAAAACAATTCGGAACGCCGCTCCGGCCTGTAGACGGCGCATTCTTGCGGTTTGTAGCGGCCCCAACCGGACAAGGATTGTTTTGCAACAGTGAAAGACAAGGCGCGTTCCTCGTTTGTTAAGCGGTCCCTCGCGTTTAAAGGCGCAACTACCCATGCACCGGGGGAAAGGCGCTTATTTTTCTCCACCTGTTTCACGCAACGATATTCTTTGTATTCTAGCCCAATTTGAACGTTCCCTACAACTTAACGACTAGTTCCCGTTGCGGGGAGGGCGGCGCGGGCGGTCCCGCCTTCACGGTTGGCAGGACCCGGCACGGGCAAATTTGTTTGCGTAGTACCGTTCATTGTATGGTGGATGTGTGCCCGGCCACGTCTCGTAATCCTCGGGCAAAAATATCGTTCCTGCACTGGCCCGGCCCGTAACTGAAACCAAGAAAGGATAGAATCATGATAACGGCCGCCATTCTCTGCTTAAGCCTGCTGCAGGCGCCGGACGCTCTTGCGCCACGCATTGAGACGTTGCGTTTCCATGTGGAACGCCTGGGAGCGGTTAGCGTTCCCGAATCCCTGATCCAGGAAAAAGAGTCGCGCCTGACTGAACTGAAGCGGATGCTGGAAGGTACAATTGCGGATGAACCCGCGTACAACGCGTGCTATGACGCCATCGACGGCGTCCGTCAATGGCTTTGGGCCTCGGCGGTGGATCGTCCCGTCAAGCCGCAGAACTTGTTCGAGGAGACCCCCGGCGCGTGGCTGGTGCGCAATGACGTCCTGGCCTTGTCCCTGTCCCGGGATACGCTGACGCTGGACGTGCGCACACCGGGGCATCCGTGGCAGTTTGCGCCGAGTGACGGGCAGGACCTGGTATTCGAGGGGATCAGTGCCAGCCTGGCCTCGGCAGCATCCATCGCGGCGGAGGCTTTCAATACGGGCTGCAGTAACGGCATGGCCGTAACCTTTAAGGACTTTTCCGGCCTGCCCGGCGTGGAATTATGCATTACCTTCCGGCTCTTCGGGCCGGAACTGGTGGTGGATATCGCTGCCCGGGAAGGCGGCCAGACTTTGCTGCTGCTCAATTGGCCCAAGGCCGTGGTGCTGGATAACGCCCCGGATACCCTCTCGGTCATTCCGCGCATGCAGGGCATGCTGGTGCCCGGCAACTGGCCCCAGCACATCGAAGCGGCGGACCTGGTCAATTCCCGCTCCTTTTATATGGGCTGGTGGGGTCATATCCAGGGAGGTGCGGGCGTGCAGGTCGTCCTGGAAACCCCCGATGACGCCGGCGGTTCCTATAAACACCCGAAAGGCGGACCGACCGCGGCCGCGCCGCGCTGGTACGGCAGCCTGGGCAAACTGGGCTATCAGCGCACCGTGCGCTATGTTTTCGACGATACTTCCGACTACGTGAAAATGGCAAAACGCTATCGGCGGTTCCTGATTGAAAGGGGCCGTTTTGTTTCCCTGCGCGAAAAGCAGGCGCGGACTCCTGCCCTGGACAACGTGATAGGCAAGCCGGTCATCCACCTCGGCGCCTTGTATCACTTTGTAAAAGAAGCCTCCCTGTTCAACAAGGAACGCGTCGAGGTCAACCACAATTTACAGACCTTTGACCAGTTGCGCGAACAGCTGGAAGGGCTGAAGGCGAAGGGCGTGGACGCCGCCTATGTCCACCTCGACGGATGGGGGTATTACGGCTATGACAACGGCCATCCTGACGTGATGCCCGTGGGAGAAATACAAGGCGGCTGGGAAGGCCTGCGCCGGTTGGCCGATGCGTGCGCTGACATGAATTACCTGTTTGCCGTACATGACCAGTATCGTGATTTTTACCTGAATGCGGTGTCGTATGATGAGCGCCTGGTTCTCATGAACCGGGACGGCGGCCGCGATTTACACAGTGTCTGGTGCGGCGGGCCGCAGACCTTCCTGAGCGCCCGGTTCGCGCCGGAATATGTGCGGCGCAACCACGATCTTTTTGCCGCCAACAACGTTCAGGTGCGCGGCGCTTATCTGGATGTGTTCTCCGTGGTGCCCCTCGAAGAAAGCTATCAGCCGGCCCATCCCATGACCCGCACGGAATGCGCCCGGTACCGCCGCGAATGTTTCGATTTGCTTCGCGCTCGGGGGTACGTGGTGAGCTCCGAAGAGCCTGTGGATTATCTTGCACCGTCGCTGGACCTGGTGCATCACGGCCCCTACGCGACGTATCCGAACCTCGGCGGCGGCGAGGCGACCGGCATTCCCGTGCCGCTGTTCAACCTGGTCTATCACGATTCCATTTTACTGCCCTGGGAAATGGGCGAGGACGGCGGCTGGGGCATCCCGAAAGGCGATTCCGGGCGGCTGCATTGCCTGCTCAATGCGGGCCTGCCTTATCTGTGGCCTGGCGCCGATGACGCCCAAATCGCGCGGACCCTCGAGGCGGCGGACTGGGCTCGCCACTGCGCCTTCGAAGAAATGGTCAGCCATGAATTCCTCGACGAAGGCCGACGCCGACAGCGCGCCACCTATTCCAACGGCGCCACGGTTACCGTGGATTTCACCACGGGGGAAAGCCTGATCCAGAAGGTGGAAAATAATTAATCTATACAATGATGACCGTGTTAACATGTACAAATTATTTGCCCCCTGTTTTTTGGGGTAAATATTCTTCTGGTATATCTTTTTAAGTCCGGGAGAATTCAAATTTGAACTATGCATCCATTGAGTTCAGTGTTCATGCGGTGCAACGTATGTTTGAACGCGGAATAGGAACAGATGCGGTAGTCTCTGTTGTACAGAAGGGTGAAGTTATCGCCAAATATGATAACGACACTCCATTTCCAGGTGTTTTACTGTGTGGCAACCGGGATGATGTAACATTGCATGTAGTCGTTGGCCCTGACAGAGAATCAGATACAGCTCGTATAATTATTGTATATGTGCCATCTTTGGATTTATGGGAAGATGGATATAAAACAAGGAAAAAAAATATGAAATGCGTACTATGCCGAGAGGGTGATACCGACCCGGGGAAGGTGACCGTAACCCTTGAACGCGGAGGCGCAGTAATTGTCATCAAAGAAGTGCCGGCGGAAGTGTGCGGCAACTGCGGCGAATATTATTTGACAGAAGAAATTACCCGAAAGGTGCTGCACCTGGCTGAGACTAGTATTAAGAAGGGCGTTGAGGTAGAAGTAATACGCTTTGCCGCCTGATATACTCCTTGCGATTTTTCGAAAATTTCCCCCGCGAACCCCGGGATAAAACAAAGGGAATGTTTTATGTCCATGACCTCCCGTGAACGTGTCCATGCAGCGTTGGATCATCAAGAACCGGACCGCATCCCCTTGGACCTCGGCGCCACAGCCGTTACCGGCATGCAGGTGAGTTCCGTGTATCTGCTGCGCCAGGCGTTGGGGCTGGATACGCCCGGCACCCCGGTCAAGGTGGTGGAGCCTTACCAGATGCTGGGAGAAATTGCGCCGGACCTTCAGGAGGCCCTGGGCGTGGACGTGGTGGGCATTGGCGGGCCGCGTAACATGTTCGGGTTCCGGAATGAAGACTGGAAGGAGTGGCGCCTGTTCGACGGCACGCCGGTGCTGGTGCCGGGGGCCTTCAATACGACGCCGGAGCCGAACGGCGATATTCTGATGTACCCCGAGGGCGACATGTCCCTCCAGCCCTGCGGGCGCATGCCGAAAGGCGGTTTTTATTTTGACACGATCATCCGCCAAGACCCCATAGACGACGACAAACTTAACGTGGAGGATAACCTGCAGGAGTTCACGCCCATCAGCGATGAAGACCTGGACTGGTACCGGGCGGAAGTAAAGCGGCTCTCCGGCACGGACAAGGCGGTCCTGGGTTCCTTCGGCGGCACGGCCTTCGGGGACATTGCCCTGGTGCCCGGCCAATGGCTGCGTCACCCGCGCGGCATCCGCGATGTCACCGAATGGTATATGAGCACCCTCTCCCGGTGCGATTATGTATATGAGGTGTTCTCTCGGCAGTGCGATATCGCGCTGGCGAACCTGGAAAAAATCCATGCCGTTGTGGGCGGCCTGGTCACCGCCATCTTTACGACCGGGACGGACTTTGGCACGCAGCACGGCCCGTTCATCTCGCGGGATGCGTATCGTGACCTGTACATGCCCTTCCATAGGCGGGTGAACGACTGGATGCACAAAAACACCCCCTGGAAATCATTTATCCATTCCTGCGGCAGCATTCGTCCGTTGATAGAGGATTTTATTGAAGCCGGTTTCGATATCCTGAACCCGGTGCAATGCTCCGCCTGCAATATGGATCCACAACAATTGAAAGACCAGTATGGCGCGGCTCTGACTTTTTGGGGCGGCGGCGTGGACACGCAGCATACGCTACCTTTCGGTACGCCGGAAGAGGTGGCGACCCAGGTGCGCGACAGGTTAGGGATTTTCGGACACGGGGGCGGTTTCGTCTTTAATACGGTCCACAATGTGCAGGCCGGCATTCCTGTCGATAATTTACGCGCGCTGTATGATACGGTAATAGCGGCGCGCCCGCTTTGATGATTTATTGACCGGCTTCGGGAGCGGATTCTTCAGCAGGCTTCTTTTCCGGCAAATCAGTCAGCACCTTAATCTTCATCCTGCCGATAAGGGGCAGGATTTTCGCCTGGCGGAACCAGTCGCCTTCGGAAAGCTTGATATGGGTGACATCCACGGGAAGCTGGTTAAAGGTCGGATCGACATCCACCCATTCGCCCAGCCAGACGGTTGCCCATTGATGGAAATAGAACCCCGGCTGGCTCCCTTCCACGTAGATGAGTCCCGCCACTTCCCGGGCGGGCAGGCCAACCGCCCGCGCCAGTCCGATAAACAGCACCGAATGTTCGGTACAGTCCCCTTCAAGGCTTTCCAGTACCTCCAGGGAATTTGAGAGGCGCGCCGAAAACACATTGTGCATGTTGGTGCTTACCCAGTTGCTGAGTTTTTCCGCCGCCTTCAACGCGTCCGTTTCCTTGCCGATAATCTCACGGGCTTTCCCGATGATTTTAGTATCGTCACTCTGCACATAGGTGCCGGCCTTGGTAAACTCCAGCACGCTTTCCTCCGTCACCGGCAATTGCGGCGCGTCGAGGGACGCCAATTTTGCCTTAACGGCGTAAAAGTCCACCTCTTCCCCATTCATGCGCATGGTCTGCCGCGAATCATTGAGGAGATGGGACTCCCGAAGAGGGCCGGACAACAGGAGCCGCAGCTCATCCCGGGTGCGGGGCTTCTCGATGGGCGCGTCAAGCAGCACCGCGTTGGATACCATCGTATCCACACTGTAATCCACGTCCCTGGCCGCAACTTCAGGTTCAAGACGGGTGGTGAAGACGGAGGACGTGACGTCTTCAACGGTTACCCCGGTATCCGTGACATAGGAAGTGGACTCGATGTCCATTAGGTCTATCACGCTTTGAATTTCATAGACCTTGGTGGCGACGCCATTAAAAATGCGGGATTCCACGCCGGCAATGCGGCTGATGCCGGACACCTCTTTTTGGTACATGGGTTCAAAAACCGAAAAATTGATGACATCCCCCACTTCCGGACCGCGGCGCACCCACAGGGCATGGCGCAGGGCGTCCTCCAGGGTCTCCGTGGGTTTTGGCAACACTTCTTCCCTCGGGGCACCGCCGAGGACGGACTTCATCTGGAGCCCGTTGTCCCGAACCTCCGCGGAAAAGGTGGAGGATTGGGCGGAGTCGTTCATTTCCATGTCAATGCGGAGCAGCGCCCCCGCGGCATCATAAATACGTTTTGAGCGGGTGCTCATGGATTGCCGGGCGCCTGACATGGTCACCATGAATTCGGCCTCTTCCAAGACCTCAATTTCACCCGAGGCCGTGCGTTCAATACGTTTCAGCAGATAGCCGACCTTGCCCCCGTTGAAATACAGCCCGTACCAGCTGTCACCCAGGAAAGGCGTAACATCAAGGGCTTCTCCGAAAGCGATCCCATATCCCAAAAGCAAAGATGTCATGACAAACCATTTCTTCATGTTGTTCGTTCCTCTTGAAGGTTGGGAACCATTCTACCTGATCGGGGGCGGTATAGTGTATCCGGCACACTCTTTTCGCCCAAGGGACGCTTTCTCCGGGTTGATTGTTTGGCGGTTAACTATGCCTGATTTCTCATTTGAATTCACTATTTATGTATAATGGCTTTGGTGCTTTGCTGCATTCGCAATGACGGTCGCGGGAGCTGGGCTTAAAATGTACGGCGTTCATCACCCGGAAAAGGGTCGCAACAGGAGCCTCCGAAATGAAAAGCCGCCTTTCAATCGTGCTGCTACTCATGCTTGTATTTCCCGCCACGGCCCGGGCGGACGGGTTCATTCCCATACTCAATTTCTTTAGCCCGGATACCTGGCTCACCGCTCTCTTCGCCACCGCCATCATTGTGCTGCTGGAAAGCGGGCTGTTGCGCTGGCGCATCAAGGATGTGACCTGTAAAGACACGCTGAAGAATGCCCTGCTCATCAATATTGCGTCAAGTATCGCCGGCTCCGTGGTGCTGCTGACGGCATTCGATGACCCGATGTGGGACCTGAATATAGTTTACCTGGTCCTGATCCTGTTTGTGGTCACGCTGGTGGTCGAAATCCCCATCCTTCACCGGTTGTACCGGGACCAGGCCCTACCCTGGAAGCGGTCTATCCGGCTTGGCCTGGGCATCAATATCGGCAGTTACGGGCTGATTTTCGCGCTGCCCGTCGGCCTTATTTCCGGCACCGTGTTCATCGGGGACCATCTGGACAAGCAGGACCTGGCCCGGTGGCACCATCCCGAGCTGCCGGGGCAGGTTGCCGGGATGCTGTATTCCTGCAGCCGTGAAAATGAATACGAACGGCTATGGTCCTATGATGCGGAAGGCGGGCGCTGGATTGAAGTACCGAACTCGCCGCGCATGGAACCCCGGGTTTGGGATATCGAGGTCGGTCTCTGCGCGTATCTAGGCCAGTCTTCGGATTGGGATGACGACAACAAGTTTTATATTACAAAATTGCCGGACTTTGCCGTTCTCCATGAATTCAATCCCGGCGCGATGGTGGGACGTCAATATGACACCTGGCAACGCATTACCAGAGTAGCCATTTCCCCTGACGGTAAATCTGTGGCGGTACTGTTCCGGGTCGGGGAAGTGCTCGCACCCCGGAATGACTGGAGTCATTTTGATGTCGGACAAAAGAGTCTGGTCCTTATTCTCGACGCCGCCTCCGGCGAGGAAATAGCCCGAAGCTCGCGGTGGGGACTCAACAACGACCTGTGCTGGATGGCCGACACCCGACGGATACTTTATTATTCTCTGGACGATGCCGGACTGTTTGAGCCCACCCAGGTACAGGGAAGCACCAGTTATGGAATCGGCTATGCCAAAGACGATACATTCAAGGGCGGCCTGTATTCCTTTGACATCCAGACGAGCGAGACGGTCCGTTTCGCGGACGGGTACGACCCGTCCCTGGCCGCGGAAACGGGGCAACTCCTGGTGCGGGACAAGACGGCGCTGTACCTGCTGGAACCGGACGGGACCCTGGTAACCCGGCTGGAGATACCCCGGCTGGGTCTTGCAGATACCCTTATTTCACCCCGGGGCGATTATATCCTGGCCGGAATCCAGCCACACACGCTTTTTGATCAAGTTGGCCTGACAGTCCTGATGCCGGTCAACAATCCAGACCTGCGTCATGTGATGAATAAAGACTACCGATTTTATACCTTCAAGTGGCTGCGGAAACCGTAATCGCGCAGGACGGCCTCAAAAATTATAGGATGTGCGCGCTTTATCCCTTATAATTTAGCGTAGCTGAGAACATTCCTAAAATAAGGAGTCAGCGTAATGAAAAAGAACCTGTTACAGATGGTGCTTTTCGTTGTGTTGTGTACGGGCGCGGCGTTGGGCGAGGATTTGGTGAAGAATGCCGGTTTCGAGCAAGCAGGCGCCGACGGCCTGCCGTCGGACTGGCATGGCGCGCCGAACGCGTACAGCCGGGATACCGCTGAAAAACATTCGGGCGAAGCGGCGCTCAAGTATGTCAACGCCGACAGCGGGGCCTACGTCCTGTGTGCGCAACCGGTAGCCCTGACGCCGGGTAAGATGTATGAAATCAGCGCCTGGGTCAAGACGCAAGACATCATGGGCGAGGAAAGCGGGGCCACCCTCTGCGTCGAATATTCGGGCGCGAATGGCAAATGGATCGGCGGGTGTTATCCGCAGGGGGTGAAAGGCACCACGGACTGGACGCTGATTAAAGGCGACACGGGACGCATTCCCCCGGAGGCGGCCCATTGCACCCTGTCGTGTTATGTCCGCCGGGAAATGACGGGGACGGCCTGGTGGGACGACGTGTCCATCACGCCCATCGCGGAACGGCCGTTGTCGTCCATGCTCATGTCGCCCAACTACCGCAACCAGGTGTTGGGACCGGATCCCGACCCGATACGGGTGAGGTGTTTTACCACGCTGACCGACTATGATCTTCACCTGTCGGATGTATTCTTCTCGTGGCGGGTGTTGCACACAGACGACCAATCGGTTGTGGCCCAGGGCGAACTGGACCCCGTACCGGCGGCGGAAACGGACATCGTGGTGGACTGCAAGGCATTGAAGGATGGCCGTTACACGGTGGAAATCACGCTGCAGCGCCGGGGCGGCGACGCGCTGGCAACGGACACCTGGACCGTATCCCGTATCGCGGAAATACCCGAACGCAAGGCCTATATTGATGCCCACAACCGCCTGATACTCAACGGCGAGCCCTTCTTTCCCCTGGGCATGTATTGGGGAACCGTCACGCCGGAACAACTGGATATTTACGCGCAGAGCGACTTCAACTGCCTCATGCCCTACGGCGCACCGACGAAGGAGATGATGGACGAAATCCATGCCCGGGGATTGAAGGTACTCTATACGGTGAAGGACCTGTATTACGGAACCTCCGGATGCCCGGCGGACATCCTTACGGAGGAAGACGAGTATGCCCGGATAAAGTCGTATGTGGAACAGTTCCGGGACCATCCCGCGCTGCTAGCGTGGTACATCAACGACGAATTACCCTTGGACATGGTGGATCGGCTGAGCCTTCACCGCCAATGGATCGAAGAACTCGACCCGCACCATCCCGCGTGGGTGGTGCTGTACCAGGTGGACCAGGTGCGCGAATACCTGCCCACCTATGACGTCATCGGTACGGACCCCTATCCCATCCCACACAATCCGCCGTCGAAAGCGGGAGAATATGCCCGCAAAATGACCGAAGCGCTGTGCGGCAGCCGCGCCCTCTGGCAGGTACCGCAGGTGTTCAACTGGGCCAACTATCAGAAGAACGAGGCTGACAAGGCCGCGAAACGGGCCCCCACCTTTGAAGAAATGCGGTCCATGGCCTGGCAGAGTATCGCCGAAGGGGCCAACGGCCTGGTCTTCTACAGTTGGTTCGATATCCGCCGGGATCCCGCCACCCCCTTTGAAGAACAGTGGGCAAAAGTCAAGACCATCGCCCGGGAGATCAAGGAGATGGCGCCCGTCCTCTTGTCCGTGGAACCTCCGCCGAATGTGATGCTGGAACCTGCACCCTGGCTGAACGTACTCGTGAAACACGCCGCAGGAACTACCTGGGTGGTACTGGTCAATAATAGCCTCGAAGCGGGAGCGGCAAAGCTGCTGGCGCCCGACGGCCCGGCAGCCATTACCGATTTCGCCGGTGGCCAGCCCGTGACGCTTGCGGCGGACGGGGTGACCGCTACCGTGGAAATGAAACCGTTGGACGTGCGCATCTTAAAACTGGATTGGAAGCCGTGAACAAGATGGAAAATCGTGCTAGGCGGTAAACACTTTTTGAAAATGGAAAGGAGCCTGTCATGAACCTTCAAATGCTGACGCAATTCTTCCTGTGGTGCACCATTTTGAACGGCATCCTGCTGTTACTTTGGAGCGGGGCGTTCATTTTCGTTCCGGACCTGGTGTACCGGACTCAGAAAAGGTGGCTTCCGATTTCCCGGGAAAGTTTTGATTTGATTTTCTATGGGTTCCTGGGATTTTTCAAGATCGTGTTTCTGGTCTTCAACGTGGTGCCCCTGCTGGCCCTGCTGATCATCGGCTAGAAAAGAGGTATATAAATGAAACCTTTGCTTTATCTGGCGCTCCCACTCTGCCTGTTCGCGAGTGTGGCCCGGTCCGCCCCGAAAGATGTGGCCATTCCGGAAAGACCGGAAAGCGCACGTATCGGGTTTGCCCTGTATACGGTTAACAATAACATTCTCAAGATGACGGTACAGTTCTATCCCTTGAAGGAGGGCGAAAGCCGCAACACGGCGCTTCAGATTCAAGAAGACGGCCTGTGGAAAGATATCGCTGACGCCGTTATTACCGAGGATGAATACGGCAACGCGGCTGGGGATAAGACCTGGACCGCCCATTTTCGTGTGGAGGGCTGGGATATGACCCGGGACCGCGCCTACCGGGTGAGTGCGCTGGACGGCAAGGCCCTGCACGAAGGGCGCATTCGGCGCGACCCTGTGGAGAAGGACACCATCGTGATCGGCGTGTTCAGCTGCAATTCCATCTATGAGCAACACGGCGGTTATGTACCGCGTAATGACGTTATTGAAAACATAAAGAGGGTGGACCCTGACCTGCTGTTCTTCGCCGGTGACCAGGTCTATGACCATAAACATCACCTGGGCTACTGGCTCACGTTCGGCCGGCAGTTCGGTGAAATCCTACGCGACCGGCCGGTCATCACCATTCCGGATGACCACGATGTGGGCCACGGTAATCTATGGGGGGCGGGCGGCAAGAAGTCCATGACTATGGCGGGGCATGACGGCGGTTATTTCATGCCGGTAAGTTACGTGAAGTCCGTGGAACGGGCACAGACGTGGCACCTGCCCGACCCCTTTGATCCGACGCCCGTACAGCAGGGTATCGGCGTGTATTACACCGCCATGACCCTGGGCCGCATCAGTTTCGCCATCCTCGAAGACCGCAAGTTCAAGTCAGGCCCCGAGGGACTCGTGCCCCGGCAGGGGCCGCGCCCGGATCATATCCTGAATCCGGACTACGACCCGAAAAGCATAGACGTGCCCGGTGCGGAACTGCTGGGCGAACGGCAACTGCATTTCCTGGATGTGTGGGGACAGGACTGGCGCGGCGCAGACATGAAGGCGGTGCTGTCTCAGACCATTTTCTGTGGCGGCGCCCATCTCCACGGCGAGAAGCGCGAGCGGCTCCACGCCGACCTGGATTCCAACGGCTGGCCCCAGACCGGACGCAACAAGGCGCTGGACAAAATACGCCGTTGCTTTGCCGTTCACCTCGCCGGGGACCAGCACGTGGCCACCATTTTCCACCACGGCATTGACGACTGGGAAGACGCCTGCTATTCCTTCTGCATGCCCGCCGTTGCCAACCTGTACCCCCGCTGGTGGGCGCCGGAAACGCCGGGCGAGAACCGCCAGCCGGGCATGCCGGAATACACGGGACGCCACCTGGACGGCTTCGGCAACCGGGTCACCTGCTGGGCGGTGGCGAACCCGCCTGAAGACATCACACAGGGCGACAAGCTAACCGTACGCGCGGCGGGGTTCGGCATTGTGCGCTTTAACAAGCCCGCCCGTGAGATCANNACCCGGTGGTGCAGGTGATTGATGAATCGAACGGGGAAATCTTGTACACGCTCCGTACTAAAGGAAACTCGTTTCGGCCCAAGGTTTTTAAAGAAGGGGTGTATACAATAAAGGTAGGAGAAGGAAGTGCGATGAAGATTCTCACGGGAATCAGATCCTGCAACGCGGAGGAGAAGGACCGTATCGAAGTGCGCTTTTAAGAAGATGTGACCACGGAATGCACGGAACACACGGAAAAAAGAAAAGGTAATACAAGAGATTTTAAAGGAAGTATGGAACTTACTTCTATTCCATTAAACAAAATACATTACGTTATTGTTTCTAAAAGACACTGCTGAACAGATAACAAATTGTTCCATCTCAAAAAAGTTTTTTATCAGATCTTTGTTTTCTTTTTTCCGTGTGTTCCGTGCATTCCGTGGTTGGATAACGGTATGTTGTCTTGAATTGGCTGCAAGGAAAAAATCAAATGAAATGGAAACACGCCCTTGTCCTTCTATGTATCTTTATCTTCGGGAGTTTTATCGGACTTGTATTGGTGCCGTGGACAGGTTGGTCGGATGCCCGCAGTCATTGGGGTGAGCCCTTGTTCATATTCCTGTTGTCCTTCGGGCTGACGGTGGCGACCCACTGGCTTTATCGGAAGCCCGGTCGGCTTTACAAAGCGCAAGCCGTTGGATTATGGATGCTGTTTGGCGTGGTTGCAGCTGTTGCCGCCTATAGATGCGTTCTCGCGTGGCTGTTCATTTACGGGTACCTCAAGTACTAAAAGGATTTTTTTAGAGTTGGAGGAAATTTACTGCCTCCGCTCGGGAGATTTTGCTATGGTTTCAAATACACGGCGGGAATTTTTACACGCGTCTATTGTCGGCGGCACGCTGGCGGCTGGCGAGGCTGTTGGCAAGGAAGCGGAGGCGTCTGCCGGGGAGATACCCGTCAAGGCCGGGTATGATATTGCCGTGGTGGGCGCGGGTACGGCGGGCGCCATTGCCGCCATCCAGGCGGGGCGGCTGGGCCTGCGCACCGTGCTGATCGAAAAGAACGGCATGCCGGGTGGCACGACCACAGTGGCGGCCGTGAACTTTCCCGGGCTGTTTCACGCGTGGGGACGGCAGGTGATTGCGGGCATCGGCTGGGAACTGGTTTCCCGCGCCGTGGCGGAGTGCGGCGGGCAACTTCCCGATTTCACAGTGGTTCCCGAACGGCACCCGCAGCATCAGGTACGCGTGAACCGCGCCGTTTATGCGTCCCTGCTTTGTGAAGCGCTGCAACAGGCGGGGGTATCGGTACTATTCCATACCATACCGGCGCAGGTGGAAGAACAGGAGGAGGGTTTTCTTTTAACTGTTTGCACCAAGACGGGCCTTGAGACGCTGCGGGCAGGAGTAGTTATTGACGCCACGGGCGACGCAAACGTGGTTGGTCTCGCGGGGTATCCCCTGGTCGAGCATGACACGCTTCAGCCCGGTTCGCTTATCCTGACGCTTGCCGGCTATGATTTCGATGCGTTGGACAAGGAGCACCTCCGCAAGGTTTTCCAAGAGGCTGTAGAAAAAGGCGAACTGACCCCGGAAGATGACACCTTCGTGCGCCGCAATATTGTGGGTTTCCTGGCGGCGCGCGGCGACAACTGCACCCATGTCACGAACATCAACGGCCGCACCAGCACCGGACGCAGCGAGGCCGAACTCCGCAGCCGTACCTGCCTGCTGCACGTCTATCGGTTTCTGCGGCGCCAGCCCGGGCTTGAAGGCCTGGAAATCGCTTTTATGGCGCCCGAGTGCGGCATTCGGGAAACCGTGACGATACAAGGCGAGGCTACGATAACGCACGAGGATTATGTCAGCGGGCGCCTCTGGCAGGACGCAGTATGTTATAGCTTCTACCCCATAGACCTGCACTATGCCCGGGGCGGCGGCATCGATACACGGCCGCTACAGCCCGGCACGGTGCCCACGGTGCCCCGCGGCGCGCTGGTGCCAAAAGGCAGCCGGCGCCTGCTCGCGGCGGGACGCTGCCTCTCCAGCGACCGGGAGGCAAACTCCGCGCTCCGCGTGCAGGCTACCTGCATGGCCTGCGGCCAGGCCGCCGCCGTGCTGGCCGCACAGGCTGTCCGGGAAAATACCGGGGTAATGAATGTGGACATGAAAGGGGTATACGAAATACTTCGCCAACATAGGGCAATCGTACCAGGGTAGTCCGCAGAAACGGACAGTCCTTTATGCACAACTACAGGCATCTGCGAAGTTGGAAACATACAGAAACAAGCATGAAAGGCGGAGCGCAATGATGACGGGACTAAATCGGTCGGTTCTTTCAAATGACCAAGGCAACGCGGCAGTTATCCGCTGGGGTATCCTGGGAACAGGAAATATTGCCCGGCAATTCGCGGAAGGATTGAAGTCGGCGCGTGGGGCGGTGCTGCAGGCGGTAGGGTCGCGTACGGCGGCGACTGCGGAGGACTTCGGCACCCTGTTCGGGATTCCCCATTGCCATGTTTCCTATGAGGCGCTGGCGGCGGATCCGGAAGTGGACGTGGTTTACATCGCCACCCCGCATCCCCTGCACAAGGATAATTCCATGCTGTGCCTGAATGCGGGCAAGGCGGTGTTGTGCGAAAAACCCTTTACCATCAACCGGCGTGAAGCGGAAGAAGTGGTGGCCTGTGCGCGCAGAAACAACCGGTTTCTTATGGAGGCCATGTGGACCCGGTTTCTGCCGGCGGTGCTTCAGGCACATAGGTGGGTTCGGGAAGGGCTTATCGGCAAGGTGCGCATGATCCGGGCTGATTTCGGTTTCCGGGCGGGATACGAAGAGGAACCCGGTCTGTTTGATTTGAAAATGGGCGGAGGCGCCTTGCTCGACGTGGGCATCTACCCCATCTCCCTGTCGGCAATGGTGCTGGGGGTTCATCCTGTGAACATTACGGCCATGGCCACCCTGGGCCCGACGGGCGTAGACGATCAGAATCTGGTGGCGCTTCAGTATGAAAACGGCGCCCTTGCCCTGACCGCCAGCGCTGTCCGCACGGAAACGCCCCAGGATGCGCACATTATCGGGGAAAAGGGGTTTATCACCCTGCACGCCCCTTTCTGGCGCGCTGAAGCCGTAACCCTCACCCTGCCCGGCCGCGACCCTGAAACCCATCACCTGCCGCTCACCGGAAACGGTTATAATTATGAGGCGGAAGCGGTAGTGACGTGTATGCATCTGGGAAAAACAGAATGTGACACCATGTCCCTGAACGATACCGTTGCGCTCATGGGCATCCTGGACGCCGCCCGCGCCCAATGGGGCCTTCACTATCCCATGGAATGACGGCATCTCTTTTTGATTGACAACGGTGCAAACAGGTACAATGCGCGAAACGTTAAGGGAGATCAGGTTATGAAAAAACTCATGATAGCGATGGTGTGCGCAGTCCTGGTAACCTGCTTAGGCAATTTGGGGTGTGCCCGCGCCGCCCGGGACACCACCGGATTTGCGCTTCGCGAGGAAAGTGTATTAAACGCCCCCTTCCAGGATACATGGCATGCCGTGAAACGGGTGGTGCTTGATCAGGGTTATGACCTGTACACCCGGGACAAACGAGGCTCCTTTGTAGCCTATACCCCCATGAAACGTATGCTTTGGGTGCAACCGCGCCGGACAAAGTTCACCATCGACCTGGTTGAAAAATCTCCCCAAGAGACCGCCATTTCCATTGAAAGTATACGCCAGGTGTACGGCGTTACTTTGCTGACCCATCCCAACTGGCATGACAGGAAACAGGCGGATCCCGCCCCCGCTCAGGCGTTGCTTGAAGGTATCCGCGCGAAATTGTCCGAAGGACTGGAGACGGAAGGCTTTACTGAACCCGCTCCGGAAAATGTCGAAACGCCACTGGCAGAAGCGCCGGCTGCGGAAGTCCCTGCGGTGGAAGTACCCCCGGCCGAAGCGCCCGCAGTGGATGCCCCTCCAGTGGAAGCACCCGCTGTAGAAGTCCCTGCGGTAGAAGCGCCCGCCGAAGCTGTTGACGTGATTGAGCAAAGCCCCGGTTCCGCCGACGACCATGCCGCCGCCGCATCGGCCCCGGCAGTCAACTGAGTCCTTTTCTTTGGGGATACGGGCGAATGCCCTTAAGAACCGTTCGTGCTTGATTCAGCATCGTCCTTTGTTTTATTCCGGCGGAAAATGCGGAAAAAGCAAAAGATATTCAGGGCGAGTATGCCCGCCCAGACCACTCCCATATAGAGCCAGGATAACACGTTCATACAGCGTCCTCCTGTTGCAGGGGCTCAACTTCCTCAAAAAATTTAGGATGGGTTTTCCAGGCATGCCGGACTCCCCAGACCAGGAATGCGGCCACGCCGAGTATCATGAACCGCGCCAGCCAGCGGTACGGGTGGGATTCTTCCGCGACTCCCCTCATGAGCACATGATCAATCAGTCCGTCATAGACCCACCACGCGACCAGCAGAATCATGAAGGTCGGCGTTACATATTTCATGACATAGAAGAAAAAAGGGGGAATCTTCAAGTCCGACCCCAGGTGCATTTCCTCCCACCCTTTTGTCATGCCGAACACCCAGGAAAACACCACCGTTTCAATGGCCGCAAACAGCACCAGGCCAAATTCCCCCACCCAGTAATCTATCTCATCCACCATGCCGTGATGCATGAAAAATACTACTGGTTGCATCATGAAAAACACAGCGATGCCGACCAGCATTACCCCTCGCTTTCGCACCACCTGAAGCTCGTCTTCCAGAAACACGAGCAATGGTGTGAACATGGCCATGGAAGAGGTCAGTCCTGCAAGGAACAGCAACAGAAACCACAGTGTTCCGAATAGCTGTCCTGCAGGCATTTGCTGAAATATCACGGGCAGCGCGAAAAAACCCAATGAAAATGTCCCTCCCGCCGCGATGACCTTCGCCTGTGCCACTCCAAAAAACAGCACCGCCGCAGGGATGGCGATGGTGCCGCCCAGAATGACCTCGGCGAATTCATTGGTGGCGCAGGAGGCGAGCCCGTTCAAGGTGACATCCTCGCGTTTTTTCAGGTAGCTGGCGTAGGTATGTATCATGCCCAACCCGACGCTTAAGGAGAAGAAAATTTGTCCGGCGGCCGCGATCCAGACATCCGACTTCAGCAGCACCCCCCAGTCGGTGACGCGCCAGAGTTGCGCCAGCCCGTCCGATATGGTACGCCCTTCCACGGGGGGCAGGGTCAGTACCCGCACCGCCAGAATGACGCCGATGATGAGCAGGGTGGGCATACAATACTTGGCGACGATTTCAATACCTTTGGAAATACCCCGGCCAAAAACAAAAATATTCAGGGCGAATGTCAACAGGAAGAAAAAATAAGACAAGGGGTTGAACGAGAAAAAGCCGCCTTTTATGCCCAGGTAATTGGAGAACACCCTGCCCATTTCTTCGTTGCTGGTTTGTCCCCAATAACTGCCCGTCAAAGTCTGCCAGGCATAGCCCAGTGACCAGGACTCGATGTAGATGTAATAGACGCCGACCATGGCCGGAAGCAGCACGCCGAAAATACCCAGGTACTTCGCGACGGGATGATGCCACAGCCGGTGAAACATACCGGGAGTGCTGCCATGGCCGTATCCGCCGCCGTGCCGGCCGATAGTCCATTCCATCCACATCAGGGGAATGCCCAACAGTACCAGCGCCAGAAGGTAAGGTACCATGAAAGCGCCGCCAAAGGGAACCGCTTTGCCCGGGAAACGCAAAAAATTACCCAGCCCGATGGCATTGCCCGCCATGGCCATGATCAGTCCAAAGCGCGTTGCCCAACCATCAGCCCGCCGTATATGCATTCTACCTTCTCCGCTGAATTAATTTCGTATGAACCGTTTGAGTTACGTCCAAGCCGTCCTTCCCTGGTAATGGTATGCCCCGATGGCCCTAAGTATAAGGATAATCCTGAAAAGGGTCAACCCGGGTCAAGTCCAGACGCCAAGGCCTCAGTGCGGGGAGCCTGTTATGCGATGGTGCAAGCAAACTCCTTCTATTGGTCACTGTGGACACAATGACCGGCAGGAACAAGGGTGCGGCTTTCATTTGCGGAACGTGATTTTGAAATCTGGGAAAACACAATAAACGTTGATTTTATTCTTGCACTGGTATATCCCGGTTCTGAGCCTGTTTAAGCCTGACCTTTTTCATGACTCGTTTTCCGACGAAATATATCAAAGCCATGATACCCAAATACGGTATCCAGGCAAGATGGCGGTATGGATTTGGCAGGGATAATAAAAAGCCCAAGAACAAGGCCGTAGCACATCCACTCGCAATAGTCGTCCGGATCATTATTTTTCTTTCCCGGACTCCCGGCGCATATTTGAAAGTGTGATAGAGCCCCAGGAGTGCGCCCGTCAGGCCAGAGATCAACGCAACCAATATCCCGGTCCATCCGGCATTCATGCAGATTCTCCTTTTTTGCGCCCGCTGATATTTTCAAGGGGTGACTTCCTCGATGTATCCGGAAGCGATTGTGATTTATCCTTGTTCCGCTCAACTATCATACGTACCCCTATTATGATTGGAATAAGGGTTGCCACGAAAACTAAGGTACCCCCCAAGAGCATGGCCAACGTTTCCGGTAACAGTTCCGCACCGCCTAGCTCATAGCGGGCAATCAGGCGAACCGGAACACCTGCGAGTTCCCGCACCCCCTGTGTCACATTAAAATAAAGCGTATAGTGTCCTTCAGGGAGGGCAGGCAGCCGCGCCATTGGAAATGCCCAGTAGAACCAACCCTCTTCCCAGTGATGCGCGGGGATACGACGTGATTGCGCCACCTGGTTGCCGACGGCATCGGTTATCCTGCAAGTACATTGGAGTGTATTCAACATTTCGGTATAAGAGACGTGGTTCGCTATACCGTCAGAAATTTCAAGCCCCAAAACTGTCCCTTGCGCAATCGGGCAGGTATGCTGGAATGCCCCGGAAAACATGCCGGCTTGCGAAAGGTCCACGGCAAAATTTATAGGACTGGCCTGTCGCCATCGGTGGTGTCTTTCTGCCAGATTCACTCCTATTATCAGGGATGCCATCCCTGTGATAAAAAGCGCTCCCGCAATCAGGAAGGAAATAGTACGTGAAGGCGGGTTTCGTTCTGTCGTATGCGTGTGATACGTGTACGCCATTACTTCAGACCATTTTGAAAATCAATGGCATATCCATGGGTTCCACTCCACCCGGCCTACGATAAGGCACATGCTGGTTAGGGTTAGCTGTCAGTCCTCTTTTGACGAAGTAAAGAAGTCGGTATGTTTCCCACGGAGTTACCGGCTCATCTCATAGGCGTCCCTGAGCGGCAGCACTTGTTCGCTCCAGACACGGTTATAACGCGCCGGGTCGAAATCCGGCTTCATGATCATTTTGCGGCAGTATTCGACCTGTTCGGGCGTGGAACTGGGTTTGCCGAGGACCTGCAGGGCGAACTTCGAGAAGTCACGCACCATGAAGTCAAAAATCTGGTCCACGAGATCGTCGCCGATATCGTAGATGCGGGCGTTTTCCAGTATGAGTTGCCCGTACACCACGAGGGTGAAGAGCTCGCCCATGCTCAACAGCAGGTCTATGTCTTTCTGCTGTTCCTTTGACGGCGGCGCGGCCATGAGCGACTCCTTGAGCAGGGCGATTTGCTGTTTGAAGATACTCACGTTCGGCAGATCATAATTGTCGTAGGCGGCCGTGTAATCATGGAACTGAATACCACCCAGACCGCGCGTCGGCCCCTGGCTGAAGAGAAAATCGTCATTCCGTGCCGCGTTCTGTTGCGGCACCTCGGGAAATTCTCCGGGATTGAAGAAATAGTTCGGCATGAACTTGATGATGAGCGCGATGTTGACGTGCACGGTGCCCTCGAGTTTCGGCAGGGCGCGTATGTCGCGGGCGGCCATTTCGAAGTACATGTCCTTCTCGAAGCCCTTCGCGGCGATGACGTCCCACATCAGGTTGATGACCTCCTCGCCCTGGGTGGTGACCTTCATTTTAACGGCAGGATTGTACAGCAGGTAGCGGCGGTCTTCGGGCGACGCCACGCGCATATAATCGGCGGCGCGCAACGCGAACAGTTTCATCGCCACAAGCCGGGCATAGGCATCCGTGAACAACTGCTTGACATGGGGGAAATCCGTTACCTTCATGCCGTACAGGGTACGGTTTGCCGCGTGCCGGATGGCTTCGTACATAGCGTGGGTGCAGATGCCGATAGACGCCCAGCCGAGATTGTATTTGCCGATGTTGACCGTGTTCAGCGCGCAGTCCCAGGCGTATTGTCCCCGGCTCAGGATTTCCGACTCCGGGATGGGATAATCGTGCAGGGCGAATTCGGAAACATAGGACTGGCTGTTCACCACATTCTTGATCAACTCGTATTTTTTGTGATGGTAGTTCGCGTTGAAGAAGACATAGTCGCCCGTATCCCCCATCTTGCCGAACACGGAAACCATCTCCGCCTCGTTGCCGTTGCCGATATAGTATTTCGAGCCCTTGGCCTTGTACCCGCCCGCGCCGTCGGGGTCGAGGCGCATCTCGGTGGAATACACGTCCGCGCCGTGTTCCTTTTCCGACAGTCCGAAGGCGAAAATGGCGCCGTCCTCGAGCAGGTTTGCGGCGCGCTGTTTCAGCGCCTCATTCTCCGCCATCCAGATGGGTCCGAGGCCGAGAATGGAAACTTGCCAGGTATACCAGTAGTGCAGCCCATAAAAGCCTAGTATCTCGTTGAACTCGCAATTACGCCAGGTGTCCCAACGGCAGTCCTCACCGCCATACCCGGCAGGCGTGAGCAGCGTGGCGAACAGCCGCTCCCGCTTCTGGAATTCAAGAAAGTCCTTGTACCATTTAAAGGTGCGATCGTCTTCCTTGATTTGGTCCAGCCCCTTGTTTTCAAAAAACGCTATCGTCTTCTGCATGATCTCGCGGGAACGCGCATCCGGATAGAATCGTTCGTGATTTCTGGGATTGAGTAGAATCATGTCGTTGCCTCCACCTGGTTGATGTGAATTTTATTTGCGCTATTGACATCCAGCATAGCAAAGGAGACATCCTGCACCCAATAGTTCCGGTTCTGTTGACTATGGCGCCTCATCGGGCCCGACGCAAAGAGAGGCCAGTTTCCAACCGCCAAGCGTGCGGATAAGGGTTGCGGAAATAGTATATCGGCCCATCCCGAAAGCCAGAGAAGAAATGTCCCAGGTTCCCGACGCGATTACAAGGTCGGGGTGCAAGGCAGAGCTGTCCAACATAACCGGCGTGTTGCCTGCAGAGCCCCACATCAGCACCGTCTTCAGCATGGCAACCAGGTAGTCCGCCCGGGTGAACACCATGTATTCGCCATTACGCGTTGCGGCGGCCATACTGCAGTGCCCGTCATACAGGGTGGCATACAGCGGGTTGGTTTTCCCCTCGCGCAGGCACGCATCCCACACTCGCAGGGGCTCGAAGGCTTCGGTTTCCAAAGAGATGTCCGCTTCCAGGGCAGCGGGCAGCAGCGTCAGGGACACCAGCTTCCACGGTGCGCCGGGCGCGTCCCGACCGGCGTTGAACGAGAGAGTCCAAGGTCGCCCCTTCGCTTCCAGCGATGCCAGGCCGACGATGAAGAGATGGGCGTTCCGGATGGATTTTGACACGAGGACGGTATCTTCGGGCAACGTGAACGCGGCGCGTTCAACTTCGGAGTGTTGGAGTGTGGAGCGCGTGGCCGTAACCAGGCCGTCCATACCCACTGTAAAGGCGGCGGAACCCTGGACACTGAACAGAGTCCATAGGGACGGCGTGCCCGTGGTGAGCGCCTGCATTACGGAATCCAACAGCGCCTCCGGCGTCGTTGACACAGGTTCTGATGAAGGCGCTTCAAGGGCTGTGCGCAAGGCGGCCGCGCCTTCTTACCCTTCGGCGACGAGGTAAACGATAGACTGCGCCGCCTCCACGGGCGCGGCCGGGAGTGGGTTCGCCCAACGGTCGTAACAGCGTACTCCCGCCGGAATCGCGCGGGGCAACGGCACGGGCTCGATGCCGTCCGAATGTAATACCGCAACCGTGCACAGGCTGGCGGAAAAACCCCGGGGTTCACGGTGTGTAAACAGATGAGCGCTGATGCCCGCTGCGGGCGCAAGGCGCCCGGCATAGGGCGCCCCGTCCACGAAATGCGCCAGCGCCGCCGCCGCAAGGTGCATGGGTTTTAATAAAAACTGCGGTTCCATCATCATGTGGGTAAGGTGTCCATGCCTGGGCGCGGTATGGACCGAATAGGCGATACACCGCTCATTTCCCGCAGCGATGGCGCTGAGGAAGAACCGGGCATAACGGTCAGCGCCTTCATCCCAGGGGCCGAACAAATCCAGCTCGGCAAAGGAAAAGAAAGAACCGTGATAGCGTCCCACGTCCGGCCCTCCCTCGCTGCATAGCATCGGCTTGGGCGTACCGCCCACGGCGCGTTGAATCGTATCGAGGCGTTGGGCGACCCGGCTGATGCCGTCTCCGGGCCTGCCAAGCATATCGGGGTCGTAACGGTGCCAGGAAAGTTTGTCATACCAGGGGTATGCGCCCGACGCCAAAACGATATCTTCCCAGAACGAAGGGTACGTGTTGATGCCGACAATACGCGCGTTGGGATTGACGGCCTTGGCCTCTTCATACGCCGCTTTCAGCAAATCCACATACAAAAAGGGCGTGCCACCCTGGAAAAAGCGCATCATGTCCCAGGGTTCATTCCACACTTCCCATTCGTCAATGCGGCCCGCATAATGCCCCGTTATTTGCCGCACATATTCGCCCCACTTTCCGATATCCTTCGGCGCATGGCACACCTGAAAATAGCCGCCCTCCTCCGAACCTGTTTCCCACGCGGGCGCCGTGTCGAACATGCCGAGGATACTCATCCCGTGCTTTTTCGCCAGGTCCACTTCTTCGTCATGCCAAATCCAGTGCCCGGGCTCGGGTTCCACATAGCCCCACTTGGTGATGGCCGAAGCATCGTGAATCCGGCACCATTTGTACCCTAACTTCGACACCGCCTCCAGGTCGGGGTCGCAGAGGCGCACATGCACGCCGAAATACGATTCCGGCATCGGGCCCGGCAGCGGTTCCGGCGCGCGGGCCAGCAGGGTCTCACCGGTATTCGACACAGGCAGCCCGGTATTGTCTATGACCCGTGCCTCCACGCGGAGCATACCGAAGGGCTGCGCCACATCGCCGGAAACAAGTATCTCCTTTTCCCACAGGCCGCTTTTCTCAATGACAACAGCGGGCATCGCCGCTGTCTCCCCCAGGGTGTTGGTCACCTGTAGCGACAAGTGCGCCCCGGGCGGGGTCTCCCCACACACACGGGCGCGGACAAGATGAGGGCCATTCCCCGTCACAACGCCCCAGGGCGCAACGGGTTCCAGCACCACACCTGTCGCGCAGGTCGGAGGGCGCCATGCCGCGTCCGGCGGGCTGTCCGCCGCGCCCAGCCACAGTCCGTCCAGATAGAGCGTGCAATTCTCACCGGACGCCTCCAGTTTAAAATAGTAGTGTCCCGTCACGGACAGCGGCAGCAGTTCCCCTGCCTGCAGTAGCTGCCATTCTTTTTGTGCCGCCGCTTTCTTCTGCAGGGCAAGCGGTTTTTCCGTTTCATTATCGCGTAATGCGAAGGATACGATCGCCCCCTCGGGGTCCGAACGCGCCCACAACGCCACAGCAAAAATAGTTCCGGCCGGGAGCGCCGTCGCGGGGCTTTCCAGGATCAGCGTGCCCGCGCCGTCAAAGTGGATGCGAGCCGCGCCCACACCCAGTGGTCCTGCCATGGGTTCCGATGTCCAGAAAGTATTTTCCGAGGTTACTTTCCATCCTCCGGGCGCTCCGGCACCCATACGCTCCAGCGACAGTACATTCTCCATGCCAAACGTTTTTTCCGAAAACGAAAACAGCCCCAGTAGCAGGCAGAAAAGGATACTTGGATGGGAACGAAACCTTTTTTGCATAACCCATACTCCTTTTTAGCGGCGCATGCACACTTCCTTTTGACTGGCATGCAGGAGGTTGCGTTTTGCCCTGCAATTCTTCGTTTAACACGGATTTTCATTATCAGTTAAGATGGTATCCATTTCATGATACCGAGGCATAACCG
>MTKZ01001995.1_pt2 | contig 37040 bp, 40 predicted proteins | sample 1042781 | NCBI WGS metagenome assembly MTKZ01 (sample SAMN06212207, study PRJNA360539) | anaerobic digester metagenome | biome: Wastewater treatment plant; material: sludge; isolation source: anaerobic digester fed with sludge from wastewater treatment plant | place: Denmark: WWTP Viborg ...
TGCTGATAGGCCGGAAAAACGTTGGGCAGCGCCCCCATGTCGCAGGCGCCTTGCACATTGTTCTGGCCCCGCAGCGGATTGACGCCGCCGCCCTCGATGCCCACATTGCCGCAGAGCATCGCCAGGTTCGCGCAGGATTTCACGTTGTCCGTTCCGGAAATGTGCTGCGTCATGCCCATGGCGTAAAGAATGGCGGCGCGGTCGGCCCGCGCGTACATCCGGGCGGCCCTGCGGAGGTCTCCCGCGGGAATGCCCGTGATCGTTTCGACGTGTTCGGGCGTGTATTTCGCGACGACCTTCTTCAGGGCGTTGAATCCATCCGTCCGGTTTTCCACATATTCCCCGGCGTAAAGTTCCTCCGCGATGATCACGTTCATCAGACCGTTCAGGACGGCCACATCCGTCCCCGGGTTCTGGCGCAGCCAGATGTCGGCATACTTGACGAGGTCAATCTCCCGGGGATCGATGACGATCAGCTTCGCGCCCCGCTGGCGGACCGCGCGCTTGACCTTCATTCCCACGATCGGATGGTTCTCCGTGGTGTTGCTTCCCGTAACGAGAATCAGATCGGTAAACTCGATCTCGGAAATCGAGTTGGTCATTGCGCCACTGCCGAATGCGGCGGCCAGACCGGCCACCGTGACGGAGTGTCAGAGTCGGGCGCAGTGATCCACATTGTTCGTGCCGATCACCGCCCGCATGAATTTCTGGAAGAGGTAGTTTTCCTCGTTGGTGCAGCGCGCCGATGACAGTCCCGCCAGGGCGTCCGGTCCTTTCTGGTCCCGGATTGCCTTGAATCTGCCGGCAATGTAATCCAGGGCCTCGCCCCAGCCGGCCTCAACCAGTTCCCCGTCCTTCCGGATGAGGGGCGTCTTCAGGCGGTCGGGATGGTCCATGAAGTCGATGCCGAAGCGGCCTTTCACACAGAGGCTGCCCTCATTGGGCTCCCCGTAGCTCCGGTTTCCGCTGACCTTGACGACCTTGCCCTGATGCACATTGAGGTCCATCTGGCAACCCACCCCGCAGTAGGTGCAGGTGGTGCGGACTTTCTGAATCTCCCAGGGGCGGCCGGCAAAGCGGGCCTGGCGGAAGGTGATTGCGCCCACGGGGCAAACGTCGGCGCACTCGCCGCAGAAGTAGCATTCCGAGTCGATGTAGTCCTGGTCGAAGGCCGGTCCCACCTTGGCGCGGGAGCCGCGCATGGAGAAATCGAGAATTTCGTTCACCTGGATTTCGTTGCAGGCCCGGACGCACCTTCCGCAGAGGATGCATTTGTTGAGGTCCCGCGAAATCATCGTGTTCGTATTTTCGTGGGCATGCCCCGGCGATCGAATGCCGAAGCGGGGCTCTTCGATTTTCAGCCAGTAGATCAGGTTTTGCAGTTCGCAGGCGCCGTTCTGCTCGCAGGTCAGGCAGTTGTGGTCTCCCGACGCCCAGAGCAGTTCGACGATCAGACGCTGTGCGTCGCGAACCGCCTTTGTATTCGTGCGGATTTCCATGCCCGGGCTGACCGGCATGCAGCAGGAGGCGACCAGGGATCTTGCACCTTTGACCTCCACGACGCAAACCCGGCAGGCGCCGACGCTGGTCGTTTTCGCGTAATGGCAAAGGGTGGGAATGTAGATTCCGTTCGCGCGGGCGACCTCCAGGATGGTTTGCCCGGGATTGGCCTCCAGTTCACGGCCGTCCATCGTCACTAAAATCTTTTTGTCCATGGGATACTCCTTCTCGTGCCCCAAACGGGCGCTGGATCGTTCCTTCCGCCGCAATTTCTATGCAAATGCGGCTTTTTTGTCAATCAGAAAAGCCTTTGAAAAGAGTTGCCTTTTGAGGTCGCTGTCTGGTAATGAGGGCTGCGGGCGTCCCGGCGAACAGCGGGGTATCGTCACCGCGGCGGACCAGGCAATGAACGATATCATCATCATATCCAAATCCGGTGAAAGGCGAAAAATCAATCGCTGCCTTTCCTGCGGCACGACCGAGATATCGGGCCGCCGCCGCTACTGCTCCGCCTACTGCAGGCAGCGTCTCGGTTACAAGCTGGACATGCGGGTCGGTCTCGTCCAGGCGCTGAATGTCCGTTACGCGACGTTCTACTTTTCAGACATTCTCATTGCCATGGATATGCTGACCTACGGGCAAAACGACATCTTCAGTTTTTTTTACCCCCGGTCCAGAAACAGAACACCCGCCGAGGACTTCAGCCGTATGGCGGACATCCTCGGCGAGATGTGGTGGACCGAGCAGAAAAGAACGCACAAGCGGTACCTTGCCTCCCGCCATGTTCTTGCCCAAGCGGTGCGAAATCCGACGCCCATGCGGCCCGTCAGGCCCGTCCAGACGATCGTTCCTTCGCTACGGGGGACCTCGATGACCGCGCTCAAGATCAGCAGGATCGACCTCATGGCCCCGGACCTTCCGGCGGTCATTCGGGACGCTTACCGCAGGCAGGCGAAAATTCACCATCCCGATGTGGGGGGCGACGCCGAAACCTTCCGGAAAATACACGATGCCTATCTGGACCTCATGCACTGGTCCAGAAATCCCACCTTTGCCAAACGCCGCGGCTTTCCCGACAAATGGTTCTACGACGGCAGCCGCTGCAAATGGATGCAGCCCGTACCCTGACAAAGAGCCGGTTCGATCCGCCGCTTAAATTTCAGCGTCGCAGCGCAGGCAGCGGATCGCCTCCCGAATCGCATCCTCCCGGGCAAAGCCCAGTTCCACTTCCACGAAGCTCAGTTTTCTGGCCCGGGCATCCAGCTCGGGCATTTTTGTCTGCGGGGCTTCCGCAGATTCCTCATCGATGATGAGGGGGATGTCGATTTTTTCCTCTGCGGGCGCCTCGTAGGCAGGCTCTCCGTTTTTCCGTCGGATCTCCGCATCGATGTCGGCGGCCGCCTGATGACCGGCCGCGATGGCGCCGATCACCGTATCGGGCCCGGTCACGGCATCGCCGCCGGCGTAAAACCGGTCATCCGTCGTCCGGGACCGGCTGCCCGCCGCCAGGTCGAAGCAGTCCCACTTGTTGACGCGCACACCGCTGTCCTTCGGGACAAAGGAGAGATCGGGAACCTGTCCGATGGCCGCGATGACGGCATCGACGGACAGGGTGAATTCGGACCCCTTGACGGGAACCGGCCGCTTCCGCCCGCTCTTGTCGAAGTCTCCCAGCTTCATCCGCTCGCAGCTGATCCCGGTTACCCTTCCGTCGGTGGAAACGATCTTCAGCGGCGCCACCAGGTACTCGATCTTGATTCCTTCATGTTCCGCCGCTTCAATCTCCTCGGCGGCAGCCGGCATGTCCTGGCGCAGGCGGCGGTAAAGGATCGTGACTTCCGCGCCGAGCCGGATGGCGCAACGGGCCGCATCGATGGCGGAGTTCCCACCGCCGATGACGGCGACCCTGTCGCCCAGCTTTTTGTCTCCCTTCATCCATGCCGCTTCATTGGCATTGAAATCCCTCAGGAATTCGACGCCGCCGTACACGCCGGCCTTGTCCTCCCCCTCCACGCCCATCTTCTGGCTTCTGTGCGCGCCGGGTGCGAGGTAAACGATGTCGAAATCCTTGCCGACCTGGTCAAAGGAAATGGTCTTGCCCACACGGGTGTTGCACTTGATCTCCACGCCCAGGCTGCGGATGTCGTCGATTTCCCGGTCCAGGATGTTCCGGGGAAGGCGGTAGGCGGGAATCGCCCAGCGCAGCATTCCTCCCGGGTTGGGCAGTTCCTCGAAGATCGTCACGCCGTAGCCCCGCAGCGCCAGGTCGCGTGCGGCGGTGAGTCCCGCCGGTCCGGCGCCGACGACGGCGATCTTCTCTTTCCGGGTAACCGGCACCGGGACGATTTTGGGCCGGGGCGCATTGTCCGTGATGAACCGCTTCAGGAACTTGATGGCAATCGGCTCGTCCATCTTGCCGCGACGGCATTTGGTCTGGCACTTGTGATCGCAGACCCGTCCGCACACCGAGGGGAAGGGGTTGGTCCGGAGCATGACTTTGTACGCATCCTCGAAACGCTCCGCGCGGATCAGGGCGATATAGGCGGGTACGTCCATCCCGATCGGGCAGGTGTTCTGGCAGGGCGACTTGAACAGCGCCGTGCAGACCGCCGAACGGCAGTATTTCTGATGGATGTGCTCCTCGTATTCCTGGCGGAAATAGCGAAGTGTGCTCAGCACCGGGTTCGGCGCCGTCTGCCCGAGGCCGCAGAGCGAGGCATCCTTGATGATGGGGGCCATCTGTTCGAGCAGCTCGATGTCCCCCTCCTTGCCTTTTCCCTGCGTGATGTTCGTCAGGATCTCGAGCATCCGTTTGGTGCCCTCCCGGCAGGGGGTGCACTTGCCGCAGGATTCATCCTGGCAGAAATCCATGAAGAAACGCGCCATGTCGACAGCGCAGTTGTCCTCGTTCATGACGATCAGTCCGCCCGAACCCATGATGGCGCCGAGCTCGGCGACCTTTTCGTAGTCGACCGACGCATTGAGATGCTGGATCGGAATGCAGCCGCCGGAGGGGCCGCCCAGCTGCGCAGCCTTGAATTTCTTGCCTTTGGGGATTCCGCCGCCGATGTCGTAAACGATGGTTCCCAGCGTCGTTCCCATCGGGACTTCGACCAGTCCGACGTTGTTGACGTCACCGGTCAGGGCGAAGACCTTTGTCCCCTTGCTCTTTTCCGTTCCGACGCCGGCGTGCCACTGCGCACCCTTGAGGATGATCTGGCCGATGTTGGCCAGGGTTTCGACGTTGTTCAGGACGCTGGGCCTCTGCCAGAGGCCGGCGATGGCGGGAAAGGGGGGCCGGGGGCGGGGCATTCCGCGCTTGCCCTCTATGGATGTCATCAGCGCCGTTTCTTCGCCGCAGACGAAGGCGCCGGCGCCCTGGTAGATCTCCAGGTCGAAATCGAAGCCCGTTCCCAGGATGTCCTCTCCCAGCAGGCCCGCTTCCTTGGCCTGGGCGATGGCGATGTTGAGGCGGTGGATGGCCAGGGGATATTCGGCCCGGCAGTAGATGTAGCCGTGATGGGAGCCGATGGCCTTGGCGGCGATCACCATGCCCTCCAGGACAGCATGGGGATCCGCCTCGAGAACGCTGCGGTCCATGAAAGCGCCCGGATCGCCCTCGTCGGCGTTGCAGAGTACGTACTTGATGTCACCGGGGGACTGGGATGCGAATTTCCACTTCAATCCGGTCGGGAATCCGGCGCCGCCGCGGCCCCGCAAACCGGAGTCCAGGATTTCCCTGACGATGTCTTCCGGTTTCATCTCAGTGAGGGCTTTGGCCATTCCGGCGTATCCGTCCCGGGCGATGTATTCCTCAATTTTTTCCGGGTCGATCAGACCCCGGTTTCTCAGGACGCGCAGTTCCTGAAGCGCAAAGAACGGGATTTCCTGCATGGTCGGAATCACCGCTTCCGTGGAGGGTTCCCGGTACAGCAGACGCTGCAGGATTCTTCCCTTGACCAGATGTTCTTCCACCAGTTCGGGAATGTCATCCTGCCTGATCTGCATGTAGATGACCCCCTCGGGATAGACCACCATGATGGGGCCCATGGCGCAGAAGCCGTTGCATCCGGTTTCCACGATTTTTATTTCTTCGGCAAGTCCCCGCTTCAGAAGCTCGGCAACAATGGCCTTCTTGACGTTCAGGCTTCCTGATGCATGGCAGCCGGTTCCGCCACAGAGCAACAAGTGCGAACGAAACATTTTCATTTGGTTTAAATCCTCCTTCAGCCTGTATTGGCAGCCGCCTGACCTCGGCCCGCGGCCCATTTCGTCAGCCGCTATTTTGTCTTCTCCGCGCCCCGTGCCAGTACGAACGGGGTCTGGATGTCCCCTTCGAGCACATGCTTTTTGAAGACCTGTCTCATTTTATTGGCGTCCATATATTCGTACTTGATCGGCTCCTGGCCGATAATTTCAACGGTGACCAGCGGTTCGCGGCTGCACAGGCCCATGCAGCCCGATGTGGTCACGGCCACGTCCGTCACGTTCACCTCCTCGATGGCCCGCATCAGGGCATCCATGACTTCTCTCGCGCCGGAGGCGATGCCGCAGGTTCCCATGTGAACGGTGATTTTCGCCCGTCGATCGCCATCGCGCAGGGCCGTTTCCGCATGGACCTTTTCCTTGATCTTCTTCAAGTCTTCTATTTTCAGTTTCGCCATGATCTCTCCCCCGCTGATCGTTAATTGTACTGGCTGAGAATTTCCCGGACTTTGCCCGGTTTGACCCGGCCGTGAACATCTTCATCGATGACGACGACCGGCCCCAGGCCGCAGGCGCCCAGGCACCGGACGGTCTCATAGGTGAACATCCGGTCGGGCGTGGTTTCGCCTTCCTTGACGCCGAATTCTTTTTCCAGCTTTTCCGCAATGGCCTTGCCTCCCCGGACATAGCAGGCCGTTCCGAGACACACGCGGACGGTGTGCTTTCCCCGGGGGGTCATGGTGAAAAACGAATAGAAAGTCACCACGCCGTAAACCCGGCTCAACGGCAGGTTCAGGCCTTTGGCAATCCGTTTCTGCACGCCGATGGGCAGATATTCCAGAGACACCTGGGCCTCTTCGAGAACGGGAATCAGCCCGCCCGGTTTCCCCTTGTATTTTTGAATGATCGCATCGAGTTTTGCGATTTGATCCGGAGTGAATTCTTTCAACAGGTCACCATCTTCCAATTTCATTGACGCCTCCTTCATCCCTATATTTCCTTGCTTCATGCCTCCGCGTTGATTTCCTTCAGACCATCCTCGACATCATGGCGGATGAATTTTAAAACCTCGATGTGATTGATCGGGACATCTTCTATTTCCCTCTTGATTTCATCCGTGTCCAGCGTGTAGACCCGACCGTCGCGTTGATGGCGGTAGACGAAGCGGATGTCCGGATTTCCAGCCACCAGTGTAACGATTGTCCCCGGCAGATCCCCCAGGGGCTGACGGTCGATGTGACGGAGCCCGAAGACAACCCGGACCGTGGTGCCCGCCTCCGGATTCGATTCAATTTCCAGGCTTCCTCCGGTATTGGCGGCGGCCTGTGCCAGCATCGGAAGCCCCAGTCCCACACGCCGGACTTTCTTGGTCGTGTAAAAAGGGTCCAGGGCCCGCTTCCGCTCCTCCCCGGTCATCCCTTTTCCGTCATCCCGGACTTCCAGTGTCAACCGGTCCGCTTCGCCATCTTCCGTCATCGCGATTACGACCCGGCGGGCCCTGGCGCGTATGCTGTTTTCCGCAATGTCCAGGATATGAAGGGACAGTTCCAGCACGGCTCACGGTGCCTCCACATGGCGCCCGTCCCGGTTTTCAAAGGCAAGCTTCAGCTCGCGGATGTTTGCCCCCGCGAGGATCATCGTCGTGAACGCCCGACCGATATCATGGACAAAATGGGCATCCGATGATTCGATAAATGCAAAGGAGGAAAGCTCGGGGTACTGCCGCCGGGCCCCCCTGATTCCGATTGCCGGCGTGACCTCCAGGGCGTCAAAGGGCATGGACGGATCGATGAATCCAAGCTGGCTGATGACGCTGTAGCTGGGGCGATCGATATGGGAAGCCACGGCAAGGCCGCCCAGGGAGTGAATCCGGTCGATGATTTCCTGAAGCGGCAGTTGGGTTGCACCGATGAGCAGCCGCTCGTTCATGCCCTCCACTTCATCCCGGTCGTTGACGATGACCTGGCATCCGAAAAGCTCCTCCTGATTTCTGCCCGGGAGATTTTCGTAGACGATCCGCTGAAGCTTCAGAAGGTCGCCCAGGTCGTCGAAGAGGGCCAGCAGGTGCACCTCCTCCATGCTGGATATTTCCATCCCCGGCAGAACGGTCAGCGGCTTCCCCTTTGCCAGGCTCAGGACGGGAGGCACGTTTTCCGATGCGTTGTGGTCACAGACGGCGATCAGGTCCAGCTTTTCGCTTATGCATTTGTCAATGAGTGCTTTCGGATACATGTCGAATTCCGCGCAGGGCGAAAGACAGGTGTGCATGTGAAGATCGCAGCGAAACGCCCTGAGCATGATGCGTATCCTGAAAAAATATCAAAAAAAAGACCATGATTCGCANNGTTATTTTTCTCTTTGGCGATCAGGGCGTGGATCTGCCCCACGACGTCAAAGCCGGATTGTTCGGATACCAGCAGGGGTATGTTTTCCCGCGTCGCTCTCTCCAGTGTGTCTTTTGCCGGCTGGGCCCCGTGGACGAGGATGATTCCGGCGTGCTCCTTCAGGCTGGCCACCGCGACAATGTTCTGATGGACCTGTCGCGTGACCCAGACATCCCCTTCCTTGCTGTTTCCCATGACGTCGCTCAAAAGATCGCCCGTGTACCCCCCGCGTACGGGTCGGTTGAGCTGGTCCGCGCCCGCGCAAACCTTCAGGTTCAAAAATTTAACGATTGATGCGAGGTCCACCGGCTTTCTTTTTCCCCTTTATGACGAGTTGTTGGCAATATTGATGACCATCTTCAGATGGGTTCCCTTGCCGATTTCCGAAGTGATCTGAAACAGGTCGGAAAATTTCTTGATGTTGCACAATCCCATGCCCGCGCCAAAGCCCATTTCCCTGATCTTTGAGGTTGCGGTGGAATAGCCCTCCTGCATGGCCAGATCGATGTCCGGGATCCCCTGTCCTTCGTCGATGGTTTCGATCTTGACCTTATGGGGCGTTACGGACAGTTGAATCATCCCTCTTTTTGCATAGGAGACGATATTGATTTCTGATTCATAGGCGACCAGGGAGGCCTTCATGACGACGTCCTGGCTCAGATGCAGCTTTTTCAAATTCGCCTTGATCTGGCTGGAAACCTTCCCCGCCTCGTCAAAATTTCCACCCTCAACGGTGTAGCTGCATTCATAGATGGGTTTTTCAGGGGCGTTCAATGTTGCTGTCAACCCTTTCTACACAACCCTTGATGCCTTTTTCATACAAACGACCGGCTGTTTCAAAGAGAATGTATTTTGTCGAAAGGACCGGAATTTTAAGCTCTTCCGCCAGACGGATGGTCTCCGGAACCGGTTTTTTGCCCCGGACCATCACAATGGCGGCAATGTCAAGGATATCGGATGTGCGAATGACTTGGGGGTTTGTCAATCCGGTGAGCAGAAGGCTGCCTGATTTGGCAAATGCGAGCACGTCACTCATCAGGTCAGCGCCAAAGGCGGTCTTTACCTCCATTTCCATCTGATCCTGTCCGACCAGAACATCGGCATTCAGTATCTCTTTTACATCATTGAGGGTCACGATGACCTCCTTGTGCGAAAAACGGCTTGTGGCGGCTATGCCCAAAGCCGCCATTTGAACTGACTGCCCCCGGGGACGTTTCTCGAGATTTTCTGAAATAAAAAAGCTTGTAACTTGGCCGCATTTGACGTCCGTCCGATTATCATAAGCCCGGTTTGATGTCAATAAATTTATCTTTTTTAAAAAAGCTTTGCTTCCCCGCCTCATTTGCGTTAAAAACATTCCATGCACGAGTTTCTGGATCAGTATTTGAACTGCCTTTTCGTTGAAAGAGGATGCTCGAGAAACACTCTGGACGCCTATAGCCGCGACTTGAACGGCTACCTCGCTTTTGCCCGAAAAAGCGGTTGCGCAGTTCCCCAGGAAATTTCCCCCGATGTTGTCATGGCCTATCTCGCCGAACGGAAAAGCGCGGGACTTTCCGCAAGTTCCGTGAACCGTGCTCTGGCGGCTGTCCGGGGATTTCACAAGTACCTGCTGCGGGAAGGAATCGCGGACCGGAATCCCCTTGTCCGCATCGAACTGGCAAGGGTCTGGATGCGCCTGCCCGGAACGCTGAACCGTGAGGAAATGAACCATCTGCTGGAGCAGCCCCTTCCGGACGGAAATGCCGGATGGAGGGACCGGGCCATGCTTGAGCTGATGTACGCAACTGGACTCCGCGCCTCCGAGTTGATCCATCTCAAGATGAACGATATCAGTTGGCAGGTCGGCTTTCTCTCGACGATGGGCAAAGGGGGGAAGGCGCGGATTGTTCCGATCGGTCGGTGTGCCTTTGACTGCCTGCGTCGATATATCGAGGAATCAAGACCCCGGCTGATAAAGGGACGGCAGAGCGACCTGCTGTTTCTGAACCGGTCCGGGCAGGGGCTCACGAGACAGGGATTCTGGAAAATCGTCAGAAAATACGCACTCCGGGCGGGATTGGGGACAAAGGTTCATCCGCACACATTCCGGCATTCATTTGCCACCCACCTGCTGGAAGGGGGCGCCGATCTCCGTTCCGTGCAGATGATGCTGGGTCACGCCGACATCTCGACAACGCAGATCTACACCCATGTCACACGGGAGCGGCTGAGGGATGTTCACAGGAAGTACCATCCGCGGAGCTGACGGACCGGACCATATCCTGATATAACGAATTAAATTTATTAATTTATTAAGAATTATCTGCCGGATTTAACGCATGGAATATGAATCGGGCCGGCCGGCCGTAAGAAAGAAGATCAAACCTCCCGGGCGACGGAAGATCGCTCTCATCCTGGCCGCTGTTTTCGTCATCCTGCTGGGGGCAGGGGGTTATGCATTCTTTTCCCGGACGTCCGTCAAAGCTCCTTTTTTCGCAACGCGGGCGGTCAACGCATTTTCCTTTTTTGTGTTGGGCCGGAATCCGCATTTCTATTATCTGCTGGTGGAGAAGAACGGGAAGGACTACCAACTGAGCGCACAGGACGCATTCGATCTTTCCTACAGGGATGAATTCGTCATCAAGGGCATCGTCTCGGACGATCTGCTGGAAAAGGGCGTTGCCGTCGATGTTGAAGGGCTCGGCGAAAAGAATGACTTCCGCCGGCTTCTCAAGGGGATCGAACTCATTGACAAATTGATGACGGTGAGCAAAGGCGGTCCGCCGGCCGGTCAGGTTCCCGAGCATCACATCAACGTGCTCTATCGTGACAGCGTGATCGCCCGGATTCCGATGAAAGTAACCATCACACCGCAGGATTTTCTCAGATACGCGAAGGATTCCGATGATAAGCGCCTGCAGGCGGACTATCTCAAGCAGGCCATCGCCGTCAACCGCGAGGACACACAGGTCCGGAAAATGCTGGCGGCAGTCTACACCCGCCAGGGCAAGACAGCGGACGCGATCGCCTTGTACAAGGAAGTCCTTGCCCGCAAGCCGGACGATGCCGCCGCCCTGTCCGAGTTGCTCAAGTGCTACATGAACGGCAAGGACTATGACCAGGTCGTCAAAACAGGCGCCATGCTGCTTCAGGTCAACCGGCAGGACGGTGCGACATACGCCAACGTCGCTTATGCCCAGGGGAAGCTGAACCAGTGGGATCGGGCGATCGCGAATTACCGGGAGGCGGTGAGGCTCAGTCCCGACAACACCATTCTCCTCTATCGTCTGGGAGAGGCGTACGAGAAGAGCGGCAAGATCAATGAAGCCGCAAGTCAGTACCGGAATTACCTCGCCAAGGTTCCAAAGGCCGATTATGCCATGATCGCCCTGGCAGACGTCTCCCTCAAGACGGGCCATGTCGATGAGGCGATCAAGTGGTACCGGGAAGCCTTGAGGAAGCAGCCCCGGAACGCTGCAATCTATGCCAATCTGGGCCTCGCATACCAGAAAAAGGGTCTGGTCAGAGAGGAAATTGCCAGCTTGAGGCGGGCCGTGGAATTGAATCCGAAGGAGTCCGTCGTGCAGCTGAATCTGGCTGCGGCCCTCGAGAAAAACAAGCAGAACAGGGAGGCTGCCAAGATATACCGCAAGTTCGGTGACCGGAAAACGGGCGATGCCGACGCTGTGGAGCGGCTGGCCAACCTGGAGTACAGGGACAAACATTATCCACAGGCCATTCAGCTCTATGAGCAGATCGTCGCAAAATCCAGGCGAAAGGCCGTGATTCACGCCAATCTCGGATTTGCCTATGGCGAACTGAAAAAACTGAATCCCTCGGCTGAGAACTACGAAAAGGCCATCCGATACGGCAACAAAGACCCGCAGATCCTGTACAACCTGGCCTACACCTACGGAAGGCTGGGCAAGACAAAAGAAGCGATAGGGGCCTACGAGCAGTACGCTGCCGTCCAGCCGACGGCCGATGTCCTGAATACGCTTTCGGATTACTATATCCGCGGCAGGCAGTATGACAGGGCAATCGCAACCTATCAGAAGATTCTGCCGCTCCTTGCCAAGAAGGCGCCCGTGTACGCAAACCTCGGTCAGGCCTACGGTTTGAAAGGGAACCACGACAAGGCGGTCGAATTTTACAAATTGGCCTTACGCCACGATCCGGGGGATGATGCGGTGTATGTCCGGCTGGGCGAAGCCTATGAAAAGAAGCAAATGTATTCAGAGGCGCTCAACGCCTATCGATCCGCTTATGAATTGAACGGCGAATCAAAGAAAGCGGCAGAGCGGTTCCGGGCGCTGAAGATTCGCCTGCTGGAGCAGAAAAACCGGGAAGGGTAAGGAGGATGTTGAAACGGAATCGGGAAGAAACGCGTCAGATCCGCCTGAATGAGATGCTCATCGGCGGGGATGAACCGTTTGTGCTGATCGCGGGTCCCTGCGTCATCGAAGATGAAGCGAAAACCATGGCGCTTGCCGATGATTTGAAAAAGCTCACGGGCCGCCTTCAGATTCCCTTCATCTTCAAGGCCTCCTATGACAAGGCAAACCGCACATCCCTCGGCTCCTACCGGGGGCCGGGCCTTCGGGAAGGCCTGCAGATTCTGGAGAAAGTCAAAAAGAATTTTGCGGTTCCCGTTCTGACGGACGTCCATCGTTTCGAGGAGATCGAACCGTCCTCTAAAGTTGCCGACATTCTTCAGGTTCCGGCCTTCCTGTGCCGGCAAACCGACTTTGTGATCGAAATCGCCAGACAGGCCAGGGTCGTCAACATCAAGAAGGGACAGTTTCTGGCGCCCTGGGATGTGAGAAACATCCTGCAGAAGGCTGCGTCGACAGGTAATGAAGACATCATGGTCACGGAACGGGGCGCCAGTTTCGGCTATAACAATCTCGTGGCGGACTTCCGGTCGCTTCCGGAGATTCGGGCCATGGGGTATCCGGTTGTTTTTGACGCGACTCACAGTGTCCAGCTTCCCGGGGGTCAGGGAACCTCTTCCGGCGGTCAGCGCGAAATGGTCTCCTATCTTGCGAGGGCGGCGGTCGCTGTCGGCATTGACGGCCTGTTTCTGGAAGTTCACCCGGATCCGGACTGCGCCCTCTGTGACGGGCCGAACTCTCTGGCGGTTGATGATCTCCCGGATCTTCTTCGCATGCTGGTCCGGATCGATCGGCTGGTCAAGAATCGACAAGGATTGGGGTGAATGCAGGGGGGGCGATGACGAACACCGGTGATGCGCCGCTGGCCGAAAAGATCAAACCCATACGGGTGCTGATGCTCGATGTGGACGGCGTTCTGACGGATGGCCGGATCATCATGGATGACAGGGGGTGCGAGACGAAGCATTTTGACGTCAAGGACGGGCACGGCCTGAAAATGCTCATGCGCTGCGGGATTTCCGTCGTCCTGATCACCGGGAGGCAGTCGGAAGTTGTTCTGCACCGTGCCCGTGACCTCGGAATTACCGAAGTTCACCAGTCGATCTGGGACAAAGCCGCTGTTTTTGAGAAGCTTCTGGTCAGGATGGATCTTCAACCGGCGGAGGTCGCCTATGTCGGAGATGATGTCGTTGATATCCCCCTTTTGAGGAGGGTCGGTTTCGCCGTTGCCGTGCGGGACGCGGTGCCGGAAGCGAAAAAGGCGGCTCACTACGTGACCCGAAACCGGGGCGGTAGGGGGGCTATACGGGAAGTCTGTGAGATCATTATGAAATCTCGGGATCAATGGGTCGAAGTGGCAAAGAAATATGAATTTGCCTAAGTATTCGATCTGCCTGATTTCCATGATTCGCCTTTACTTCTGCGACCATGAATGCTATAAATTCAAGCAGGATCAGATTTAGAAAGAAAACTTGGATAATCGCGGGTTTGTCTGCCCTGGTGATTCTGTCGGTCTCCATTGTCCTGAAGGTGGTGAATGACAGGAAAGCGCCCGAGAAGATCCTGAAGGTCATGGCCGAAAATATCGATCTTCAGGTAAAGAATGTCATTTACACCGATGTCGGCCAGTCGGGTGAAAAATGGGAAATCAAGGCGGATACGGCGCAATACCTCAAGAAGGAAAACGTGGCCCTTTTTGAAAAGATCAGGGTTCGAATGCTGACGGCCGATGGAAAGTCCTTTACCCTGAAGGGGGACAAGGGGCGTTTTCAAACCGAGAAAAAAGATATCGAAATTGTGGGCAATGTCGAGGGAACCTCTGACGCTGGCGAGCGTTTCACGACGGATAAATTGAGTTATAACAATGCGGAAGGGAAGATTTACACGAATTCGCCGGTCACCATGTCCAGCGGACAGATGAAAATCATGGGGACCGGCCTGACCGTCAACATGAAAAGCGGAGAGCTGAACCTTGTTTCAAAAGTCAAGGCCGAAATTAAATTGAAATGAGTGAAAAAATGTTTGCAGAGATTCGAGAAAAAAAGAGTATCTCCCTCCTTCTGCTCTCGCTTTGGGGCGTTTTCGTGGTTTTGGCGCTGATTCCCGGGGCGGTTCTGGCAAAACAGGCGGCGTCGACCCAGAAAAAGGCTAAAATGGACAGGAATCAGCCGATTCAAATCGTTTCAGACCGGCTGGATGCATATGATGAAACAAAAAATGTCATTTTTTCGGGGAATGCCGTCGCAACGCAGGGGGACAAAGTCATCAAGGCGGACCGGCTGATCATTCATTACAAGGAGAACCCTGACAAGACGAAGAAAAAGGAAATCCGGGGGATGGGTGAGACGGGCGATCTGGATCAGGTCGAGGCTGTGGGCCACGTCATCATCACCCAGCCCGGCCGGGTCGTGACGGGCGACCATGCGATCTTTTATCAGGATTCGCAAAAGGTCGTCATGACGGGAAACGCCGCCATGCGGGAAGGGAAGAACGTTATCGTGGGGCACCGAATCATCGTCTATCTGGACGAAGACCGTGGCGTCGTTGAAAGCGACCAGAACAAACGGGTGACGGCGACGATTTATCCAAGCGAAAAGAAGCAGGAAAAGAAATAGCCTCCTTTCCGGGGCATGAATCTTTGCAAACTGGGCATGAGCGAAACCAGGCAGATTGTTGCAGATGGAAAAGCTGTCCGCAGTCGGGCTGATCAAGATTTACGGCGGAAGAAAGGTCGTCAACGAGATTGACCTGGAGATTTATCCCGGGGAAGTGGTCGGTCTTCTCGGACCTAACGGAGCCGGCAAAACTACGACTTTTTACATGATTACCGGTCTGATTCAGCCGGATGGCGGGCATATCTATCTGGATCGGGAAGACATCGGCCGGCACCCCATGTACATCCGTGCCAGAAAGGGCATAAACTATCTGCCTCAGGAACCCTCCATTTTCCGGAAACTGACGGTTGGAGAAAATATCATGGCAATCCTGGAGACGCTGGACGTCCCACAGGAAGTTCGGGACCGGCGTTTAAAGGAACTTCTGGCGGAACTGGATCTGTCGGCTCTGGCCGATCAATATGCCTATTCGCTGTCCGGAGGCGAAAGGCGGCGGGTCGAGATCACCCGGGCCCTCGTCACGTCTCCGAAATACATCCTGCTGGATGAGCCCTTCGCGGGCATCGATCCCCTCGCCGTGGCCGATATCCAGAAGATTATTTTCAAACTGAAATCCAAGGGCATCGGTGTGATCATTTCCGATCATAACGTCCGGGAAACGCTTTCCGTCTGTGGCAGGGCGTACATCGTCAACGAGGGAAAAATTCTCGTTGAGGGAGATCCCGAGACGATTGCGAATTGCGAAGCGGCGCGAAAAATCTATTTCGGCGAGGATTTTTACCTGTAACATGGCCTTCGAGCTGAAGCAGAATCTGAAACTGACCCAGCAACTGATTATGACGCCACAGTTGCAACAGGCGATCAAGCTGCTGCAGCTTTCCCGCCTCGAACTGGTCGATACCATCAACCAGGAGATGGAGGAAAATCCGCTGCTTGAAGAGATTTCAGCGGATGACGAGCAGGAGAAGGTTGCAGACACCGAGGCCGATGGCATCCCGGTCGTTGAACGGGAAGAGATCAAAGCCATCGACCGCATGGACGAAGTGACCGGGGAAGGAGACGGAAGGGAAGATTTTGACTGGAATGGGTATCTCGAAGATTACGGACCCATGGGTGTCACCTACGATCGCCTCGACGGCGAGGCCCCACCCTGGGAAAACATGCTGACGGCCGTTCCTTCCCTGACGGATCACCTCATGTGGCAGCTGAAGCTGACCCGGTGCTCTGAACAGGAAATGAAAATCGGCGAACAGATCATCGGAAACCTGGACCAGAATGGATACCTGACGGTGGATGTGGAGGAAATTGCACTATCGGAGAAGGTTGAGGCGGGGTGCGTTGAAGCAATGCTCAAGAAAATACAGGAATTCGATCCGCCCGGGATTGCCGCCCGGGATTTGAAGGAGTGTCTGCTGATTCAGGCGCGCCTTCTCGAAATCGGAAACCCGCTGGTCGAAGGCATCATTCGGGAACACATGAGAGACCTGGAACTGAAAAATTACACCCAGATTGCCCGCAAAATGAAATATTCCCTCTCGGATGTTCTCCAGGCCGTCCAGTTGATCAGCAACATGGATCCGAAGCCCGGCAGGATCTACAGTGAGGAAAGAATCCAGTCGATCATTCCGGATGTCTATGTTTTCAAGTCCGGCGATGAATATAAAATTGTCCTGAACGATGACGGCCTCCCGCGTTTGCGAATCAGCAATTTTTACCGGGAGATCATGATGGCGGACAATGTCAGTGAGGATCAGGAAACCGGGAAAAAGTATGTCAAGGAAAAAGTGCAGTCGGCAACCTGGCTGATCAAAAGCATCCAGCAGCGGCAAAAGACAATCTATAAAGTGACGGAGAGCATCGTCGGGTACCAGAAGGATTTTTTCGACAAGGGGATCCAGCATCTGAAACCGCTGGTCCTCCGCGATATTGCCGATGATGTCCAGATGCACGAATCGACCATCAGCCGGGTGGTCACCAACAAATACATGCAGACGCCCAGGGGCATCTTTGAGCTGAAGTATTTTTTCAGTAGCGGTATCAGCCGATCAAACGGCGACGATATCGCATCCAAAAGCGTGAAGGAAGAAATCCGGAAAATTGTCGGTGGGGAAAACCCCAGAAACCCCTACAGTGACAGCGAGATTGCCGAGCTTCTCGATAAAGCGGGGATATCGATTGCCCGAAGGACCATCGCCAAATACCGGGAAGGGATGGGAATTCTGCCTTCTTCGCGGAGAAAAAGACTGTTTTAAACAAGATGGGGGTTGACTTTTCGCGACAACGAAAATATACAGACGGGCTTTGCGCGCCCGGCGTTACCCGGCTGATATTTCGAATGGAGCGCGAGGATGCGCCGTGAGGCTGGGTCATTTTAACAGGAGGACAGGTTTATGAAGATTTCTGTGACATTCAGGAATGCAGAGGGAGAAAATTGGCAGAAGGAATATGTGGATGACCGGTTGAAAAAAATGAAGAAGTACATTGATCGTCCCGTTGAAGCGCATGTGGTTCTCTCCGTTGAAAAGTTCAGGAATGTGGCGGAAGTGAATTTGATGGCCGATGGTTTGAATGTGAATGCGAAAGAAGAATCCAAGGACATGCATCTGGCGATTGACAATGCCGTTGAAAAAATCGAGCGTCAACTGAAGAAGCGCAAGGAAAAAATCAGAGGTCACAAGACCAACTTGACCCGTTCCGAAGGAATCACCGCCGTTTCCGGCCAACCGGAGGAGGCGGAGGAGGCGTTGAATGCAAGGGTGGTCGAAACCAGGAGAATCGTCTTGAAACCCATGTCCCTGGACGATGCCATGATGGAGATCGAGGACTCCAAGAACCGGTTTATCATGTATCGGGATGCGCTGACGGAAAATGTCAGCCTGATCTATCGACGTGAAGACGGTCTTTATGCGCTCATCGAGACAAACAGCTGATCAGCGGAGAAGGGCGCATGAAAATCATCGATATGCTCAAGGTCGAAGACATCCTGGTGGACCTGCGGTCTGACAACAAGGGGGACGTCCTTCGGGAATTGGTCCAGCCCTTTGTCGAAAGCCCTCGGAATCTGGATTCCGAAGCCACCGTCCATGCGCTGCATGAAAGAGAAAGACTGGGCAGCACGGGCATTGGTGACGGAATTGCCATTCCCCATGGAAAAATCCCGGGACTTGACGAACTGGTCCTGTCTTTCGGTCGCAGCGCCGCGGGGATCCCATTTGACGCGATGGACGGCAAGCCGGTCCACCTGTTCTTTTTGCTGATTGCGCCGGAGAATTCAGCGGGACTGCATCTCAAGGCGCTGGCCAAGATATCGAAAATGCTGAAGGACGGCGTTTTTCGGACGAAGTTGATGACCGCCCGGACGAGGGAAGACCTCTACAAGATCATCGCGGTTCAGGATGATCAGATATCATGAACGGAGCCGTGTTGTTCCAGAATCATGCCGGCTGTGACGATCGAAGATCTGCTGCGCGGGGCGGAACATAGGCTGGGCCTTTCCGCCACGGGCAGCTTGCCGGGAGCGAGGCGACGCGTGGACCAAGCCCGGGTCCAATCTCTTGAAGACCGGTATCCGCCGAAACTGCTTCCCGGTGTCGCATTGATCATTCCCGGTCCAATTCATTCCCGCTGGGCGCATCATCCGGACGAACGCGGTCCCGCCCTGAAAAAAATCTCTTCTCTGCGAATTCCCGTCGTCTTTCTTTCCCGATCGCGTCGTATTCCCGATTATTTTGTTCCACTGATCGAGCAAAGCCGGATTTGCGTGATGTCGTCGGTCCATGATGCGTTCCTGTTGGAGAGCCGCCTCATGGGCCTGCTCCGTGAAAAGATCGATCGGATCTGCTTCGTGCACGGCGTGCTTCTGAACCTCTTCGGCAGGGGCATTCTGATCACGGGTGACAGCGGTATCGGAAAAACGTCCCTGGGTGTGGAACTGGTTCGGCGGGGCCATCTCTGGGTGGCCGACGACATCATCGAGATCGAGAGAAAAGGATGCCGCCTTCATGCACGCGGTCATCGGATCTCGCGCAACCGGGTTCATGTGAACGCATCGGGAATCATCCCGACCGGACGAATCATCAGGCATCGGGACCGGCTGTCTGAAACGATTCTCGATCTGGTCATTGACCTGGTCAGGAAGGGGCGCCCGCAGCCCGGTGGCTCTCCGTGCAAAAAGAAACCCCGCGAGATTCTGGATATCGCGGTGCCCCGCTTTGGACTTCCCGTGCCATGCGGGGGATTCGCGGAAGTTTCGCGGATCGAAGAGGCTGTTCATTCATTTTTCAAAAGGGGAGGGAAAAGATGAAAACGCTTCGCGTGGTCATTATAACGGGCATGTCCGGCTCCGGGAAGACGACGGCGCTGAGGGCGCTGGAAGATATCGGCTTCTTCTGTGTCGACAATCTACCCGTGATCCTGCTTCCCGAATTTCTCGCGATCCAGTCCGAGGCGTCGAAAGACGTCTCGAAGGTCGCAATGGTGATGGACCTGAGGGAAAAAAGCTTTCTGGAAAGCTACACGAAGATCTTCGAGGAGTTGAACCGGAAGGGGTACAAGATCGAAATTCTTTTTCTGGATGCCGGCGACGATGCCCTGCTCCATCGTTTCAGCGAAACCCGGCGAAACCACCCCCTGTCCCTGCGCGGTTCCGTGATGGAGGGCATTCTCAGCGAGCGCAGCCAGCTGTCTGCCCTGAAGCAGATGGCTGACAAAGTCCTCGACACGACGTCCCTGAATGTCCATCAGCTCAAGGATGCGGTGCAGCGGCACTTTCTGGGCTCCGCGTCGCGGAGAATGATTATCCATGTCACATCTTTCGGCTACCGTTTCGGGTTGCCCGCCGATGCCGATATGGCGCTGGATGTTCGTTTTCTCCCGAATCCCTATTTCATCGGAGACTTGAAGCCCCATGACGGGCACAATGCTGCCGTCCGCCGGTACGTTCTTGAATTCGAAGAGAGCCGGATTTTCATCCGGAAGCTTTTCGAGCTGATGGAATTTCTGATCCCGCTCTACGAAAAGGAGGGAAAGGCCCGGTTCAACATTGCCCTCGGATGCACCGGCGGAAGGCACCGGTCGGTCGTGATGGCAAATGAGTTGGTGGCTTATTTCAGCGGCAAAAACTATCTCGTCAGCATCAGCCACCGGGACATCAACAAGAGCTGAAACCAAAAATCGCCGGCCGGCGCCCGATTATCCGCTGCGCCGGAGCGAGGCAATCCGGATAACGGGGTTCAGTTGGCCTGGGCGATTTTTTTCGTGACGTTGTCGGCGATCCAGTGGGGGTCCCACCACTCCTGGGGATTGACGAACCGGTCGCCCACGATGATGGAAAAGTGCAGATGATCCCCCCCGGCCAGACCGGTAACGCCGGAGTATCCGATCCGGTCGCCTTTCTTCACCGGCTGTCCGGATTGGATCTGGATCGTCGACAGGTGACCGTACAGGGAGAAAAGGCCCAGCCCGTGGTCGATCATCACGGCATTGCCGTAGATTCCCAAAGGGCCGGCAAGTACGACAATGCCGTCGTTCGCCGCCTCGATCGGGGCGTGTTCCGTGGACGCAAGGTCGACGCCCTCGTGCAGGCTTTCGCCGATTATTTTCCCCTGGTACACGTAGGTTCTGGCGTCGCCGAAGAGCGCCATCGGCGAGGCATTTTTCATTCGAAGAAAGGTGTCCTGCCAGAGCGGCCGGGGATCACTTTTCCGGGTGATGGCCTGAATGGTTTTCAGGTTGTCCTGCCGCATCTGCCCGTTCACGTGGATAAACGTTTCCAAGGATGTTTTGCCGCGGAGCTCCGGATTGGAAATCTGAAAGTCGGGCATCTTCTGCTGCAGGAAAGTGTCCGACAGGCTCATTTTGTCGGCACGGAACTTCTTGCTTTTAATCAGGTGGGGCAATGCCAGGGAAGCCTCGTTGAAGGCTGAGTCCCGCGCAAAGATCTTGATGCGCGTAACGCCCTGCCTGGCGTCCACGGGGAGGGCAAAATAGACGATCTGGAAGATCTTGCCCGAAACCGTGACGGGGTAACTCCGGAAAAACTGGTTTTCCACCATTACGCCGCTCATCACGGTGGGTTCGGAAGTCCGGAACAGGGTGACGCCGGTGCCGCCGGGGTTGAGGATGTTCTGCGGGTTCTGCGGGTAAATCTGGGGCGGGGTGATGTCGATCGTCACCGGCCTGCTGATCCGGGTTTCGTTTTTGAATAGGGAATAATCGACGGCCCTGATCTGCAGGGTGGCCGGTCCATCATGCATCCTCATTTCGTAGGGATCGACCGTCAGCGATATCGCTTTCCGGCTCGTTTTCTTCTCCGGGTAACGAACGGATGAGAGCGGGTAGGTTTTGTCGTCCTGAACGATGACGGCCGTTGTTTCTTGAAGGCCGCTTCCGTTGTCGTAAAAAGTGATCTCCATGCCTTTCTGCCGTCCGATGGCGACCAGATCCTCGGAGAGCCGGATTTCCGGCTTGCCGATTTCAAAATAGCTGCCGAACAGGAAAAAACCGCCTGTCAGCACGATGACGACCGCCAAGGCGATGACATAGCGGAAGAAATGCTTGTTCATGAAATCACCCCTTCATGCAATTTTGATTTGCGGCGCCACATATAATGATTTGTCTTTCCTATTGCAAGTCAAAAAAGCCCGGCCGGATTAACTCCTTGATGTTGGGTTGAAGAATTGCTATATTTTCAATCAATGCTGTCGCCATTCGGTAAATGTTCCGCGGCAGCGGGGGAAGGACGGCCGTGATGAAAGGGAAGAGCATACTGTTCGGCGTTACGGGCGGGATTGCCGCCTACAAGTCGGCGGAACTGGTCAGGCTGTTCGTCCGGGATGGCGCCCGGGTCCGGGTCATGATGACGAAGAACGCACAGGAATTCATCACCCCGCTGACGCTGCAAACCCTTTCCGGACATCCCGTCTACCGGGAGACATTCTCGCTGGTTCGGGATTTCGACATTGCCCACATCGCGCTGGCGGAGGAAGCGGACATTGTCGTCATCGCACCGGCCACGGCAAATGTCATCGGGAAGATTGCCTCCGGTCTGGCCGATGATCTTCTCACCACGGTGGTCATGGCAACGAAAGCGCCGGTCCTTATCTGTCCGGCCATGAACACCCGCATGTATGAAAATGTCATCGTTCAGGAAAACATCAGAAGACTGGCCGAGCGGGGATATCATTTAATGGAGCCGGGCGCCGGCGAACTGGCCTGCAAATCCGAAGGGGTGGGGAGGCTGCCGGATCCGCCGGATATCCTGGAAGCGGTGCTGTCCATTCTGACGGTGAAAGACCTGGCCGGAGAAACCGTACTGGTCACGGCCGGGCCGACCCGGGAGCCCTTCGATCCCGTCCGGTTCATTACGAATTATTCAACGGGGAAGATGGGATATGCCCTGGCCGCCAGGGCCAGGCGGCGGGGCGCATCGGTGATCCTGGTCAGCGGACCCACCGCTCTGCCTGTCCCAGAAGGGGTCGTGTTCGCACCCGTGTCCAGCGCTGTCGAGATGCGTGATGCCGTCATGAGGAATCTGAAGCAGGCCACCATCGTCATCAAGTCCGCGGCGGTTGCCGATTATCGCCCGTCCGTTTGCGCGGGGGAAAAAATCAAGAAGAAAAACGGATTGCTTTCCCTCCAACTGGAGAGAAATCCCGACATTATCGCCGAAATCGGGAAAAAGAAGAAGAATCGGATCCTGATCGGTTTTGCCATGGAATCGGAAGCCCTGGTCGAGAATGCAAAGGCGAAGCTGCTGGCAAAAAATATGGATCTGATCGTGGCAAACGATCTGAAGCAGGAAGGCGCCGGATTTCGGTCGGACACCAATATCGTCAAAATTCTGGACCGGGAGGGCGGCATGGAGGAATTGCCGCTGATGGAGAAAGCGGATGTGGCGGACCGGATCCTGGACCGGGCAAAGGCGATGATCGCCCGCCGCACGAAGCTTTGAGATGTGCCTGATGGACGAAAGGAAGGAAAACTTCGCCATGACGGAAAGCTGCGATCCCGGCCGGGAATTGCTGGCGCTGGTCGCATCCCTTCGGGCGCGCGTCCGCCTGGATCTCGAATTGAAGCGGGGGACTTCCTACCTGGGCATGACGGTGGGCGATCGGGTGGCCGAAACCGCGAATCGTGCGCTCGATGCCGCGGCCACGGCGCCGACTCTTCAGGATGTGCGGCAGGAGCTGGGCGACTGCCGCCGCTGTCCCCTTTGCCGGACGCGGACCCATCTTGTCTTCGGGGAGGGAAGTCCTCAGGCAGCCCTTGCTTTTGTCGGGGAGGCGCCGGGCGCCGATGAAGACGCACAGGGAAGGCCCTTTGTGGGAAAAGCCGGCCAGCTTCTCAATCGGATCATCGAGGCCATGGGGATGACCCGTCCTGATGTTTACATCTGCAACATCCTGAAGTGCCGTCCCCCCGCCAACCGGAACCCGAGGCCGGACGAGATCATGTCCTGTGAGCCTTTCCTGGTCAAGCAGCTCGAATCCCTGAAGCCCAAAGCCATCTGCGCCCTGGGAACCTTTGCGGCGCAAACCCTTCTCAAGACCGAGATTCCCATAACCCGTCTCCGAGGCCGCTTTCACGCCTACCAGGGGATACCGCTCATGCCCACCTACCATCCCGCTTATCTGCTTCGGAATCCCGGGGCAAAAAAGCAGGTCTGGGAGGATGTGCAGATGATCATGAAAATATTGTGAGGTCCGGCATGTTCAGGAAGCGATTCGCCATGGTGATCTTCGTTCTCCTCGGAATGGTCCTCCCGTTCCTTTTCCCGAACCTCTCCGCCGGCGAAGACAGGAAGCCCGTCTATCACGCGATCACGGTTGCCGCGACGATCTCGCCGCCGATCGCCACGTATGTCCTCCAGCGCATCGAGGAGGCGTCGAAGGAGGGCGCGGAAGGTCTGATCATTCTCCTCGACACGCCGGGCGGCCTCGACCTGGCCATGCGGGACATCGCCAAGGGCATCCTGAACGCGCCCCTGCCGGTCATTGTTTATGTTTCCCCTTCGGGCGCCAGGGCGGCTTCCGCGGGCGTCATCGTGACGATTGCCGCCCATATTGCGGCCATGGCTCCGGGCACGAACATCGGGGCGGCCCATCCCGTCGGCATCGGGATCGGCGGCGGCATGGACAAGACAATGAAGGAGAAAGTGGAGAACGATGCCGTGGCTTATGTCGTCGGTATCGCGAAGAAGCGGGGCAGAAACGAGGAGTGGGTTGAAAAGGCAGTCCGGAAGAGCGTGTCCATAACGGCCGAGGAAGCGCTACGGCTTCAGGTTATCGACTTTGTGGCGGCGGATCTGAATCGGCTGCTGGAGCAGATCGACGGCCGCGAAGTGTCCCTGGAAAAGGGCAGGAAGGTACTGAAGGCAAAGGGAGCGCTGGTCCGGGAAAAGAAAATGGGGATCCGTCAGGGCGTGCTGGCCGCGCTCAGCGACCCCAATATTGCATATATCCTCTTCCTTCTGGGCCTGGCCGGACTTTACTTCGAGTTTGCGCACCCCGGCGTCATCCTTCCCGGCGTGGTCGGGGGCATCTCGCTGATCCTTGCCTTTTTCGCCATGCAGACCCTGCCGGTCAATTATGCGGGCGTGCTCCTGATCCTGTTCGCGATTGTCCTGTTCATCGCGGAGGTGAAGGTCATGAGCCACGGCATTTTGACCGTCGGCGGCATCGTTTCCCTGGTCCTGGGATCCCTTCTGCTCTTCGATTCGCCGGACCCGGCATTGCAGGTATCCCTCCGGGTCATGATCCCGGCTCTGGCGATGGTTTCCGTGTTTTTCACCGGGGTGATCGCCTTGGTCGTGAAGGCACAGATGCGGAAGCGCCACACGGGCAGAGAGGGCATGATGGGCGCCGTCGGCGAGGCGGTTACAGATATCCATGAAAAGGGGAAGGTCTTTGTGCACGGGGAATACTGGAACGCCTGGAGCGAGAAATTCGTGGAAAAGGGGAAGCGGATTCAAGTGGTCGCGGTGGAAGCCCTGAGGATCAAGGTCGAAGAATCATCATAAAGGAGGATTCAACATGTATACGATTACGGTACTCGTCATTCTGGTTGTCATGTTCCTGGCCGCCGCTATTCGGATCCTGAACGAATATCAACGGGCCGTCATTTTCCGTCTCGGGCGCGTCATCGATCAGAAGGGGCCGGGGCTGATCATCCTGATCCCGGTGATCGACAAGATGGTGAAAGTGGACATGCGGACCATCACCCTGGACGTCCCGCCGCAGGACGTGATCACACGGGACAACGTCTCGATCAAGGTCAACGCCGTCGTGTATTTCCGCGTCATGGACGCGAATTCCGCCGTGATCGACGTGGAGAATTATCTGTATGCGACATCGCAGCTCGCCCAGACGACGCTGAGAAGCGTCTGCGGTCAGGTGGAACTGGACGAGATCCTCTCCCAGCGGGAGAAGATCAACCTGCACCTGCAGGAGATTCTCGACCGCAGCACCGACTCGTGGGGCATCAAGGTTTCTCTGGTGGAAGTGAAACAGATCGACCTGCCGGAGGAAATGAAGCGCGCCATCGCGAAGCAGGCGGAAGCGGAACGGGAGCGTCGTGCAAAAGTCATCAATGCGGAAGGCGAATTCCAGGCGGCCCAGAAGCTGATTGAAGCGGCCGCCCTGATGCAGACGCAGCCCATGTCGCTGCAGCTCCGCTACCTGCAGACCTTGAACCAGATTTCATCGGAAAACAACTCGACGACGATCTTCCCCATTCCGATCGATCTGTTCAAGCCGTTTTTGAAGCTGGCTGAAAAATGAGAAGCGAAAAATAAAATCGCCCGCGGAAGGCCGTTGCCCTTCGGCGGGCGCAAGGTGCGGAAGGACCGGCCGACAAAACCGGTTCATGGAAAGGAGCGGGGGCCGAGGTGGAGCGAAGGGAAAAACAGCACATTTTAACGGGGGGACTGATCCTCATCACCGTCGGCATTCTGATCATCCTGAACAAGACCACAGCCTTCGGTTTCAACAAGAGCTGGCCCGTCCTGCTGATAGTGATCGGAATCGGTGCCCTGGCCCAGCGCATTCGGGATTTGGGCGGCTGGGTCCTCGTTGCCGCCGGCGTGGTTTTGCTTGTGAATTACAACTGGGGACTGGATGCCCGACTCATCTCCGCCTATCTGTTGCCGGTTGCGCTCATCGTGATCGGTTTGGGCGTCCTCCGCAAGTATTTCAAGGGAAAGTCCCGGTGACGGCGGAGAGAATCCTGGTGCTGTGCGACTTCGACGGCACGGCCAGCGTGGTCGATGTGGGCAACGAGCTGCTGGACCGCTTTACCGGAAACGGGTGGGAGGAGATTGATCGGGATTATTGCGAGGGCAGAATCGGATCCCGGGTCGCCTATGCCAGAATCGCCCCCCTGTTCCGGGGGGACCGGGACGGGATGTTGGCCTATGTCTTCGAAAAGGCATCCCTGGACCCCTTCTTTAAAGACTTCCACGACTACTGCACGCAGGTCGGCATGGATCTCAAGATCCTTTCCGACGGACTGGATTTTTACATCGAGGCGATCCTGCGGAAAAGCGGCCTGTCGGAGGTCGAGTATTTTGCCAACTCCGTAACCTTTCACGCCAACGGGCGGCTTTCCATCGAATTTCCTCAGCCCAACCCCGACTGCGGGAAATGCGGGAATTGCAAAAGCCGGATCGTTGCGCGCTACCGGCCGCTGTATGACCGGATTATCTATATCGGGGACAGCTATTCCGATGTGTGTCCCGCAAAGTACGCGGACCTCGTTTTTGCCAAAAGCATTCTGTTCGAGAAATGCACCGGCAACGGAACCCCCTGCATTCATTACAATCATTTCGGCGACATTCAGAACGATCTGGAGCGGCGCATCCGTCCGGGATTCAGGGATGGGGCACCGCGGACGCATGCCGGCTGACCCGGGCGAATCCCTGGTCGAGCAGTTTTACCGTTTCCCGAAAGCGGATGCCGGGGGTGCGGGCGCCCATGACCAGGGCAATCAGCCGGGTTTCCCCCTGTCTGGCCGTGGCGATGATGTGATAGCCGGCTGCGTGGACGTAGCCGGTCTTCAGTCCGTCCGTATTCGGATAGCGCCTCAAAAGGAGGTTGTGATTGTACTGCGTGATGTTGTGGTACGTGTATGACTGCATCGCGTGGATTTGAAGGGATTGCGGAAAGCGCCGAATATATTCGCGTGAAAGCCTTGCCATGTCGCGGACGGTGGTCCGCTGCCCCTTGGCGGGAAGGCCGTGGGGGTTTTTGAAGGTGCTGCGGTTCATCCCCAACTGGCGGGCCTTCAAGTTCATTTTCTTGACAAAGGCGTCTTCGCTGCCTCCCACGTGCTCCGCCAGGGCCACGGATGCGTCGTTTGCCGAAACAACGGACATTCCCCGGATCAACTCGTCCAGCCGGACCTCGCTGCCCGGGTCGATAAACATCCTCGATCCCCCTGTCCGCCACGCATTTCTACTCACTTTGACAGGGTCCTGGAACTGCGCCTTTCCTTCGCCGATGGCCTCGTAAATCAGATAGAGGGAGAGGATTTTCGTAACCGACGCGGGCTGCAGCGGCCGGTCGGCATCCTTTTGAAAGAGAATTTCGCCGGTGGCGGCGTTCATCACGATCGCCGACTGGTATTCCGGCTGGCGCTGCCGCCGCGTCTTCGCCTGAATGTCCGGCGCGGCGGCGAGAGGCAGGAGAACCGCACAGGCAAGGATGATTGCAAACCGCTTGTTCATTCTTTTCATCATCAGACAACTCGTTTCAGGAATTTCCCTACAGCAGCGCCAGTTGATCGGCAACGGCCAGCCCGGTTCGGGTCGGCCTGATCCTGCCGCCGCTGATTTCAATCAGCCCGGCGGCAGCAAGCCGCTGCAGGGCGTCTCTTTTTTCATCGAGAAGATTAAAATGGCACTTTTCCTCGAAATCACACAGGTCAATGCCCCAGCGGGTCCGAAAACCAAGAAAGAGGGCTTCCGTCCGCAACTGGTCCGCCGTGAGAATTTCAGCGTCTTCGACGGGCGTTTCGCCGTTCAGGAGCGCGTCGACATACTTTTCCACGGAGCGATGGTTCCACCACCGCTTCCCTCGGCAGAAGGAATGGGCGGACGGACCGAGGCCGAGATAGGGCTGGTGCTGCCAGTATTTCTGGTTGTGCCTTGAAAACAGGGAGGCGCTTCTGGCGAAATTGGACACCTCGTAGTGGATGTAACCCGAATTTTCAAGAAAATCCGCTGTTGTGAAAAAGAATTCCGCCTGTGCGGCGTCACCTGGAAGATCAAAGAGGTTGTCAGCGAATTGCTGTCCCAGCGACGTGTCCGCTTCCAGCGTCAGTTGATAGCAGGAGAGATGGTGCGGCCTGAAGGAGAGCGCCAGGGACAGGGTCTCCTGCCACAGGCCGAATGTCTGGCCCGGAATGCCGTAGATCAGATCGAGGCCGATGTTGTCGAATCCGGCCGCGATGGCGTTCTCGATCGCGGCCCCTGCCTGCCGGTGATCGTGACGGCGGCCCAGAAAGCGGAGCAGCCGGTCGTCAAAGGACTGAATGCCGATGTTGATGCGGTTGACCCCGGAAAGGCGGAGAGATTCGAGATAAGCGGATTCGGCATCCCCCGGATTCACCTCGACGGTGATTTCCGGTTCCGGCAGAATCGTATAATTCCTGCCGACGGCTGTCAGGATGTCTGCGATGCTCTGAACGGGCAGGATGGAAGGCGTTCCGCCGCCGATGTATATGGTGTCAAAGCATTCGAATTCATCGGCATAAAAAGATAATTCCTTGAGTAACGCATGAATGAACGGCGAAGGATCCTTTTCAAGGACGATCGAGTAAAAATTGCAGTAAGCGCATTTCTGACGGCAGAATGGGATGTGGACGTAGAGGCCGGCCGGCGACATGCCGCTAGCTCGCATCAGACTTGAGAACGGCGAGAAAGGCGCTCTGGGGGATGCTTACCGAACCGATCATCTTCATCCGTTTCTTGCCTTTCTTCTGCTTCTCCAGAAGTTTTCTTTTCCGAGTGATGTCGCCCCCGTAGCACTTTGCCGTTACGTCCTTCCGGAAAGGGGAGATGGTTGTCCTCGAGATGATTTCCCCCCCGATGACGCCCTGGATGGCGATCTTGAACATCTGGCGCGGAATCTCCTCTTTCAGCCGTTCGCAGGCCTGGAGGCCTCTTGCGCGCGCCCGTTCCCGGTGGACGATCTGGGAGAGGGCATCGACCTTTTCGCCGTTGACGAGAATGTCCAGCAGGACAAGCTGGCTTTCCCGGTAGTCGATGACGTCATAGTCGAAGGAGCCGTAACCCTGGGTCACGGACTTGAAGCGGTCATAGAAATCGTAGATGACTTCGGCCAGCGGCATCTCGAAGATCAGTTCGGCCCGCCCCGGCCCGGTGTAGGTCAGTGTGGAATTGGCGCCGCGCTTCTCCATACACAGCTTCATGACGGCGCCGAGATACCGGTCCGGCATCATCATGACGGCGCGGATATAGGGCTCCTCGGACTTCGCGATCGCGATCGGGTCCGGATAATGGGCGGGGTTGTCGACCTCCAGGACGGCTCCGTCCTTCAGGGTGAACCGAAAGCGGACACTGGGGACGGACAGAATGATGGACAGATCGTATTCCCGCTCCAGCCGCTCCTGGACGATGTCAAGGTGCAGCAGACCCAGAAAGCCGCATCGGAACCCCTGTCCCAGGGCCACGGAAGAGTCCTTCTGGTAAATGAAGGAGGCGTCGTTCAGCTTGAATTTTTCCAGGGAATCCGCCAGGTCTTCGTAGTCGTCGGAGGCAATAGGATAGATCGAAGCATAAACGACCGGCTTGACCTCCTTGAAGCCGGGCAGCGGTTTTTCGCAGGGGCGGTTTTCCAGGGTGATCGTATCCCCGGTGCGGACGTCGGACACCGTTTTGACGCCGGCAATGATGTAGCCGACTTCACCGGCGCTCAGATTCTGCCGCTTCTCACGGTTCAGGAGAAAATGGCCGACCTCCTCGACCCGGTAGAGGGCATTGTTGAACATCAGGCGGATGATGTCCCCCGCTTTTAACTGTCCGGCAAAGATGCGGCAATAGATCACCGTTCCCCGAAAGGGATCGTAGTGCGCGTCGAAAATCAACGCCGCAAGCGGCGCGGCCGGATCGCCTGCCGGCGGCGGGATTCTGCGGACAACGGTTTCCAGGATTTCCTCGATCCCCGTGCCCTCTTTTGCGGAACACTGCAGATGGCTGTCCGCGTCCAGTCCGAGTTCCGTTTCGATCTGCCCGATCACGCGCTCCACGTCGGCGGAAGGCAGGTCGATCTTGTTGATGACCGGGATGATTTCCAGGTCGTGTTCCATGGCCAGGTAGAGATTGGCCAGCGTCTGGGCCTGGACTCCCTGGGCGGCGTCGATGAGGAGCAGGACGCCCTCGCAGGAGGCGAGCGACCGGGAGACCTCGTAGGAAAAATCCACGTGCCCGGGGGTGTCGATCAGGTTGAGGGCATAGGTCTTTCCGTCCCGGGCTTTGTAGGGCAGGCAGATCGCCTGGCTTTTGATGGTAATCCCCCGCTCTCTTTCGATTTCCATGTTGTCTAGGATCTGGTCCTTGAAGTTCCGGTCGTTTACCACGCCGGTGTGCTGGATCAAACGGTCCGCGAGTGTTGACTTGCCGTGGTCGATATGGGCGATGATGCTGAAATTGCGAATGTGTTCCATCAATGAACCTAAAAAAGCCCTCCCGTGGTTCGGAGGGCTTTTTCATATTTTTCTTGCGTCGCGTTCGGCCTATGCAAGCTTTTTCTGAAGGTCTTCAGACACTTCCTTGACGCCGGGCAGGCCGTCGACGCCGATCACTTTGACCCTTTCCTTGAAATAGTTCACACCGGCCAGCGTTCCGGTTTTGGTGTCGTAGTAAATGTCATGACGCTTGCCGATCGCCGCTTCGTCCTGGTCGTCGGCGCGGGTGGTCAGCGTTTCGCAGCCGCAGACGCGGCACACCATCTTTCCATCCTTCACGGACGGTTTGATGGCATCGATGAAGATGTTGTTCGGGTGATTGTTGTCCTGGGCGCACAGTCGCCTGCCCATAATCCGGTTCTTGGAGGTCTGCCGGTCCAGGATGATCTCGATCACATAGTCCAGCTTGATATTTTCCTTCACGAGGGCATTCCAGAGCGCCTCGGCCTGAGCCAGATTTCTCGGGAAACCATCCAGAAGCCAGCCTTTCTTGCAGTCATCTTCCTTCAGTCGGTTCAGGATCATCGGGACGGTGATCTCATCGGGAACGAGTTCCCCCCGGTCGATGTAGCCCTTGGCCTTTTTGCCCAGTTCCGTCCCTTTCTTGATGTTTTCACGGAAGATCACGCCCGTTTCAATGTGGGTCACGCCGAATTTCTTCTGTACGACCGCTCCCTGGGTTCCCTTGCCGCTTCCATTGGGTCCAAAAATGAGGATGTTCATGCTGTCCAGCTCCTTTCGAGAGATCCATGATAAAGTCGGCCCCTTATAATGGATTGTTCCCTTTAACGCAACGACAAAATATCTCGCCCGTGATCCGGGGCAGACCATGGAGTCAGGATGTCCGGGACGCGGCGGACCGCCGCGCCGATCAGTGTCCTCAGGTTGTGCTGCAGGACGTGGCCGCGCAGGACGTGCAGCCCGATTTCCCTCCCGCAAAGGCGGACATCATTTTCCGGGTATTTTTGGATTTGCAGACGGGACAGGCCGGCTTCAGCTTTTCGTCGCTGGACCTGAACAGGACCTCAAATTCATTTCGGCATTTCTTGCACTGGAATTCATAGATCGGCATCGGGCTTTCTCCATCTTTTTTCTTGTGCAACAATTTAGGCAAAGCGCGGTCAAATGTCAAGAAAAGTCAAACAGAAATACCTTTGACAAGCCTTTTTGACTCTGGTAATAAATCCAAAATTCCAAGAGCCGGGTTCAGAAAGCTCAATGGACGAGAGAAAAACGGAAAAGGAGGGATGTCATGTTGAAAGGAAAAGGGGTTTTTTCAGCTAAGCAATTCTTTTTTATGTGCACAGTCTTTTTGATCGGCGCGGCGTTCATCGCCTCGGTCGGAGCGCCGGCTGCCGTCGCCGCCAAGGCGGAGCCGCAGAAGGCAGCCGCGGCGCTGGTTGACCTCAACAACGCCTCCGAAAAAGAGCTGGAGGCCATCAAGGGGGTCGGTCCGGCAACGGCCAAGAAGATCATCGCCGGCCGTCCCTACAAGTCCGTGGATGAGCTTTCCAAAGCCGGATTGAATGCCAAGGCCATTGAAGGAATCAAGCCGTTTGTGACGATCGGCAAGGCGCAGGCGGCGCCGGCCAAATCGGCCGTTCCCGCGGCTGCGGCAAAAACGGAGGTGACCAAGCCCGCCAGGGAAGCCAAGGCGGCCGCCAAACCCGCTGCCCCGGCGGCCAAACTGGCCCCCGGCACCAGGATCAATATCAACACGGCGGATCAGGCCACACTGGAGAAACTCCCCGAGATCGGCCCTGTCAAGGCAAAGGCGATCATCGCCGGCAGGCCATACAAGAGTGTGGAAGATGTGATGAAGATCAGCGGCATCAAGGGAAAAACATTCGACGCAATCAAAGAGTATATCGTGGTCAGGTAAGTGTTGCCGGAATGGCGTTCCGGCAGCGGAACCGATAGGGAAATTCCATTGAACGATCAAGGAGGTATGCTATGAAAAGGATTCTGATTCTGACTTGCGCTTTTTTCTTCATTGCCGCCGTTGCCTTTGCGGCGGGACCGAAAACCTACCAGGTGACCGGTCCGGTTCTGGAAGTGAACGCGGACACGATCGTCGTTCAGAAGGGCAAAGACAAATGGGAAATCGGGCGTGACGCCGCCACGAAAGTGACCGGCGATCTGAAGGTCGGCTCCAAGGTGACGATCGAATACACGATGAAGGCGGCAACGGTCGAGGTGAAGGACGCCAAGAAGGCCGAACCGAAGAAAGCCGAACCAAAGAAGAAGTAGTGGCAGGATCAGCGGGAAGAATTTCCTTGCCGACCGGCTGACCCCGGATCCATGGGGCAGCCGGTCGTTTGGTGTGGCGTTTCAGTGGGATGAAGCCAAGGAGGGCGTCATGGGACTGTTCGATAAAGTCGTTTCGATGGTTGGGGAAACCCTTTCCGGCGGCACGGAAAATAAAGGACTGATGGAACATGTTCTGAATCTGGTCAACCATCCGGAAGTCGGAGGCCTGTCGGGACTGATCGAGAAATTCAACAGCAACGGCCTGGGGGATATCGTCGCTTCCTGGGTGGGCAAAGGAGTAAACCAGCCCGTTTCAGGTGACCAGATGGCCAGCACCCTGGGCATGGATAAAATCAGTGAGATCGCTTCAAGCCTGGGCATTTCCCAGACACAGGCGGCGGATGGATTGGCATCCGTACTGCCCCAACTGATTGACAAACTGACTCCCGAGGGATCGGTTCCGGAGAACAACGTCCTTCAGCAGGGTTTGAGTCTTCTGGCCAAACACTTCTTAAAAGGTTGACGGCCAAGGAGCTGACATGACGATCTCAAAGAAAATACAAGGCTTTATCACACAGTCATCCTGGATCCGGAAGATGTTCGAGGAAGGTATCGGCCTGAGGAAGCAGTTTGGCGCCGACCGGGTCTACGATTTCAGCCTCGGAAACCCGAACATCGATCCCCCCCTTCTTTTCGAGGATCATCTCGAAAAGATCGTCAAGACGGCCGGACCCGGCAGCCATGCCTACATGCCGAATGCGGGATACCCGGAGACGCGGGCCGCCGTCGCCGCTCACCTCAGCGAGCCGCACGGCCTGTCCCTAACCGCCGAGCACATCATCATGACCTGCGGCGCCGGAGGCGCCCTGAACGTCATCCTGAAGACCCTGCTGGATCCCGGCGACGAGGTGCTGGTTCCTTCGCCGTTTTTCGTGGAGTACCGATTCTATGCCGACAACGCCGGCGGCATCCTGAAAACGGTCGAAACGAAAGATGATTTCTCTCTGGATCTGGACGCTATGGAGTCCGCCATTACGGACAGGACCAAGGTCGTTCTGATCAATTCGCCCAACAACCCGACGGGCAGGGTCTATGATGAAGGCTCGATTCGGGCGCTTGCGGCGCTTCTGGAGGACAAGGGCCGGGCGCTGGGGAAGACGATCTACCTCGTGTCCGACGAACCGTACGGCGAGATCGTCTATGACGGCGTCCGGGTGCCCAGCATCCTGCAGGCCTGTCCGAACAGCATCGTCGCGACGTCCTATTCCAAAAGCCTTTCCCTGCCGGGCGAACGGATCGGTTACATCGCCGTCAATCCGATTCTGTCCGGGGTTCGGGATGCGATCGACGGCATGGTTCTCTGCAACCGGATCCTCGGCTTCGTCAATGCGCCGGCCCTGATGCAGCGGGTCATTGCCGGCATACAGGGTTTGCGGGTGGATGTCGGCCAATACCGGCGGAAGCGCGATCTGCTCTGCGACGGGCTTGCATCGATCGGCTACAGATTTCACAGGCCCGAGGGGGCCTTCTATCTTTTCCCGAAGACGCCGATCGGGGACGATGTCGCCTTCGTGACGGCGCTTCAGAAGAGGAGGATTCTCACCGTTCCGGGCAGCGGGTTCGGCGGTCCCGGGCATTTCCGGATCGCCTATTGCGTCGATGACGCCACCATCGTCAATGCAATGGAGGGATTCGAGGAAACCTTCCGGGAATTCACCTGAAGCTGAACGCCAAGGGAAGCCCGCGGCCCCTTTAGAACGGCGGGCTGCCGCGGCGGGCGATCCGTCATCCGTAGCGGATCTCGAAGGCGTCGAAAGATTCGGAGCCCGCTTCTTCCCACACCTGGACGTCGCGCACGCGGGAAAGGCGGGGGCCTTTCCGGCACCAGCTAAGCATGGCTGCGACGGATTCGTCCGCTCCCGCAAAGACGGCTTCCACCCGGCCGTCCGGGAGGTTTCTGACCCAGCCGGTCAGGTTCAGGGAGAGGGCCGCCTTCCGTGTCTCCTGGCGGAACGCCACGCCCTGAACGAGGCCGGAAATGGTGACGCGGATCCGCTTCAAGTTATTTCCTTCCGATCAACTCAAGAAAACCTTTTTCATCCAGTATGGTGATCCCCGCTTCCCGCGCTTTCCGCAGCTTCGATCCGGGCGATTCTCCCGCAATGACGAAATCCGTGCCTTTCGTTACGGAGTCCAAGCAGGATCCGCCGAGAGATGCCAGGATCCTCTGAGCCTCATTGCGCGTCATCCCGTTCAGCTTGCCGGTCAGGACAAAGGATTTTCCCGACAGGGGCAGTGGCTGTTCCTGCAGGGTTTCCGGTTCCCGGATGGCGATGCCGGCCGATCTCAGCTTTTCGATCACCGACCGGTTCGAGGGCTCTTGAAAGAATTTTACGATGCTCGCGGCAACTTCCGGCCCGATGTCGCGGATGCCGACCAGATCGTCCGCAGTTGCCGCCATGATCCTGTCGAGGGTCTGAAACGTCCGTGCAAGAATCCCGGAGGTCCGTTCACCCACATGGCGAATGCCGAGGGCGAATAGGAATTTCTCCAGGGGGGGATTTTTTGAACGTTCGATTGCCTGCAGCAGATTCCCCGCCGATTTTTCAGCCATTCGCTCCAGTCTGAACAGGTGTTCGGCCTGCAGACCGTAGAGGTCGGCGGGGTCCTTGATGTGGCCCGTTTCCACCAGTCTGGAAACCAGCCGGTCTCCGAGCCCTTCGATATCCATTCCGCCCCGGGAGGCAAAATGCTTGATGCACTCCCGGATCTTGGCCGGGCAGGCCAGCCCGATGCAGCGGTGCGCGGCCTCACCCTCCAGCCGGACCACTTTTGATCCGCACTCGGGACAGGATTCCGGAAAGGCAAAGGTTTTCTCCTGGCCGGTTCTCCTGGAGACGACGACTTTGACCACTTCCGGGATCACGTCGCCGGCACGTTGGACCATGACGGTGTCGCCAATCCGGATGTCTTTCCGGTCGATTTCATCCTGGTTGTGAAGCGTGGCGCGGCTCACGATTACGCCGGCAATGCGGACGGGCCGCATCACGGCAACGGGCGTCAGGACTCCGGTGCGTCCGACCTGGACGACAATGTCCTCGATCACGGTCGTTTCCTGGGTGGCCGGAAATTTGCAGGCGATCGCCCACCGGGGACTNNAATGCTTTCGGCCCGGCGGATGTGGGGGTTGATCGGGAAACCCCATCGGGAGAGCGATTGCAGGGCTTCCCAGTGAGACCGGAAGGACGCTCCCCGGACTTCCCCGAGGGCGTAACAGAAGATGTCAAGCGGGCGTTTCGCCGTTTCCTTCGGGTTCAACTGCCGGAGCGATCCCGCCGCGGCATTGCGGGGATTGGCAAATGCCGGCTGGCCCGCAGCCAAACGCCGCCGGTTCAGATTTCGAAACGATTCGGTGTCGATGAAGACCTCGCCCCGGACCTCCATCCTTTCCGGAAGCGGCGTTGTCGCAGTTTCTTCCCGCTCATCATCCGGAGGCGGACCGATCCGCAGCGGGATGGAACGGATGGTTTTGAGGTTCTGCGTCACCTCTTCGCCGACCGCACCGTCTCCGCGGGTCGCGCCGACGGCAAGGATGCCTTTCTCATAGACCAGATTGACGGCGACACCGTCCAGTTTGGGTTCCACGACGAACCGGATGGCGCTTTCCCCGCCCAGGAGTCGCCGGATCCGTTCATGATAATCCAGAATGTCCTCAACATTGAAAGCGTTGGCCAGGCTCAGCATCGGCGTGGGGTGGCGGACAGCGTTGAATTTTTCCAGGGGCGCGGCTCCGACGCGCCGGGTGGGGGAGTCCGGTGAGGCCAGGCCGGGAAACCGTTCCTCCAGGTCCAGCAGCTCCAGCATGAGGCGGTCGTACTCCGCATCCGTGATTTCCGGGTCGTCGAGCTGATAGTATCGGTGGCTGTGATAGCGGATCAGGGAACGGAGTTCGCCGATCCGCCTTTCGGCTGTTTCGAGGTCGGTCATTTGATCCGTCTCAAATCGGG
>MTKZ01002846.1_pt1 | contig 36950 bp, 33 predicted proteins | sample 1042781 | NCBI WGS metagenome assembly MTKZ01 (sample SAMN06212207, study PRJNA360539) | anaerobic digester metagenome | biome: Wastewater treatment plant; material: sludge; isolation source: anaerobic digester fed with sludge from wastewater treatment plant | place: Denmark: WWTP Viborg ...
AGGAAACTTCACCAGTACCCTGTTAAACCTTGAACAGGCAACTGTCTATTATGTGAGGGCATATGCAAGCAACGAAAGCTGGACTGCATACGGAGAACAGCTGACCTTCAGAACCAAATTGGCAGATATCGAGGGTAACCTTTACAATACGGTACTGATAGGAACACAACTCTGGATGGCTGATAACTTAAGGACAAGTAAGCTCAATGACAATAGTCAGATACAGAATATCACTGACAATGCACAATGGGCAGCAATAACAAATCCAGCCTATTGCTGGTACAATAATGACTCTTCTTTAAAATCGACATACGGAGCCCTTTACAACTGGTTCACAGCAGCTTCAGAAAAACTATGCCCAGTAGGCTGGCGTGTGCCGACAGATGATGAACTCAATGCACTGGAGATTTCCCTTGGGATGTCATCAGATCAGACAGGGGCATGGGGCTGGCGCGGTACTGACCATGGCAATAAAATGAAAAGTCAGAGCGGTTGGGATGAAAACGGGAACGGTACCAATTCAAGCGGGTTTTCAGCACTTCCAGGCGGATATCGTTCCGGCAGTGAAGGTAAGTTTCTATTGGAGAAAACTATTACCTACTGGTGGAGCTCAAATGAACATGATGCAGAACGTGCATGGTACAGGCGACTGGACAGCTCCAGTGATCAGGTATACAGGGCATCAACCACGAAAAAGGGAGGGAAATATGTAAGGTGCGTCAAGGATTAACCTCATGAAACCTTTAAGGGGCACAACCGTATAATCCAAATGATGATTTATATACAGAATTAAACATCTATAAAATCAGAATGAATACCATGAAAAAAGGTTTAAGTTTTTTTGTAATAGTATGCTTTATTGCAACAATGGGAGTCTTCCAGGGATGTAAAAAATCAACAATCCCTGAACTGACCACTGTGGCAATAAGTGATGTTGGCCTTGCAACGGCCGTTTCTGGCGGAACCATTATTACTGACGGAGGCGAAGAGATCACAGCAAAAGGTGTGTGCTGGAGCACCTCAACCAACCCAACTATTGCTGACTCAAAGACAAGTGATGGTAAAGGATCAGCCAATTTTACCAGCAATATTATCGGGTTATCAGAAGGAACAACCTACTATGTACGCGCATATGCCACCAATGAAGTAGGAACAGCTTATGGTAATGAACTTTCCTTTACCACGAATGAGGTAACAAGTGCCGTGGTGACAACCACCGAAGTATCAAATGTGACATCAATATCGGCTATCGCGGGTGGAAACATTACCAGTGATGGCGGTGGCAGCATAACTGCCAGAGGAGTCTGCTGGGGTACTTCTCCAAATCCCACAGTAAATAAAACCAGTAACGGTACAGGCACTGGATCTTTTACCAGTAATATCACAGGGCTGGAAGACGGAACTATTTATTATTACCGTGCTTATGCAACCAACAGTTCAGGCACCTCCTATGGTCAGGAATATAGCTTTATAACGCCGGCAACCGACATTGAAGGAAATGTTTACAAAACTGTAAAGATTGGAGATCAAGTGTGGATGGCTGAAAACTTAAAGGTAACAAAGCTGAACGACAATACAGATATTACATATGCTCCTGATAATGTTGATTGGATAGTACTTGACGGGCCGGGGTACTGCTGGTATAACAATGATCCGGATTTAAATAAACCAGTATATGGCGCTTTATATAACTGGTTTGCAGCCAGCAACGAAAATATCTGTCCCACTGGATGGCATGTGCCAACAGATGTGGAGTTCAATGCCATGGAGGTGATATTGGGCCTTGCTCAGGATGATGTAAACAACTGGGGATCTCGTGGTACAGACCACGGTTCGAAAATGAAAAGCGACACAGGATGGAAAACTGATGAAAATGGAACCAATACCAGTGGGTTCACCGCTCTGCCTGGAGGATATCGTTTTTATTCTAATGGAACCTACCAGGGTCAGGATACCTACGAATACTTCTGGACTGCCACTCAACATGATGCAGACAGGGGCTGGTACCGATTATTAGAGGGAAGTAAGACGGATGTCTACAGAGCCTCAGGAGACAAGAGAGCAGGGAAAGCTATTCGTTGTATAAAGGATTAAATTATAACCTGATATTCAAAGAGAGGCTGCCCTTAAAAGCAGCCTCCTTTTTTCGCTGACCCCAGGCACGGAATTGTTTATTATATTTGAGAAAAAAGAAGATGAGACTTTGGCTGACATTATCACTGTTTCTATTAATAACAGCCTGTAAATCAAATAATAATAGTATGACGAAGATAATATTCCTTCATCACAGCACAGGAGAAGCTATCTGGAAGGGAGAGACTAACAAATATATCTACAAACTTACCAGAAAGGGTGATGTGCAGAAGTACTTCGAAGCCTATAACCAGAAGAATAAAACTGACTATGAGATCAGGGCAATGAATTTTCCTAAAAATTCGCCATATGGTTGGAATAATTATCCATTTGATTATTATAACATCTGGGTAAAGAATGCTGGCAACAGGCCATATATAGAGGAGCCAACCCTGGAAATGCTTACCGCCGAAAATGATGTTATTATTTTTAAGCATTGCTTTCCTGTCAGCCGTATCGTTCCTGACACAGGATCCCCGGATATTGATTCAGACATAAAAAGTATTGAAAATTATAAGCTGCAATATGAAGCCTTGAAGAATAAAATGCATGAATTCAAGAATAATAAGTTCATTGTCTGGACACCAGCAGCTAACACAAAGCTTAAATCAAAAGAGGATGAGGCTTTAAGAACCCGTGAATTCTATAACTGGATGATAAATGATTGGGATATTCAGGGTGATAACATTTTCATCTGGGATTTTTATAAATACGAGACAGATGGAGGCCTATATCTCACTGACGCCAATGCACACAGTCCGGACAATTCACATCCTTCTGTTGCGTTCTCAGCCAGGCTGGCGCCACTTTTCGGGAAATTTATTATTGACGTCATCGAAGGCAGGATTGATTAGATCCCCCTGAATGTAATTCTAAAGAATAATGAATCTTAGGGCAATCTTCTACCGTCTGCATATAAAGCTACTGGAAAAAGCCAGTAATAAAACCAAGATCAGGTACCTGCGAAGAATAGGAATGAAAATTGGAGAGAATTGCCTTATAGGAACGATGAAATTTTCCACAGAACCCTATTTGATTGAAATAGGAGATCATGTAGCAATAGCTAATGATACAGAGATTGTAACCCATGATGGTGGCGTTTGGTGTTTTCGTGATGAAATAAAAAATGCCGATCTCTTCGGAAAGGTTAAGATCGGCAACAATGTTTTTATCGGAAATAATTGTACTATCCTTCCCAATACAACAATTGGCGATAACTGTATAATTGGTTCAGGTAGCGTACTCCGGGGCAAATTCCCGGAAAACTCTGTAATTGTGGGTAATCCTGCAAAAAAAATTATGGATATAAAAGTCCAGAGGTTTCTATACAAGCAGAACCCTGATCTTTTGCAGACCAAACACTTGCCGCCTGCAGAAAAGACCAGATACATCAAAAACCATTTCGGAATAGAATGATGTCCAAGTCAGGGTCAGGTGAGGAAAAGAAAAGAGTTCTAGATCCAATAGTGAATAAACCCCTCATTCTTCAATTCGGTCCTGTCATAAATATTTCGGCCATCACAGATCACAGGCTCTTTCATGAGTCTTTTGAGTGCCTTCCATGAGGGTATTCTAAACTCTTTCCACTCAGTCACGAGCATCACGGCAGATGCATCAATACATGCATCATACATGTCTTTAGCGTAAATAACGTCTGGATTTATGTTCTTACGCAGTCCTTCCAAAGCTATGGGGTCATAAACTGAGACAACACCACCTGCTTTCTGAATAAGGTCAATAATTACAAGCGACGGAGCTTCGCGAATGTCATCCGTTTCAGGCTTGAAAGAAACACCCCATACTGCAATCTTCTTGCCACTGATATTGTTGTCATAGTGGTTTATTAATTTCTCGAACAAAACTCTCTTTTGTTTTTCGTTAACTTCTTCCACTGCTTCTAGAACCTTCATACGATAGCCATGACTTTTTGCCGTATTTATGAGTGCTTTGACATCTTTAGGGAAACATGAACCGCCATACCCCACACCAGGGTAAAGAAACTTGTTGCCAATCCGGCTGTCACTTCCCATACCTTTTCTAACCAGATGGACATCTGCACCTACCATATTGCAGAGATTAGCAATGTCATTCATAAAACTAATCCGGGTTGCCAACATAGCATTAGATGCATACTTAGTCATCTCTGCGGATGGGACATCCATATGAATGACCCTGTAATTGTTCAGCATAAATGGTCGGTACAGACGATCCAATAAATCTCTTGCTCTTTCTGAATCTGTACCAACAATAACTCTGTCAGGGCTCATGAAATCCTTAACAGCAGATCCCTCTTTGAGAAACTCAGGATTGGAAGCTACATCAAAATCAACATGGCAACCTCTTGCTGATAGCTCCTCAGCAATGATCTCCTTTATCCTGTGGGCTGTACCTACCGGAACAGTACTTTTATTGACAATCAGTACATAATTGCATATATTTTTGCCAATTGTTTTCGCGACTTCAATAACATAACTCAGATCTGCACTGCCATCTTCCGTTGGAGGAGTGCCTACCGCAAGAAAAACTATATCAATTCCAGAAAGGCATTCAGTCAGGTCTGTAGAAAAGTGGAGCCTCCCGGCAAGAATGTTTTTTTCAACAATTTCTTTTAACCCGGGCTCATAAATAGGTATTATTCCCTGCTTTAATCTATCTATCTTTTCAGAGTCAATGTCTATGCACGTGACATCAATTCCGACTTCAGAAAAGCATCCCCCTGAAACGAGTCCAACGTAACCAGTGCCAACAACCGCAATTCTCATATTATTAGTAGCTTACTTCATTAAACTTACTTCTGGAAATACCTCTTAAAAAGGAGGTTTATAATAATCTCTGTACCATTCGACAAAGTTTCTCAGTCCATCCTGTAGTGAAGTAACTGGCTTGAATCCTACAAAGTCAGTAAGACTATCTATATCAGCATGAGTAGCGAATACATCACCAGCCTGCATAGGTTTATACACCTTTTTCGCTTTGATACCGATCGTTTTTTCAAGGATAGCAATAAACTCCATAAGGTCTATCGGTTTATTATTTCCGATATTAAATATCTGATATGGTGCTGACGATGTAGATGATTCAGGGTCAGCAGGATCGAACAGAGGGTTTCCTCGTGGAATTTTTTCCAGGAGAGCAACAATCCCATTGACGATATCGTCAATATATGTAAAGTCACGCTTAAGATTCCCATTATTAAAGATCTCTATGGGTTTCCCTTCATATATTTTCCTTGTGAAGCCGAAATAAGCCATGTCAGGTCTGCCCCATGGTCCGTAAACAGTGAAGAACCTGAGACCTGTGACAGGAATATTGAAGAGATGTGCATAGGAATGGGCGATTACTTCATTAGCTTTCTTTGTTGCGGCATATAAGCTTACAGGATGATCCGTATTCTGATTTACAGAGAATGGAACATGGCTATTCAAGCCATACACCGAGCTTGACGATGCGAAAATAAGATGCTGTGGAGGGTAAGCCCGACAAGCCTCAAGAATATTCATGAAACCAATAAGGTTACTGTCTATATATGACTGTGGGTTCTCCAAAGAATAGCGCACACCTGCCTGGGCAGCCAAATGGATAATAAAATCGAAATGCTCAACACTACATAATTCAAAAATGGCACTTTTGTCGATAATGTTAAGCCGGTGAAAGAAAAAATCAGAGTTTCCTACACTTGTCGAACTGCGCGCTTTTCGTATCAAGTCATCAATTCTTGCCTCCTTAAGCTTTACATCATAGTAATCATTTACCGAATCAATCCCTGTCACCTTGTAGCCTAAGGAGATGAGTCTAGCTGAAAGATGATAACCAATGAATCCGGCAGATCCGGTAACAAGAATTTTTTTCATAAACCAACTTCTATAAATATCTTGTTTATCATCCTGGCTACTACTCAAATCATTTATAACCAAGGGTATTTATATCTTGAGGATCGCAAATCCTTGACTTCATCAAGAACTTTTCTGAAAACCGGATTGGTTCGGTAACCTCCTTCTGAAAGATCATTGCCTGTTATAGAATAATCAGAATTACCCTCTATCAAGATCGGACCGGACTCACTTATTGCCACATCCCAACCAACTATACGTAACCCCGGTATCAGGCTGGCAGCCTCAAGCACCAGCTCTTTAGCTTCGTCGAAATATGGAATTACAACTTCCTCAAAAATAGTTTCAGTTACCGGATGAGATTTGAGGATCCTCACACCATAATAGCTCAAGGTCGAATACCCCTCTTTCTTAAGTCTTCCTGTTCTCAGATCTATGCCCACCTGACAGCCTCCTAAACATATATTATCAACATAATTCTTATTAATACTCATCCTGATATAACCCGATATTACGTCTACTCTACCATCCTTATCAATGAAAGTATCAAATCTGATGGTGTTTAAGCTGAAAGGATTGAGTTTGCTTAGCGCAGCATGCTGGATAACGGTTTCCTGAAAAAGAAATCCTGATTTCTTGACTTCTGAATATAACTCGGTTAATAATGATCTGTTATTTGAGACTTGAGAGCGGCTTATTTTATATACTTTATCTCCTCCAAAACTCCAGTAAATCTTCTTTATTATCATAGAGTCAAGGGTAGGCTCTCTTTCAAATAACCCATTTAGCAGAAGAACAAATTCCTCATAGTTTGAGACCTCAGTAGGCTTTCCGTCACAGATATAAACTGTTTTACTATTATGCATTAGCACCCTAGGCATGGGGACATTAAGCTGACTATAATATAGATGAAAGAACAGTTTATTCTCTAATACATCTCTCCATTCCTTATCGTTTAAAAGAGGCTTAATTCCATAATATAAAAAATCATCCGGAAAATAATCTTTAATATTTGATTTGCCTTTTTTGAATAAGTATCTGGAAAAGTAGTGACGAGGGAATTGACGATAATATATACCCAGGGAGAAAAGATCCTTAGTTATCGTCAAAAGAGATTTTCTGTCCGGATCTTTTATAATCTCCATTAAAAGACGTAACATCGACGCCTTTTCTCTTTCGGCAGGCTTTACCATCGTTTTTCAGCTATACTTTAAAATTAATATAATCTTTTGTTGGGTTTTCCTTTGCTATAATTTTGCCCGGACTCCCTATTACAATTGAATGATCCGGGACATCAAAATTCACAAATGTGTTTGGAGCAATTAAGACATCATTACCAATTATGATTTTCCCCACAATAATTGATCCTGGTCCAATCCAAACATTATCTCCGATTGTTGGTCTTCCTTTTCTTTCCCCTGCTATACCTCGTCCGATAGTGACACAATGACTTACATTACAGTTGCTTCCCATTTTAATTGGGCCTATGATTACCGGGCTGCAATGACTGGTAAGATAAAAACCCTTCCCGATCTTTGCATCAGGATTTATCTCGAAGCCGTATTTAAAACGATATCTTCTTAAGAACATCCTATAAACCAATGAACAAAAGGATGATCCAGAGTGCTCTGAAACCTTCCTGAAAAAATAAGTATAACGGAATCCCGGATATGTCAATCCCTTAATAAACCCTTTCGTTCCCTTAAAACCAAAGTGTCGAAAAAGGTCAGATGCTATCAGACTGTTCATTGTAAGTTATTGTTACTCATGGGTAATTTGTGCGGGGATTATTGTATTCGAGTGACGCTTGCAACAGGTGCTCTGAATGTCTGAAGAAAATAAGCTGATATCATAACGAAAACTATTGCGGAGCCAAATTCATTAATTTCTACACCGGCATAATAATAAAAAACTGACGCATCCTCCGACACAAAGAGTGATCCAATTATCTTCCAGATTGTCCAATTAATAATAAAAAATAGTCCCAAAACAAATGGAGGAACCAACAAATCAATGCTGTCAATGATTTTCTTTACAAAACGTGAAAATACATAGACAATTGGCAACATTATTCCATAAACAAACCAGAATAACTTGTATAGGAAGTTCATGGAAAGAATATAACTAATACCCTTCTTGTAATTACCACCTTCCTCCTGTGAGTCAAATATCTTCAGATTATGAATATTAAATTCACTTTGAATATTATTCTCCTTGAAGTATTCCGGAGATTGAAACTTTATGATTCGCTGACCCCAGCTGATTTCTTCTCCCATACCAATAAAAAAAATCAGCGAAAAAACTAAATGAATGAGTTTTTTCCTACGGAAAAAGATAATCATAAAGAATATTGAAGTTATTAGAAATGCCAGGGATGTCAGATATTCAAATAATCCATCTTCTCTACCCAGTTTAATAACTGTTTCCTCTTTCAGGATCAGATACAACACATATGATAGTAATATGATAGTAAGCGATAGAGCAACGTAAATTACTATTCTCTTATTTACAAATAACAACTCCTTCAGATATCTTATTAAAGATCTTTCTTTTACCATATTTCTGTTCAGATTATCATTCCGGCTTTTTCGTCAGTATCAATTAACTCTATGTTTGTTCCATATTTTGCAAGCATGAATGCTATATGATGATTGTTGAATGCCTCTCCCGGTTGTGGAGGAACAAGCATAAGCAATCCTTTTCCCTTCAATTCACTTATTGTCTTATCCATTTCTTCAACCCTGAAGCAAAGATGATGGAATCCTCCTCCCCTGTTCACGAAGTTGACCAGTGACTTATTGTCAGGCAGAGGCTCAATCAATTTGACCACCAGGCTTTCCTCCTTACATAGAAAGGTAACCTTCACTTTCTGCAGGGAGTTGATTATAACCTCTGTCATTTGCCTGTAACCAAACACGCTCTCCCAGTAGGAAACTCCCTCACTGATATTCTTTACCGCAAAACAAATGTGGTCAATCTTCATAAATATTTCTCTATAAGCTCTTTAGTCTCCCTGATATGTCCTTTTGAAGATGCACCAAACACTACTGACTCTATTTTCGGAAAGTTTCCGAGATACTCTATTGCCTCCCTGGGTTTGAGTGCACCAGCAGCAAGGACCTGCATGGCAATAGGTCTGAATTCCTTCTCTCGGAGATATTTTTCATATATCTCCCTACCGCCTGACATCCTGAAACCGATCTTGTTTATTGAAGTACAAATTATCGGATTATTTATGCCGATTGAATTCAGTGCATCCAACAATGCCGGCATATTCATGGTTATATAGCCAGGCTCAGCGTTATACTTCTTTCTTATGTATTCATCAAAAGCTTTGAAGGCATCATATGCCTTCAAACCCAGAATCATATCCACGATAACGTTTTGGATGAATATGACCGGAGTACTGATACCCTTGAACATCTTCATCTCAGCATCGATTAATATCTCCATTAACTTCAGGAAGTCCTTGCTGAGATAGGCCATTCCACCTTTTGCAAAGGTGCTAAAGATGTTACCAGGAACATATTGTTTTATGGTACCAATTATCCCAAGCTCAGTTACCGCATTTGCATACTTATGTGCATAGGGCATCCCTGGATATATTTTAAAACCACGGTATTTATCAGGATTGTTCCTCATGTACTCGCATATATTGGCGATCCTGTCATGGGTCGTGCACATGAATGTGCTTATACCCTCCTCAATTGCCTGATCAAGAACCCTTATTATAGCAGAATCATCCTTGAACCTGATAGCCTGTGCCCTAGACTTTTCGTCAGAAAGATGGTTAACTGCAAAGAACTGGTTATCTCCAAAAAGTACCTTATCCATTTTCATTACTATCTTTTTGATTCTGTCATTATTATCTCCATAACCCTGTCCGTTTCCAGTGCCTGCCTGAATGTATTGATCTCAGTTGGCTTTCTCTCAATTACATGATGCACAAAATTGTCTATTTGAGCACTGTATTCTTCACCACGCAAATAGAAATCTACCGGAATCGCCAAATCAGTTATGTATTTTATTGTCCAACCCCTATCAAGCTTCTCCGTTGAATCGGGTTCCTTCAGATATATCTTCAACTCAGTTGCATCGCATATGATTTTTCCCTTCTTGCCGATTACTGTTATTGAGGTTGACATTTTTCTGTATGTCTCATCGCTCCAGTTGACTGACAATATCCCGCTCAATCCTGATTCCAGTTTAAGGAGAGAGTAAACGGCATCCTCCACATCCCTGGAATAGATTCTTTTAAGTTGTGCTCCTTGTGCACTTACAGGTCTGCCAATAATTTCCTGTATCAGGTTTATCACATGAGACGCATAATCGAAAAGGCATCCCCCTCCTTCTCCCGGATCAGACCTCCATGTTCCGCCCTTTGGTTTTGTAACAACAGGACCGTAAGCCTCACCTGTAAAATGAACCAGGTCCCCAAGAATGCCATTTTTAATAAGACGTCTAAGCTCCCTGAACGTTCCAATGAAATGGTTGTGATAACCAACCTGATTTACCAGGTTATTCCTTTCGGCCAGGGATACCATCTCTTCTCCCTCTTTGATCGACAGACTGAAAGGTTTTTCACAAAAGGTGTGGATACCCTTTTCCAGAGCAAATTTCACCATTGGAAAATGAAACTTAGTAGGAGTAGCAACAATGACAAAATCCAATGTCTCAGAATCTATCATCTTCCTGTAGTCGTCATATACCTTAATCCCGGTGAATTTTTTAATTCCGTCAAGTATCAGTGACGAGGTATCGCAAACCGCCACCAGGTCAACGTCCCTATGCGGAGCTACGATAGCTGCATGTGATAATCCCATTTTACCAAGACCAATGATTCCGGCTTTCAACATATTCTTATTTCTTACTGTTAAACAATTCGAGATATTCTTCAGATACTGAATCCCAGTTGAACCGTGTCAGTACATCCTTTTGACCGTTTTCAGCTTTTTTCCGTATTACTTCCCGGTGCTGAAGACAGTAGTTTATCTTCTCAGCAAGTGAATTGCTGTCACCCGAGGAGAAATGAACAGCATTATCGTTTGTAATAAACTTATTTTCAGCTATGTCTGAGCATAAAAGAGGAGTCCCGAGGCCCATTACAGTCAGGATAACAGGAGATAATCCTTCAATCAGAGATGGCTGAACATAAATAAAGGCATTCTTCATGAGGTAGTTAGTATCATCTCCGTATACGTATCCGGCAAATACTACTCTATCATCCTTTGTTTGGCGGATTTCGCTCTCATAACTATCCGGATTTGGAGATCCTCCCACCAGAACAAGTTTCATTTCCGTTTTAACGGTTTCAAATGCCCGTATCAGAAGATGAACCCCTTTATCAGGAATAAACCTTCCGACGAAAAGTATGTAGTTGCCTGCTGTGATCTCAAGTTTATCAAGAATAGGAGACTCAGTTGGTGGCTGCTTTACTTCGGATCCGTAAGGAATGAAATAATATTTCCTTTTGAACTTCTTCTCAAAGTATTCCTGTGTGAAGACATTGTCAAAAACCACTGCTGTGGGGAAATATGCAGTCAGATAGTTTGTAAATCTGTAGAAAAGCTTTCCATACCATGGCCATTTATCCCGTTTCCAATCCATGGCAAACTGAGTAATATAAACCCTTTTACCGGCACACCTCAGCACTATTGCCCAGATGCTGTTTGCACCGCTATGAATGTGCACCACATCTGCTCTGTTATGAACTATAATATCGAATGTAGCTTTCAGAGAATGTAACAGAGTGTCAAACCCGGCCTTACTGACAGTGGAAAAGTATTTGAGTCTGACACCCTGGAATTCATCGGCCATTTGCTCGCCTCTCTCCCCCGGATAAAGTCTGCAATAAGCAATTAAATCACAACCAAGCCGTACCAGGCGCGGGTACAGTTCGAAGGCGAATTTGTCAGATCCGGCGCCTCCTTCCCTGGGAGGTATTGTCCTGAAACCCCCAAAAGCTGCGATTCTTAAATGTGCCATCAGCTCAGATAATCCTTATAGTAGTTGTCAATATAATCTTTCAGGGCTACACGCCAGTCGCGCATCAGGTTCAGGCCACGGATATTCAGTTTCCGGTTTATCAATCGCTCACATGGTGGTCTTTCAGCAAAGTAAGTTTTCCTGAAGAAGTCAGAGCCTACAGGTGTTAGTTTCACCTTATCTTGTAGATTAAGCAACCTGACCAGTTCTGTTGCTACCTCAAGGCGGCTGGTTTGGCCACCGCATACCATATTATACAAGCCCCAATACTCCTTCTCAATCAAGGCTTTGACATTGCACGCAAAATCATGGGTATAGGTGGGAGTGCCGTCTTTATCATCCACAATGAAAAGTTCGGTTTTGCCATCCTTGATTTGCTTCATCAGTTTCTGGATGAACTTTTTATCCTTCTTTGGACCTGCTCCCATCATCCATCCGGCCCTGCAGACAAGGAACCTTTTTGCATTCTCCACAACAAACCTCTCTCCCATATACTTCGCTCTTGCATAAACACCCAGTGGATTTGGCTGGTCCCAGTCATCATAAGACTCCTTCTTACCATCGAAGATACCGGCTGTGCTTATATAGAGCAAGGGTATATCCAATTCATTGGCCAAATACACAGCATTTTCCACTGCCAGGGTATTGGTATTATAGGTCTCATCAGCATTCAATTCACAGAATTCCAAGTCAGTGTATGCTCCAAGATGAAAGAGGTAATCCGGGTTGAACTCTATTACCTCCTTTTTATACGCATCAAAATCCCGGAAATCAAGGAAACCAAGCCATGGTTCATTGACATCCTTATCTGTGCAACGCAGACTGTAGTCGGCCCCGAACTGTTTATAAAACGCTTCTCCAAGCATTCCACCGCATCCGGCAATATAGATTTTCCTCTTCATTATTTATTAATTACTTTATTTATAAGCTCTTGTAGATTCTTACTGAGTGCCTCATATCCCATGGCATTTATATGCAGAAAATCATCCTGGTATTCGGGCCTGACGGTTGTTCCATTGTCCGACAGAATCGCATCCGCATTAAAATAAAAAACAAGATGATCATCGCAATAAGATTTCAGAGTCAGGTTAACCGCGTCAATTGCCTTATTAACAGCATTATTCCAAATCAATCTGCGAGGCAACTCAATTTTTCCCACGGGGAAAATATCTATCAGGATCATCCTTATATTCCTGACTCTGCATAAGTGAATCATTTGCTCAATATTCTTCAAATACTGTTGAGTAATTGACTCGTAGAGATTAGCATCTATTCCAATTATCTTCAGATCATTAATCCCTGCCTCCAGAATTATGAGTGAAGGTGTATCTGTCTCAAGGTAGCTCATGAGCCTGTACAATACCTGTGATGAAGTCTGACCCTCAACACCCAGATTGGCAATAGTGTTATTGAATTTTAAGAGTTCCACAGGCCATCTCCTCACTCTTGAATCACCAATCATCCAAATTTCTGAATCTTGTACTTCAGATGTCGGATCCAGTGCCTTTACGCCGGCAAACTCCAGTGGATCAACTCTGAGAAGGACATTTTTCCTGTAGAAGTCTTTATACATATGTACCAGAATCACTCCTGCCGTTATAATAATCAACAGCATGAATATCAAAACGATATACATCATTCTACCCTTTATTCTGTCCATTTGCCGTCTTGCCAGTTGATAAGCTCTGCACTGTCATTCATACGAATATTTTCACGTATTATTCTTGCAGGATTTCCTGCAACAATCACATTCGATGGAACATTTTTCGTCACCACTGCTCCGGCACCCACAATCACTTCATCCCCTATCCTTACACCAGGAAGTATTGTCGCATTAACTGCAATGAAGCACCTTTTACCTATATAGGTATCTGCAAGCAAGGGATAACCGTTTACTCTTTTGCAGTGGTCATGACTGAGAATAGTAACTCCTGATGCAATCAGGCAATACTCATCAACATGAACTCCTCCAGGATAAAGGCGGTCAAGGTGCAATTTGCGCTCCAGTATTACAGTTGAATGAATATCATATCCCCTGATCCGGGCAATCTTAACCCTGAGAGTCTGGATAAACCTGGCAATAAATGTGCGAACACCGAATTTCAGATATAGCTTATTCCTGTTCATCATTCATTGCTATTGATCATTCCCTGATAGATTTTCAGCAGCTCATTGTAGTGGGTCTTTTCTGAAAACTTATCACAGGCGAACCTATAGGCTGTCTCTGACATCTCCAGATAAGCATTGTCACTCATATTCAATGCTTCGTTTATCTTTTTCTCAAGTTCGATGGAATTGCCCATTTCGAAAAGATAGCCCGTTTTCCCTTCAATTATTAACTCAGGTATACCTCCGATATTGCTGCCTATGACTGGTTTGCCGGATGAGTACGCTTCGACGATTGTAAGTGGATTGTTTTCATACCATTCTGACGGAACCAAAACGAACGAAGCATTTCTGATAAACTCAAAAAGTTCTTCTCCCTTCCTGAATCCCAGGAATTCAATATTTGAGAGATTATTGCATTCAATCTCATCCTTGATCATTGCTGACATTGCGCCCTCTCCGATAATCTTCAGATGTACATCTTTCGGGAGCCTTTTCCACGTATCAAGGAGTGTCATGACACCCTTTTCGGGAGCCAGGCGGCCATAAAACAAAAAGTAATTACCCTTCAGGGTATTAGGGATGCTGTTACTCAATAAAGGGTAGAAGTTGTACAGGTGCAGGAACCGCTCACCAAAAAGCGGATGCACACTGTGTTTCAAGTAATTGAATTTACTGACACAGATGATTTTATTGAAGTAATTCTTTGGATTGAATATGTTGTTATTAAGTGCAAATTCAATGTAATTAACTATACTGTAATACAGGTTTTTTCTGTTGCAGCGGTGATAGACGCAGTTAAGCCGTGTAGCTGTAAGGCACCTTTCACAAATGTGGCCATTCGCGTCAATCATAATATTTCTCGGACAGAGCAAGCTGTAATCGTGCAAAGTAATCACTACCGGAATTTTCCTTTTGCGAAGCACTGGTAATATTGCCGCGGTCAAACCTCCTTTATATAAGTGGATATGAGCAAGATCTGGTTTAAAAATGTCAATTAACTGTCGCAGGTTCTGACCTGATTGTCTGGAATACAGTTTCCGGGGCATGAACGCAAGCTGCTCTACGAAGTTTAGCTTCAGGGCATCTACATCATTAATAAAGAATTCCGAATAGGAGGTAGGATAGTTGTATTGTGATTTTGTGGAAAAATATGCAACATCATGGCCCCGGGATTCAAGAAGATCTCCTGTATTCAGATAGACCACATCAGCCCCTCCCCTTCTGTAATGGCAATTGTTTATCAGCAGTATTTTCATGGGTCTTCCGGCAGCAGGATGCTCATCGGTGCCAGACTGTAATAAAGATTGATCGTGCTCCCCGGGTTGAGGCAACCGCATTGCATTCGGGGCATTTTCTGTCAGGTCAGCATAGAGGTTTAGTAGTTTTTGGGCTACTATTTCAATATTCAATTCTTTATCGGTCAATGAATCCCGTGAAGCTATCAATCCATTCCGGAGCGACTTGTCTGAAAGCTCTGCGAGTTCTTCCGCTGTAAAGGATTTTGAAACATATGAACCTTTAACGTCGTGAAGCAGATCATTTACATTACCAACCGGAGTGGATACTACAGGTACATTACATGCCATGCACTCTTTCACAGAATTCGGTGATCCCTCGAAGTCAGAAGTCAGTAAGTGGAGGTCTGAGGCATTAATATATGCCGGTATCAGGTTTCTGGCTGTATTTGTCAGCACAAGTGGCTCAAGATCAAAATGTTTATACTTCTCCCTAAGTATTGAAAGTGTCTCGGAAAATCGGTCTATTCTCTTACAGGGTCTGCGGTTATTCGAATCCATAAAGAGAATATACCGCTTCGACTTTTTGAGCCCAAGCTTTTCTTTGCATTGGTTTTTATCCATTGGTACAAAGAAACTTGTATTCACCCCATTAGGAAGATGTACAATTTTTGACCATCCCTCATTTTTGGGTTTGTTTTTCAGGATTATCTTGTTGAAAAACAGGTATAAGACCCTAAACAATACCATCCCTCCCTCATTTCTCGGATCACTTTGATAGGATAGCAGCCTTCGTGTTTTATACCATTTGCCAGACAGCATGAAAACAACTCCGCTGAAACTGTGATGACAATGGATTATGTCATACCTCTTCTGCTTAAGTAACCTGCGCAGCCTCCATAGTGACCTTAGATATGCAACCTTCCCCTCGTCACGACTATTTATAAAGAAAACCTCATTTTTGACTCCAAGATTATTCAAAGACTCTATCTGCTCTTTGATAAAAATCCCGAATATCGGGAAATTTGGAGTGGGAAAGTTATTTGTGATATGAAGGATTTTCATCTTGTCTTATTTTCATAGATAGCTTTCTGGTGGTTTCAGGCATCACTTTTACCTCCACTTGTATTCTTCTCATAAATCCAGGTGAACATACGACCAATTTCCGCCTTTCTTTCCATGTTTAGTTCATGGTTTTTTCTGATATATTCCTTTGCCCTGTCTACAAATCCATTATTCAAAGCAATCTTATTAATCGCCTCAACCAGCAAATTGATATTCCCATGTGCATTAACCCCCAGCTCCTCCTTCTCAATTACATTACCCGGATCAACATAAAGAGATAATACCGGAACCCCACACGCCCATGCCTCAATAAAGACATTCGGGAAGCCTTCCATCGGCGATGTAGATATCAATGCCCTGGATTCTGATATCTGGCGCAATGTTTCCTCATGACTGAGTCTGCCGGTAAGTTTAACATTTTCAAATGACTTCAGCTTTTCATAGTAAAGATTACCTGTCTTATCCCTGGGACTGCCTATCACCTTAAAGTTATGGTCTGAGGATTCCTTTACTACTCTATAGAAGTCAGCAAATCCCTTACGCTTATCAAGAGACCCAACGTATACAAAGTCAGTCTTATCATAGTCGGCTCCAACGGTAAATGATGAAGTATCAATCACATTGGGAAGTATAACTGAGTCAATATTCTTCTTCTTCAACAACTCTTTCTGACCAATGTGCTGCACGAATACGCCATCAGCATTTCTAAGCATATAGGGGTAAACCAGTTCACCGGCAAAGCCGTTGAAGACTCCCCAAAGATCCCTGACATTGGAAGAGTAAAAGTGTTTCCATCTCTTTGCAATACTGAGGATGTCAAGGTCAGAGGCAAGGCCGAGTATAAACTTTGCTCCCACTTTCCGGGCTGCCATATAAACTATAATATGCCTGTACTCACGGATCCTGCAGTAGTATATATCTGCATTTATATTTACAAAAGTGGAATAGAGGCCGGGGAGTCTGTGGGTAAAAGTCCTCAAGCCCTTTATACCCTTATTGTAGCCTTTTACCGGGCATACCCTGATTCCATCCTGAGTAGTATATTCCTTACTAATATCCAGGTCAACTACCACTACCTCATGGCCCAATCCGGCAAGAGTCTTTGCCATAAGGGCAATTTGCAGTTCTCCGCCTCCACCAGTTCTGCCATTCAAGGCATCTGCTATTTTGCCCCAGAAACAGATCCTCATAGGTTATGGTTTTGAGCTGCCTCAGAAAGTGTCAGTGACGTGATATCCCTGTCTGACAGTAACTTGTAAAATTTTTCAAGCAAGACATACAATTCTTCCACAGAGGCTTCATCAGGTCTGTATTTTGAACATCCAGGCATGAGCTCACTGGAATGAAACATCATTATAATAAATGGAAGATGCTTTCTTTGAGCAGCATTCAACAATTCTGTGAGCAGACCAATGTCAGCCCCGGGAACAGGCCTTAACCATACAGGCTGGTTGCTGTATAGTAATTTTCTAACAGCCCTCAGGATGATGCTTTTATTTACATGCTTGAAATAATTAACCGCCAGATTATGATTGATTGTCAAAGGAAACCTGGTAGGCATAATGGTAATCGGGATTTCCAACAGCGAACCGTTTGGAAGACTATACCTGAAGGGAGTTGGTCTGTACCCAATGAAATCCGGTCCTCCGTGTCCGCCCGGAATTCCCGTCTGTTCCTTCCAGCTAACATAAGGAGTGACAGAGGAATCCACAAGATAACCATTCTCAACCAATGCTTTTGCCACATCCTCGTTGAGTCCGTATCTACCTGATCTGAAAGATGTTGGCCTTTTGCCAAAAGAATCCTCAATGCTCCTTGTAAGGACAGACAGCTTTTGGTTTAACAGATCGTAGGGAAGTTCAGATGCGAAGGCATGATCGGGATCATTTTCCCTGAATCCGTCATGGTCAAAAAACGGAGGGGTTGTCCAGCTGTGCAGGTGGGCACCAATTTCAGCTTCTCCCTTTTTGATATACCCGGTGAATAGCTCCCGGGCCAAAGCATCGTTACATATTTCTGAAGTAACAAGATAAACGGGGCTGATGCCATACTTTCGACATAACTCCTGGAACCGGGGTATATATTTGATGTTCTCAACAGTGAGGTCCCGGCCATGATCCCATTGGTTATCTCCTTCTGTATCAATGGTTATAATAAACTTCATAGAATCTTTCTTCTCCTGATCGTAAATTGCCCCCTTAACTTATTAATAACCACAAATAGCTGGTAAATATTGTAGCCCCCGGGAATAAGACTTATGTTCATTTTCTTTGCAAAAAATGTAAAATAACCTCCGAATCCTTTTTTAAAACTGTTGATCTTGTATATCTGGTCATCCTTCTCTGCAAAATGGTTATATCCCCAGAAATCAAAATACCTGAAACCAGCCTCCCTGGCATTTTCGATCGCCCTGTAAAGGACAAGGTGCGTCATCGGAAGGTCTCTGGAGTCAGGATCTGAGGCACTTATGAGATATCTCACCGAGATTCCCTGGTACGCAAATATTGCACCGCCTATTATCTTGCCCTCCTTATCCCTGGCAACAAGCAATTGCCCTTGTCTGTGAGCGTGAAGATATTCTACTATTTTTTCTATCTCTTCTACCGTGTGGCCTCTGATAGACCGACTATCACACATCCTTCGGTAAACGAGCACAAAATCACTGATAGTCCGGCTGTCACAGGCCTCAACAATTTCAATACCCTCCCGCAGTGCTTTCCTGATATCACTCCTGTGCCCTTTTCTCATGTTCCGGAAGAGGGACTCCATACTATCATTAAGGTCAAGCTCTATCGATGACTTTGTATTTTCTTTATCAAAAACATAGCGGATTCTTATGAGCTGGTTCAGCTTATATTCAATATAGTCACAATCCGGTCCGCTTTTAAGATACATCTGAACGCCAAGATAAACGTAACCCCCTTTCCTGTAGTAATAAACAATCTCTTTCAACGAAACGATTAGCATTTCCTTATCATTGCATACAGGGCCAAACCATATATGAGCAAATCTCTGGTTCTCGTTAATCTGACAGTAACTTGTGATTGAACCTTCATCCAGAAGGTAAAAGTAGGTCACCCCGGTTTTATAAAGTATTTGAGAAAATCCGGGCAACTGTTCAACTGCATAATAATCACACCTTGAACAGAAGTTCCTTATATCTGTGATTTCCTGTGCTGTCAGTTCATGTCTGAAATATGCTTTCATGAGATACTAAAGGTTTTTTGATTTAAGGAAAGCGATAATGTTGCCCACCTGGTTACGATAATTAAAGACTCCTGCGGCCAATTCCTTTCCTTTCAATCCGGCACTTTCAGCAAAATCCTTGTTTTCAAGCACAAATGCCATCCGCTCAGCAAAAGATTCAATACTGCCGGGTTCTGCCAAAAACGCATTGAAGTTATCCTTCAGATATACAGGAATCTCACCTACAGAAGTAACAACAACAGGTCTTCCGGTTGCCAGGTATTCTGTAACCTTTGAGGGAAAACCTGCATCAGCCACAATGCTTTTGGGACGGGCAAGAGTGAGAAGCTCTGCATGACTAAGATATGCGGGGATTTTATTCCTGGAAAGCTTCCCGGTAAAGTGAATACGTTCTTTTAGTCCAAAAGAATCAACAAGATCTCTGAAATACTTCTCGTCTTCCATGGTATCTGCCCTTCCGACAAGTATAAGGTCCATATCCTTGAACCGTTCAGCAATTTCGGCATAACTTTTAATAAGTATATCTACACCATCTTTCAGAATAGTAAGACTTCCACAATAACAAATATATTTTCTCATCATCGGTCTTTCAAAGGAACCGACAAATCTGTCAGTGTCAACAGTGCTTGGTACTTTGAACAGTTTCTCCTTTCCTGCTCCTCCGGTTTTGTAGAATTCTATGAGATAATCCGATATACAGAAAATCAAATCCGTAAACCTGATCTCAAAAGCCAACCTGATAACACCTCTTGCCCTTAACGCTATTCTGCTCTTATAATCCTTAAACGGGTGCTCACTGCGTTCAAGTACCATAAAAAATCCAAAAATCCGGGAGAGCATAAAAGCAAACAATTGCGTCGATAATGATTTTGTATAACAAAGAATTAATGCTTTCTTATTATTCCTGTTTATCTGCCTCAGCAGTTTACATGTCCTGGCAAATTTACCTGCAGAGTGTATTCTCCTGAGGATGAAAGAACTGCTTCTTTTAGTGCGGTTAAAGGGATGGTAATAGCGGATACCCTCTTTCTCTCCTGAAGAGACCGGCAGATAAGTATTCCGGAAACAGACAACGTGAACATCAGATCCATGCTCAAGGAATCCCCGTGCGTAAGTGTAAACCCTGTTTGTTGAAGCATCACCGTCAGGGAAGGTAAAAGCATCGCCGAAGATAATACAGGTCATAATATCGAAACTGTCAATTTTATTGAAAGCAGACGGTTAAAGAGATCCGACAAAACTGATAATTCTCCGTGCCTGAAAACTGTAATTAAATACGGTATTGGTCAGTTCTTTGCCCTTACTGGCTATTGAAACAGCAGAAGCATAATCATTAATTACATCCTCAATCTTGCTGGTTAATGCTGAATGATTTCCAGGGGGTACAAGAAAAGCGTTAATACCGTCTGTCAGATAATCAGGAATCTCCCCCACATTTACTGTTATCAATGGTTTCGATGCGGCAAGGTATTCTGTAAGCTTAGATGGGAACGAGGCATCAGATTCCATGTCCTTTCCCCGAACCATCACCAATATATCTGCTCCCTTTATATACTTTGTGATTTCCTCCCTTGGCATATAATCCAATAGTTTGAATTTTGAGGTTATCCCCAACTCCTGTGCAAGATCAGTTATCAGCTTTCTTTCGTTCTGTGTACCGGGGCCGCCTATAACCAGGTGATAGTCCGGGAATTTCATTGTCAGTGGCTGAAAAGCTTTCAGCAACAGGTCTACATTATCTCGTTTAAACGTCAGTGCACCAAAATATCCGATATACCTGTAAGGTAATGAATTATCAACAGCTCCCTCAAATCTTGAAGGGTCCACTGTGCTTGGTACCTGTAACAGTTTATGTTCAGGGATACCTTCCCTTCGGTGGAAGTCTATCAGAAATCTGGAGATACAGATTATGCCATCGCACAGAAATGCTTCACTTCTGAACTTGATATATCCGAAAGTTGTACGGAAATAATTCCCCTGATGAAGTCTCATGGGATGTTCGCTGCATTCCTTTATCAGTTTTGCCTTGAACAGTCTGGTCAGGTACCAGGTGAACAGATGGGTACCGAAGCGGGTCGAATAGACCGTCAGTTGTTCGATATTATCCTGCCCGCGTATCTCCCTGAGTAACTTGATTGTAGAAAAATATTTGCAAAGCTTTTGCCAGCGTCTTACAAAAAAGTTCCTGTGTCTTGTTTGCCGGTTGAATGGATGAACATACCTTATCCCGTTAATTTCGCCTTCATTAACAGACAGATAATCATTCCTGAATCCTATTACGCAAACATTGATTCCGTTTTCAACAAAGCCCTTGGCGTATGTGAATACCCGGTTTGTGGCAGCATCACCATCCGGAAAAGTAAAAGAATCACCAATAATAATATAAGTCATCTTAGGTTTTATTATCCAGATCCTAGGTTATCTTAATATTTTCAACTATGTTAATGATCTTGCTTAAAAATACATAAATAAATCTGCCTTTTCATGCATACGAACCGGTGCCGGCTAATATTTCTTTATAAATCGAATTGTAAGCCAGTACCATTGAATTATAAGAGAAGTTGTCACTTATATAATCAAAGCCATTGTCCACCATCCTGTGGTGTTTATTATTCCTTATGAGTTCTATGGCTTCAAGCAGTTTCTCTGTTAACATCTGATCCGTACCATCATAAACAAGTCCGTTAACACCATCTTCAATGAAGTTATCGGAGTTGGCCCCTTCTGACACTACACACAGGCATCTGGAAAGCATTGCTTCCATAAGAGCATTTGGACAACTTTCATTAATTGATGAAAGGACAAAAACATTGAATCTTCTGTAAAACAATTCTATGTCGGCCTGGGAATCCAGAATTGTAACAATTTCTCCAAGCTTGTTTTCAGTCACAAAGCGCTCATTATCGGTATAACTCTCTTTAGATTTATCTCCAATCAGATAAAAACAAAGAGGCACTGTTCCGGCAATAGGCCTGATTGCCTTCAATATCTGGATCTGATTTTTCAGAATTGTTTGCCTTCCTACTGTACCCAGAACAATTTCTTTCCCCACAACCGGATATTGGTCTGTAGCAAATTTCGATACCTCAATTCCATTATAGATATTCACTGCACGGGCTCGATGATGTTCACCGACCACCGCAACATACTGCTCCAAAACTTTTTTACTGTTTGTAACAACTTTTGACCTGCCTGCAAGCAGTTTTTCAGCAAGTCTTTCATGAAAAGGAATTTCGTCAATGGTATTTCTTATGGAATAAAGGATTCTTCCGTTATATTTTCCGGGCGCAAGTAATCTTACCCAGAAACCGTTGTGGTATAACAACGTGTGCAGGATGTCAAAATCATTGATTTTAAGAACCTTTCTCAGAAAAATTCCATGTTTAATATTCCTGAATAGTCTATTTGATTGTGAAGCATTATTGGTAATTAGTTTAATGGGTAATGCAATTACCTCTTTATAAAATATTTCAGAGTTAGCATAAAGAATCAGGGTGATTTCATAAGTTTCGGGATTGAGGCCTTTGATAAGATTTACTGTTTGCCTCTCAGCACCTCCCTGAGGCAGATGGGAAAGTATGAAGCATAACCTGATTTTGTTCACAACTGTTTTGTTATATTATTAAAAATCTTGTGATTACAGTCCCATATACCTGGCAATCTATTATTAATCCTTGGCCGGGCAGGCCTCGATTGAAGAACTAATTCATACTTCATCACTGTTTTCTGAGGCGCACCCCTTTTATCCTGATATCAGATTGATCCAATCCTAAAGGGGTGAAAAGTGCAAACATCCAGAAAATCATAAGCAGAGGCAGCAATATGATTCCATAACTGACCGACACGAAGAGTATCATTGCAAGGAAGAGAAACCTGCCCTTAAAGCTGAAGGTCCGGGCATAAAAAGCAGATGACTGATATGAAGCAACGATAAAGAAGATGAAGCCAACCAATCCGTGTTGAGCAAGGAGGTTTCCGAGACCGGTAATGGTTGATACGTTTGCGCCTGCCCGGACTGTCCAGCTAGCCTCTGCGTTACCACCTAAACCAAGTATCGGATGGGCAAGAAAGTCCCTGAAGGCGATCATGAACGAGGCAAACCTTTGGGGAGCAATTGACGACTCCCGTCCAATGCTGTTTTCAACCATGATATCAATCATCTCTGCTTCCCGGTATAGGCTTACTATTTTGTCACTCATAAATGGAAGCGTAAATGCTGCAATTATTAAGGCTATTACTGCGGGCCAGATTAGTATGACAATTTTCTGCTTTTTGTTGTAATAGAAAAACAGAAGTATGAGAATGAAAATGAGATATCCTGTTGTTGACTGGCTGGAAACAAGCGCTCCTGTAAGGACCCAGAAACGTATCCGGCTGTTTTTGTCGGGTGAGAAAAAGAAAAGATTAATAAACAAGGCTAAAGCAAGAAAAACTGCAAAGCCTCCCGGCTCCCAGGCAAATCCACAATTACGCGGAGGAAGAAAATCATACTGGATTGACATGGAAGTAGGTTGTACCGAATAGATTAGAGCACTGTACCCCCCGCCACTTACATAGGACCATGTATCTATTCCGGGAATCATACCAAAATAATTGAACAGGGTGTCACCTCCGAGAACAATCTGAATTCCCCAGAATGACAAGCCAATTATAGCAAGCAGATACATAACCGTCTCATATAACCTGAAGAAGTTTATATTCAACGTTTTAATAACGACATAAACAGTAAAGAAGAGTAAAAGGTAATTAATGAAATATGTAGGTCGAACCTCATTAAATTTAACAGAAATTGCAAAGAAGTAAATGAAGAAACCCAGAACCAGGAGGTAAATCTGCTTATTGAAGACTATTTTCCATTTAAGAGCAAGAATAGTGCTGAGGATTACCGGTATCATAACCCAAAATGGATTCTCAAGTACAGAAGTGGAAGCTACCTGCCTGATTGCGTGTGCTGCGTAAACAAGCAAAACAAAAACAAAAAAATACTCCAGGAACCCAATTCGCGGAGTTTTATGAGCAGTAACAGCAGGTTTGACAGGCTTTTCGATCTTCATGGCAGAATCAACTGTAGTCTCTGTACTAAACTGAATCAAGATAGGTTTTTCCTGATTTAATCTTGATTGTTTGAATCAGCTTTTTTATCAGCAGTGAACTCAACCTCTTTGAGAGAAAAATTACAGGCATTATCCCCAGAAAAATCATCCTGATCAGATTTATCTGCCTGATTCCTTTAAAACCGTAAAGGGCTTGCCGATGTCTTAGTAATTTACCGGCTGCCTCTTTCCTTCTTCCGGTCCAGAGTAACCCATAAACTTCATAAAGCAACGCTATAGTATCATATGGGGAATCTTTATGGCCCTCGGAAGCGATATCTGCAAGCTTCAGATAATTCCCTGTTTCAATTAGCAGAGGCGCCATCCTGTGTATACAATCTGGTATGGGAAGATGCTCAACTGCAGAAATATATGAACTAACAGCTCTTGTCACATCATTCTTCCGTGCATAGATATATCCTTTTAGTTCAAGTGAAAGGTGCATAAAAGACCTTACCTGATATCCGCTGTTGTTATTATAAACTGACTTCCACATATAATCCGTTATCCTTCTGCCATCACATGCATTTCCCTTCTCAATCACGGGTAATACATAATTCTCCAGTAATTCAGGAGACTTCCTGCCACAATTAATCCCGCGCTCCAGTAATTTCAATGCCATATCATACTCCCCATCAGAAAAAGCAATCCTTGCCTTAAGATAATATATCCAGCCATATTCAGGCAAATGCAATCCCAGTTGGTCAAGGTATCCAAGTGCCAGATCCTTTTTCCCAAGGAGAAATGACAGCCTTGAAGCCTCCACAAGTGGAAGGATTTTATCTTCAGCCCGATGGGCTGATGAGATAGCTTTGTCAATCCTTTCAAAATAAAGCTCCCTCCAGTTTTGCGGAAAATCTTTCCTGTAATCATAGTTATAAAGCAATGGAGTAGCCGTGCGATAATGACGTATATGAGGTTCAAGTGACAAATTGAAGTCGATCCTGCTGCGGATATTAACTTCCGAATCGTGTGCAACACAGATTCTGTCCCAGGCCATTTCTCCCCACGTTGCCGGCATCCCGTTCATTTTGTTTTTTGCGCTGGAGGCAACCTTTGCGGAGAGTTCCGGATTCTCAAGGTACCTCGTGATCAACTCCGGAAGATTGGTTTCATTGTAAGGAATATATTCTTCCCAGGGCACCCAAAATTGCTTCATTACGGTGTTATCCTCATGACTGAACAAAAGACAACCATTGAGGGCAGCTTCATAGGAACGATTTGACAGGGTATGAGCCCAGTCTATCACTATTTTGCTCCTTTGGTAATAATTATAAATATCTGATCGTCTGATACTTCTGAGAAACCTGATGTCATACCTCTTCACTAGAGCCTCAGCCAGCCTGTAGAAAACCTTGTGGCGTTCGTGGTAAAATGAATTATCATAATTCGCTATGGCAATCACATCAATGTCTCTTTTCTCCAACTCTGAATTGACTGCAGCAGGACCAGGAGTTGAAACAGCGAATCCACGCAATGGCAGCATGTTGACACGATATTGCATATAAGCATTCCTGTCTGCTGTTGATGAATTCAGAAAATCAAAAAACTCAACCAAACCCCTGTTGAAAACAGTATCTGACCATGAATCCCTGGTAAAAATCAATGTTTTTACAGGGCACAGGTAAATATCCGGGACATAATTTATCGCAGAGGTGTCACAGGATACAATGTCTGGATACCATCCGGCCGGTAATTGTCTGAATAAATCTTCAACAGTGGTCTCCTCAAATACCCTGAGTATTGGAATCTCCTTTCCATTATAAACAAAGCAAGGGTCTGGAACAGGGCCCCAAAGAATGATATCCTGATCAAACAATGATTTGAATCCGTCAACCTCCCAGCTAAGGACTCTGTGTTCAATGGTTCCAAGATTAAAAAGAAGTATTTTCATCAATTCTGTTTCTTTTTAAGAAATTTGTCAGCAATCAGCATTTTCAGTCCCACACGCCTGTCCAACTCCCTGTAGGATAAATAAACTGATGCTGATATTAAAACTGTTCCAACAAGATATAAGTATGGCGAGCTTAAAAATCTACTCACTAAAAAACACGAAATTCCCAACAGAAACTGTATGCCGGTAATTTTGACGAATTCCCACAGGAAAGAAAACGAATACTTTGTCCTGACAATCACAAATACCTGGATAAGGTACAGGGCATAGCCGGCCAGGTAAGAAATTCCGAGACCCTCGAGTCCATACCATGAATATCCTAGTATGTTGAATCCAAGCATATAAATATGCACTGCCAGTTCGCTGAGAAAGAACGTTCTGGAGTCTCCTTTGGCAATTATCAGATATGCAATTGGCCAGCTTGCTGCCTTGAAGAATATCGCCAGTGCTGCCCAATGAATCATATTTACAACAGGCAGAAAGCGTGTAGAGTAGAGAAGTATAACTACCCAGGTTATGAAAATAAGAAACACCGCCAGGATAGGAGCAAGTATGAGTATGGCTACCTCTGCCTGCTGATTTATTACTTCACGGGTCTTGCCAATATCATGTGCAACACCCGAAAGCCGTGGGAAATAATCAGTTGACATGGCTGTAAATACCATTCCCACGTATGTATTGATAATGGCGAAGCCTGCATTGTACAGGCCCACCTCATCAACACTGCCTTTATGACTGATGTAAATTCTGATCAGATAAGAGGAAGCCATTGCAATAAGCGAACTGAGGCTGAGCATGAACCCCAGTTTAACCATATCGCTTCCTTCTGCAATCACTGTCTTCTTATCAACCCTTACTCTTTCTATACTGACTTTGGAGCTGAAATACCATGAGATAAGAAGTGCCACTATGGAGCTCACTATAATTGCCGGAACAATGCCGTCAAGCCCCCAGACATAATAAATTGGAACCGAAATAACCAGGCCTGCTACGCTACCGGCGAGATTAGCGCGAGCCAGATAATTTATCTGACGCATCCCCTGTAGCACGACCATCTGGCCAGCAGTTATCTGGGTGATAAGCAGTGTAACCGCGACCCATCTGAACCCAATCGTATAGTCCCGGTTACTGAAGGTCAGGTCACTCAACCATGGTGCGGCAAAAAAAGTAAATAGTGCCCCTGCTATACCGGTGATCCACACCAGGCGCCTCAGAACAGACACTACTGTTCCGATTCTCGACCGGTCTCCCGAAGCATTTGCGGCGGCAACGTTTCTTACTGCGCTTGTACTCAGTCCAAGATTTGTGATCTTCTCTATGAGCCCCGTTGTTGATGTAAAAAGACCGTAAATGCCCATCCCTCCCGGACCCAGTAATACCGCAACAAACTTTGACCTGACAATGGATATAATGATATTGATAACCTGGACACCTCCAAAAATTGAGGTGGCTTTCATTATCTGACGGTAGGAGGTGTTTTCTTCGGACATCAAAAGGGAATGATGTGGCTAAAATGGGATGTTTTTGAGAGTCCCTGATTCAAATCTTGAAACTATTTACAATTCTGACGACCCGCTCTGCTTCATCATCTGACATGACAGGACTTATCGGCAGGCTCAAAACCTGTTCATGTATCTGTTCGGTAACAGGAAGTGATAAATTGCCCCACTCTTTATAGGCCACCTGCCTGTGTGGTGGAATGGGATAATGGATCACAGTCTGGATATCGTTCTCTGCCAGAAACTGCTGCAATCGGTCCCTGTATTGAGTTCGGATAACAAAGAGATGCCATACGTGAGAGGGTTTATTCCGGTCAGGATTGGCAGAGCCCACAACAGGCTTAGTGATCAAATCATTATTAATGTATCTGAGATAAAATCCTGCTATTTTATCTCTTCGGCTATTGTCCTGATCAAGCCTCCTGAGCTTCACACGCAGTATGGCTGCCTGTATTTCATCAAGGCGCGAATTTAATCCCTTGTAGATATTCTCGTACTTGACTATTGATCCATAATTTGCAATTGCCCTGATAATGCCGGCAAGTTCCTCATTATTTGTCGTAATGGCACCTGCATCACCCAGCGCTCCCAAATTCTTTCCGGGATAAAAACTATGGCCGGCCGCATCTGCCAGTGAACCGGTCCGTTTCCCCATGAAGAAACAACCCTGAGCCTGGGCATTATCTTCTATGACAACAAGCTTGTGTCTTGCAGCCAGCTCAGAGATTGAATCAGTCATTGAATTCTGCCCGTACAGATGAACAATCATTATACCTCTCGTGCGGGGTGTGATCAGATGTTCTATGAGAAGCGGGTCAATATTATATGTTTCAATGGAAGGTTCAACCAGAACCGGTTTCAACCTGTTTTCTGTAATAGCCAGAATGGAGGCAATATAAGTATTTGCCGGCACAATTATTTCATCTCCCTCCACCATGTACCCAAGTTCAATGTATGCTCTCAGTATTATCCTTAGTGCATCCAGACCGTTAGCAACGCCTATGCAATGATTGGTTCCGATAAAGTTCGAATATTCCTCCTCAAAAGCACGGGCTTCATCGCCCAGAAGATACCACCCCGAATCAAGTACCCGTCTTACGGCATCCGAAAGTTCAGGTTCAAAACTTTCGTTTATCTTTTTTAAATCCAGAAATTTTATCATATAGCTCTAACCACTCCGTTATCTAGTTTATATTCCTTTCTGCACTGAAGGCAAGTCATTCTGTCGTTCAGCTTGTTTCCGCAATTACAGACATAGCCCCGTTGACGGGCAGGATTTCCTACCCACAAAGTATTTCCGGGTACATCTTTCGTTACAACACTTCCTGCTCCGATCAAAGCATACTCACCTATAGTCACACCGCACAATATTGTAGCATTGGCTCCAACGGAAGCTCCCTTCCTTACAGTGGTTTCCAATAGACTGAATTTATGTTTGGATCTTGGATAAAGGTCATTTGTAAAGGTCACATTTGGCCCAAGGTGGACGTTATCCTCAATAGTAACCCCATCCCACAGGTAGACTCCGCATTTGACAGTTACATTGTCTCCGATTTGTACCTTATTCTCAATGAAGCAGTGGGAGTTAATATTGCAGTTCCTGCCGATTACCGCTCCTGGCAATACTATTGTGAATTGCCAGATCAGTGTGTCTGGTCCGATGTTCCTTGACTGAACACTGGACAGAAGAAGATGATCCATTTTATGATGATAATTAATACATATTAAATGAATATGTCAGCCAAGTGAACGCACTTTGCGAGCCGGAATACCCATAACCATGGTGTTTTTGTCTATACTTCTGGTAACAACAGATCCGGCACCCACCACTGAATTGATCCCGATTCTTACGTTGGGTAAAAGAGTAACTCCGGCACCAATCTTTACATTATCTTCAATTCTCGGGCCCAATATTGCATTCCTGTCATAGCCTTCTGAGCCAAAATTATTGTCATTCACAGAATTAACGCCAACCCCGATCACTACATTCCTGCCAATAACTGAATTTCCGGTGATATGTGAATTAGTCATAATCTTGCTGCCATGCCCGACAGTTACATTATAAAGCAACGATACATGCCGTCCTATTATACAATTCGCCTCAATAGTGCATCTTTCCCTGATGGCCACAGCATCACCAATCAAGCAGCAAGACCCAATTTTAACATCATAATAAATAATGGAATTTGGACCAACTGAAGTATTTTCTCCGACTTCGACAAATTCTGAAAATTGTGGTTTATGGTGAAGAACTCCCGCCAGTTGAGGCTGTTTTCCTATGATTGCCCCTGGAAAAATTTCTACTCCATCAGCAATCCTCACACCGTCATTGATAACTACATGAGGATGAATAAATACATTATTTCCTATAATAACATCTGCCCGGATTACACAGTATTCCGATATAGTTACATTGTCGCCTATGTCTTTTGCCTGTACAGTTGATTTTATGTTTATCATTATTCGCCCTTAAAATGTTTCCCATGAGTTGCTCACAAAGTAATAAACTGCGGAAATATTCAATTATTTCATTGACCTTTCCTGCACTCATCTTTATACCTTAAAAACGTTGAGTAATCACGGATATAATCTTCCGGATCATATTTTTCCGAGGCAAGAACCAGGCATATAGCACCTGAAGAAAAATTAAATATTTCGCGCCATATTCCAGGTTTGACATGCAATGCAAAATAGGGCCTGTTAAGTTCCACAACTTTCTTATTATTACCGTCATCGATCATCACATCAAAGCATCCGCTTGCAGCAATAATCAACTGTTCCAGGTTTTTATGTGCATGTCCCCCCCTTTCTGATCCTCCCGGCACATCATAAAGATAATATACTCTCCGCACATCAAACGGGTGTTGTCCACCATTCTGGACTATTGTGATGTTTCCGGCTACGTTGTGGATCCTCGGAAGCTGGATTACATTACAGTTATAAATATCAGATACCAACCTTTTCATTTTTCTTTATCCGGCAAAATTCATTAAAATCACGTATATATTCATTGATGGAGTAATCAGTTGAAGCAATTACCAGGGCAAGTGAGTTAGTGGAGAAGTTCTCTATCAACCGCCACATCATTGACGGTACGTATAGACCATAATATGATCTGTTAAGGGAAAACCGGTATTCCTTTTCCCCGTCGTTCAATACAACATCAAAACTTCCTGACAGGGCAACTATCAGCTCTTCAGTCGATTTGAAGGCATGCCCTCCACGGCTTTCACCACCGGGAACATCATAGATCCAGTAAACTCTCCGAATCCGGAATGAGAGATGTGTATCTTCCTCAATGTAAGATAAATTACCACGATTATCCAGGTATTTTGGAAGATCAATGATAGCTGGTGTTTGTTTTTCTGTCAACATTATCATATTGTTTAACGTAGTTTAAAGGAAAAATAGCATATTTGTAACAAAATCCTTCCTTCGTCGTAGAAGAGGGTACGTTAGTCAAATTATTTTATTCATTCGTCAAAAGGCATTTATTAGATGAGAGTCTCTCTTCTGATTCTTCTACTATCTGCTGTTGCGTCCTTACACGGATCGTCTTTTTACCTGTCGCCACAGGGAAATGATCTGAATGGCGACGGATCCATCAACGCACCATGGTTTACCCTTGAAAAGGCATGGAAGGCAGCTGTTGCCGGTGATACTATCTGGTTAAGAGGAGGTACATTTGAGTACATTACGATGCAGGATCTTACAGGCAAAGACGGGATAAACGGAAAAAGGATAAAAATATGGGCCTTCCCCGGAGAACGCCCTGTTATTACAAAAGGATCTACCTTTGATATGGTTGACCAGTCAAATCTTATCTTCATTGAGGCTGATTATGTGCATCTCAAGGGTCTAGAAATTAGTAACTTCAGCCAGAAACCGGGAATAAGAGCCTCTTCAGCGTTGTTTTGCTATACCAGCTATTCAATATTTGAAAATTTGAATTACCATCATAACGGACTTGGAATGGTGATTCGCGGAAAATCAACTGAAAACCTGATCCTTAACTGTGACTTTCACCATAATTATGACCCCTACAACAATGACCCTTACCATCATTCTGACGGATTGGACATTGCGGAGATGCCTTCAGGCACCCGGAACACTGTAAAAGGCTGCAGGTTTTACCTTAATGGAGATGACGGACTTGACCTTTGGAACAATGAGGGTACTGTAATTATTGACAGCTGCTGGTCATGGCATAACGGATACAGGGAAGACGGGATAACGCCAGGAGGAGACGGTGCGGGGTTTAAACTTGGTCAAACAACAATTATTGATAATTCAACATACAGGAGAATAATAACAAACAGCCTGTCAGTATCTAACAGAAATTTTGGCATTACACAAAATGCTGCAAAATGCAAAATGTTCATTTGCAACAATGTATTTTACGACAATAAATATATGGGGATTTATTTTTCAGCCTCCTGGGGCGACGCATCCCATGTAATAAGAAACAACATATCTTATAAGAATGCAACAGATGCAGCTATTGGGATCAGATTGCCTGTGGTTGATCATAATAGCTGGTTTCCTGAATATACTGTATCAGATGATGACTTTTTAAGTGTTGATACTTCTGAGCTGGAGCATTCCAGAAATGATGACGGAACCCTTCCGAAGATCGATTTTATGCATCTTACACCAGGATCAGATCTTATTGATACCGGGATTGACGTTGGAATACCTTATTGGGGCAATGCACCTGATTTAGGAGCCTTTGAAACAATTACAGGCACATATCACATCAATAAGCCTCCCGTTGTCTCCATTGCTTTCTCTGCCAAGGGATCTTCCTTTACAGCCCCGGCTACAGTAGAAGTAAATATAGAAGCATCTGATCCTGATGGAACTATAAGTAAGGTGGAATTATACAACGGATCAAAGAAAATTGCAGAATCCACAACCGCACCTTATTCTTTCACTATCAAAGATCTACCTGCAGGATCATATTTCTTGCGTGCAATTGCCATAGATGATATGAATGCCTCTTCAGTCTCATCCACCCTTGAAGTTACAGTTGTTGCCTTCAATCAGAAAGGTGAGCATTTCAACCTCTACCCCAATCCCAATGACGGCCGCTTTACAGTGGATTTCTCTTCGCTGGTTGAAGCAAAATCTTTTATGCTTACTGTAGTTGACCTTATCGGAAATACTGTATTTCAGGAGCAGATATCATCAGATGAGTCAACCAGACAATTTGACCTGTCGCATCTTAACAGCGGCATCTACATACTGATAATCGCAGCAGGTCAAATCCTCCTTACCCAAAAACTGATTCTGAACTGACCACCTTAGTTAAGAATTATTATTTTTTTAAGATATCGTTCAAGGCCTGCTGCCTCGAGAGTTATCGTATACAACCCTGAGACCATGTGGGCAGGCAGTTCCACAGGATTGAGCCCATTATAGACTGCCTGTGAAAATACAAACCTCCCCAGAGAATCGTAAATCTTAGCAATTGCATATTGCCGGTCAGGATCAGTCAGTAAAATGTAAAACATATCAATAACAGGATTGGGGAAAACAATAGTCTTATTTGCAGGCCATTCCTCCTCCTCTTCCTCATCAGAGGCAGAATAAACCCTGGCACCAACCTGCCAGACTCCGTTCTGAAGAGCCGTCTTTGGCGCAGACCTGTTCCATACTGCATCTACCGCAAGCCCTTCATTGAATGTTTCACCCAAATCCAATCCATAATCAAGCCGCGTTTCCGGCACAAATGAGATAAGATCATGAAAACCAGGATTAATCACAACAGAATGCAAATCATACCCCATAGCCTGCCACATTGCAAAAGTCTTTGTTTTTCCGTCTACCTGAAAGAGTGGATCCCCTGCCTCACACCAGTATACATTATAGTCGCATTCAAACCCTTCCAGGCATTCCTCATCATGGATGTTTATATTGAAAACCCTATTCCTGGTATAAAAAATATTATTGTACACCCTCGTGCCTTTTGAAGGTGCAGACAAACCGTTATCACTATTTGTATATATGTCAATCAGGCCTCTCCATGTCTGCTCTGTAGTCTTGTCACTGTAAAAAGTATTATTGTAGATTTTAATGCCACTAATACCTTTCACAGCAATCCCCAGTTTTGGATTCTTAAGAATGTTATAGGCAATCACACCATTATAGTCAGCCATTCCATTCGACTTCCTCTGAATCCCATTAGGGGTATTCAGAAGATAGTTGTATTTTATTACGACATCCAGGTTATAACCTGTAAACAGAGCGTGGGTCATACTTGTCTCATCAGTCCCGTTCCAGACAAACCTGTTTCCTGTTATAATTTCACCGTCCAGGTTGTTGTTCGAGGATGCCGGATTCTCATCTCCGGCCTGCAGTAAATAACCAAACGAGTTAACAGCCGTCACAGAATTGTTCAGAAACTGAAAAAATGTTTTGGTACTTCTGGGGATATTCACGCCCTGAGAAGTGCCTGTTTCACTATCGATGAACTCCTGTTCCTTTATTATCAGAACTTCCTGAGAAAACAATGCAGCTGTAAAAAGAAGTAATAGAAAAGTTGTCAGTGTATTTTTCATATACTGTCAATAACGAATTAAAAACTTATAATTGCCTGCCTGATATGACTGATTTTAGTAAGAATCATTGATCTGGCAAGCCAGAGGGCAATAAAAGCCACTCAATCTAACCTCCCCCGGTTTCTCCGCCCCCCCGGAGGCCACTATCCGGAAAACTATTTAACTATCGTAAACTCCACCCTTCTGTTCAGGCGGCGGTCAAGCCAGCCGGCGTTGGATGCTACAGGCCTCGTGCTGCCGTAACCACGCGGGGTGAGCCGGCCTGAGGCAATGCCCCTGTTGATGAGATAGTTTACAATCACCTGGGCGCGGGTCTGTGAGAGACGCTCCAGATTGTATGCCGTACCCTGATTATCAGTGTGAACACCTATCTCAAGATTCATGGAGGGATACTTGTTCATCAGCATCACCACCTGGTCAAGCATCAGATATGCATTGGTAACCAGCCTGTTGCGGGCATCAAAGTAGGTGTCGGTCAGGACACCGTAGTTCCTCTTCAATACATTCAGCTCACGCTCAGCCGGATCAGTAAGCACATGCAGCCTCACAGTGGCATCACGAAACCCTGCCGGGATTATCTCACGGTAAGCCGGAAAGGTAGCCATCAGGCTCATCTGCTGATCAATGACATAACTGTAAGTGCCAGTCCCCGGATTATAAACCTCCTTCACGTTGTACTTCACCGGCACACCTCTGAATAAAGGATTCGTGAGCTCCAGCCTGGTCTTTGACGAGAGTATCTCAACCTGGAATACAGCCTCCTTCATGAACTCAGCCTCAGCTGAATACTGACCCCTGATCAACACATTCTCATACTGCCTCAGATCAACAGGAGCCGCAACAGCAGAAGATCTGGCAGCAAGCCATGAATCCTTATCTGAACGGCTGCCAAAAACCCTGATCTTACGGGTCACGGCCCGCTTGAGCACATCGCCAGTTGTATTAGACCTGATAGTCACACCAAGCCTCACATTGTACTCCCCGGCACGCTCAAAGGTGTGTGTTGGCCCGGCTCCCATCATCTGGGCACCATCGCCAAAATCCCAGAAGAATCCTGTCACGGAGTAACCCGGCAGGTACGACTTCATGCCGTCAAAGTCAACAGCCTCACCTGCAACGGCACAGTCCGGTCCGGAAATAAATGGCTGTTCATAGTCAACTATCTCGATGTCCCAGGTCTGTTTGCGGAAAAAGGTTTTGCCGGTAGCACGGTCAATGATATCCAGCGCTATGGCGTATTTCCCGGGACCCGGGAAACAGTGATGCACCCTCGTGCCGGTCATCTTTGTGTTATCACCGAAGTTCCATACATACTGCATGCTGAGCGTGTCAACCACAATCTTTCCCGTGTCTGATACCGAGAAACAGTACAGGTTTTCCTTCTGCTCCTCAGCGAACCAGACCTGCGGCATCTCTGATTTGAAGTAGTAAATATCAACTGATTTGTCTCTGTCTGAGGAAAAATAGCCCTCCCTGACATCCGCAGTGGTAACGATGCCGAAGTCGTCATACTCCGAGTTCACCGGCGCCGACAGTCTCACCGGCGTATGCCAGCCGTCATCCTTTTCTTTTGTGACGTATATATCCTTTCCACCAAGTCCTCCCCTTCCGTCCGAGGAAAAGAAGAGTTCACCCGTCTGGCTGATGAAGGGATATGTCTCGTTTCCTTCCGTATTGATCTCAGGTCCGAGGTTAACCGGGTCCTCCCAGTACCCGTTCCTCCAATTGCTGTAGTAAAGATCGAGCCCTCCCAAACCATCAGGCTTGTCCGATGCAAAATAGAGTCTCTGTCCGTCATGCGAGAGAGTGGGCATGGTAATATTGAACCATTCGGTATTGAACCTGAGTTCGCGTATGTTATCCCATCCCTTTTCCCCGGCTACCGCGTAGAAGAGCCCCAGCTTGTTACGGTAGGTTGAGAGCAGCCTTAAATTTCCTTCAACCACCAGGTTCCTGGAAAAATAGATTGTATCACCCGTGCGGTTAAAGGTTGCGGGGCCGTCATTCAGCTTGCTCTTCAGCGATTTGGAGAGCATCCTGGCCTTCTTACCTGATCCCGTGGTATCTACATACAACAATTTCACCACAGCCCGGCCTTCACTGTTTACTGCCTGTCCCCTGTCAGAACAGAACACCAGCCCGTTCCTGAAAAAGACCGGGGCAAACTCGTCATAGCTGTCAGTGCTGAAGGCGGTCTTGCTGATGCTGTAAGGCGATTGCTGGGCAGAGACAATGCATTGCGCCAGAATTAAAACAAAAACCGAAAGCGAGGTCCTTATTTTCATAACAGTTAAGTTCAGATTGCCTAAGTTACATTAAATTATTTAACACCATATAAAA
>MTKZ01009732.1_pt1 | contig 36876 bp, 39 predicted proteins | sample 1042781 | NCBI WGS metagenome assembly MTKZ01 (sample SAMN06212207, study PRJNA360539) | anaerobic digester metagenome | biome: Wastewater treatment plant; material: sludge; isolation source: anaerobic digester fed with sludge from wastewater treatment plant | place: Denmark: WWTP Viborg ...
ATCGCCTAACCCCTTGATTTTACTGGTGAGCCCTGTCGGGATCGAACCGACAACCTACTGATTAAGAGTCAGTTGCTCTACCGGCTGAGCTAAGGGCCCACATTTATGGAAATACGGTCGAACTGTACTTCCGTCCTTGATCTGGCGCGCCCGGTACGACTCGAACGTACGACCAACAGATTCGAAGTCTGCGACTCTATCCGGCTGAGCTACGGGCGCGTGTTCCGTCGCCTTCACAACCGTGGAAAAATGGGGTGAGTGAAGGGACTTGAACCCTCAGCCTCCGGGGCCACAACCCGGCACTCTGACCAATTGAGCTACACCCACCATCCTGTCTGGTACGCCTGCAGGGATTCGAACCCGGGACCTACGGATTAGAAGTCCGTTGCTCTATCCAGCTGAGCTACAGGCGCGCATCCGGCTTCACTCATGCTTAAAGAGCAGGCTAAATAACCCCTTTGGCGCGTTTTGTCAAGACCAAATCATGGCCGTTTTCAGGGCCGCACATACCCGGCGATCCCGTCGAATTGATAGCCCTTTTTCTGAATGCCTTCGCCCTTCGGATCCACGGTGAAAAAATACTGCCTTCGGGAGGGGTGGTACCAGCGGTACAGCTCCCGCGTGGCGGTCAGCCGGGACGTGGCGATATTGCCGATCGTTCCCTCCAGGACGTAGCCCTGCATGGGGCGTTTGGCGCTCTTCAAATGGTACCCGTAGAAGTGGTCCCCCCGGGCCGGGTGAAACCACCGGTAGAATTCGGTCGTCCCGGGAACGCCGGGGCTGAACAGGCGGAAGGCGACGCCCTGCTTCTGATATCCCCGTGTCTGCAGAACCTGGGACTCGGCCTGAGGATTGGTCGTCAAAAAATAATCCGCATCCCGGACGTACCGGTAGACGTCCAGTATTTTAGGAACATTATCCTGCACGATTTCCAGGGAAAGCTCGACATCCGCCTGGCCGCCGTTGGAATCGAACGCAACGAAGCTGCCATAGTGGCCCGGAGCCAGCTTATGGGTGTCGACCGTGATGTTGACATAGTTGGTCTGACGGGTCACGACGCCTTCCCGGGGGAAGAGGGCGATGCCGGCGGGATGCAGCCTCATGACGTCGCTCCCGTAAACCCGGATCCCCTCGACGGCGACCGGGGCATTCCGGTTCACCAGCGCCAGAGTGTGGGCCGTATTCGGCAGCCCCTCGGCCACCGGGATTTCGATGCATTCCGCCTGCTCCGCGAGGGCATCCTGCTGGAAGAGGAACTTGTCGTCCAGGAAAACGGCCAGTTGCCCCTTGTCCGGGCCTTTCCGGACATAAACGGAGACGCCGGTTCCCGTGAAGCGGTAGCGCAAGGAACCGCCCTCCTCCGGCGCGGACGGATATCCCTGCTCCCGGGTCCACTTTCCGTTCAGCTCCAGCCGGTCCTTCAAATGCCGGGGCGCCGTGTATAGGCCGTTGTCAAGAGCTTCTTCGCTGAAAAAGGAGACCAGCTTGCCGCGGATGGCCGGAGGCATGTCTCCCCGGTCCGATTTTGCCCCGTAGGAGAAGGCCTTCCACTTCAGCGTGTTCCAGCCCTGATTGTTCAGCCGGATCCTTTTGCTGACCTGTTCGCCCTGGACCGCCACCCCGAAATCCACCCGGGCCGGGCTGATGCCGATCAGCGGCTCCGTGCTCCTGTCCACCAGCCGGAAAGTGAAATGAAGGGAGCCGGGGCCGCCGTTGGACTGCAGATGGACCGTTTCCCGATGTTCGCCCGTGTCCAGATTCCGGGTCGCGGTCATGGCCTGATTTCCCGCTTCCAGGGTCAACTGGACCGGAAGGGGCAACTTTTCGACCCTGCCCTTGTGATTGGAAAGGTCATCCTGGAGCACCTTGAGCCGGATCTGCAGTTCCGTGGCTTCATCCTGGATGGAACCGCCGAGGCTTTCCCGGCCGGTAGCAGTCCAGCCTTCGGGCACGGCGGCAGACCATTTCAGCGGCTCGGAACCGCCGTTCCGGAGCGTGACGATCCCGCGGAGCGCCCTGCCGGAGCTCAGCAGACCCATGTCGATTTCTTTGGGGGAAAATGTCAGGTTGGGCGGCGTTTTCACCGGCTTTGGCGGGTCAACCGGGTCCGCATGGCCGGTGTGGACGATCCTGGGCATGGACAGAGAGCCGATCATCAGGAAAAAGAGCAGAAAAACGATGGAAACAATCAGGCAGTATTGCCGCCTCATGAGGCACTCTCCGTTCCGTTATCCTCGCCTTTCTAATCCAAAGAAAAGAAGAACGCAACGATTTTCTCCCGGAAATTACTTGACAGCCTGAAAATATCATATATATCTTCCCGCCTCTTTCGTGCTTTTGGACCGGTCATGGAAAAACGGGCTGGGAGCAATCCTTCGATGCAAAACCGGGATTTGAAATACTGGATCGCCCTGAAACAGGTGGAAGGGATCGGCAATGTGGGCTTTCAGTCGCTGCTGGACGCCTTCGGCTCACCCCGCGATGCCTTCGCGGCGCCGATGTCGATGCTTCAGGCCGTCCCGGGGATCGGGGCAAAGTCGGCCTCCCGGATCAAGGCCTTCACGGACTGGAAGAAGGCCGATCAGGAGCTCGATCGCATCGGGCGGGCCGGCGTCTCCATCGTCACCTCGCGGGACCCCCTGTATCCGCCGCGGCTCCTGGCCGCCGACGACCACCCGGCCTATCTCTACGTGAAGGGCAGCCTGGATGGGGATGATGTCTGCGTGGCGGTCGTCGGGTCCCGGGCGGCCAGCACCTACGGAAAGTACACGACGGAAAGGTTGTGCCGCGAGCTGGCCCTGCGGGGCATCACCGTAGTCAGCGGCCTGGCCCGGGGCATCGATTCGGCAGCGCATCGTGGCGCCCTGGCCGGAAAGGGAAGGACGATCGCCGTTCTGGGATGCGGCCTGGACGTCATCTATCCCCCGGAAAACGAAAGCCTCTACGGCGAGATCGCGCGGCAGGGCGCGCTGGTCTCGGAATTCCCTCTCGGTACCCCGCCCAACGCCCCGAACTTCCCCGCGCGGAACCGCATCATCAGCGGGATCTCCCTTGGGGTGGTGGTCGTGGAGGCCAGCCAGAAGAGCGGCTCCCTCATCACGGCCCGCATCGCCCTGGAGCAGGGCCGGGAGGTCTTTGCCGTTCCCGGAAGCATCGACTCCGCCGGGTCAAGGGGCACGAACCTGTTGATCAAGCAGGGGGCCAAGCTGGTCGAAAATGTTGATGACATCCTGGAGGAGATCCTCCCCCAGATCGACCGGGAACGGATGAAGGTCCGGCCGGAGCCGCGACCGCGGCAGACGCAGGGGCGCACGCCGGGCGGGGAACCGTCGCCGGGCATCGCCCTCGGGGAAGCCGAAAAAGCGGTCTGGCAGGCCCTGTCGCAAAAGCCCGCGCACATCGACCGGATCATCGCGGCGACCGGCCTGCCGGCCCGCGAGGTGCTGGGCACGCTACTCAACCTCGAACTGCGGGGCATCGTGGAGCAGAAGCCCGGCAAAACTTACACGCGCAAGGAGCCATAACCCGTTATGCCCGACTCTCTCATCATTGTGGAATCACCGACCAAGGTCAAAACCATCCGGAAATACGTCGGCGCGGATTTCGACGTCCGCGCCTCCATGGGGCACGTCAAGGACCTGCCGAAGAGCGCCCTGGGCATCGACATGAAGCAGGACTTCACGCCCACGTACCAGGTGATCGAGACCAAGAAGAAGACCCTGTCGGAACTGAAGAAGGCGGCCAAGGGCGTCACGAACATCTTTCTGGCCCCCGATCCGGACCGCGAGGGGGAGGCGATCGCCTGGCACATTGCCGAAGAGGTCGGCCGCAAGGACAAGAAGATCTACCGGGTCCTTTTCAACGACCTGACAAAAAGCACGATCCTGGAGGCGCTCAGCCACCCCGGGGAACTCGATTTCAACAAATACGAGGCCCAGCAGGCCCGGCGGATTCTGGACCGGCTGGTGGGGTACAAGATCAGCCCGCTCCTCTGGGAAAAGGTCAAGCGCGGACTGAGCGCCGGGCGCGTCCAGTCCGTGGCGGTCCGGATGATCTGCGACCGCGAGGAGGAAATCCGGAAATTCGTCTCCGAGGAGTACTGGAACATCACGGCAACGCTGGAGGGCGCCAATCCGCCCTCCTTCGAAGCCCGCCTCATCAAAATCGACGACAAGAAAGCGAGGGTCGGCAACGGGGACCAGTCGGCCGCCCTCGTGGAAAAGCTGAACCGCGCGGCCTTCGTGGTGGCCCGGGTGGAGAAGAAGGAGACGCGGAGATCCCCTTCACCGCCCTTCACGACCAGCAAGCTCCAGCAGGAGGCCTCCCGAAAGCTGGGGTTCTCCGCCAAGAAGACGATGAGCGTGGCGCAGAAGCTCTACGAGGGCATCGAACTGGGCAAAGAGGGCTCCGTGGGGCTGATCACGTACATGCGGACCGATTCCGTGCGCGTCGCCGACGAGGCCCTCCGGGCGGCCCGGTCCTACATTCGGGAGAACTACGAACCCCAATACCTGCCCGCCAAAGCCCGGACCTACCAGAATGCCGGCACGGCGCAGGACGCCCACGAGGCCATCCGGCCGTCCTCCATGGCCTACCGGCCCCAGGACATCAAGGGTCACCTGAGCGGTGACCAGTTCCGGCTCTACCAGCTCATCTGGAACCGTTTTGTCGCCAGCCAGATGAACCCGGCCGTCTTCGATCAGACCACGATCGACATCGCCGCTGCCAATTGCCTTTTCCGCGCCCAGGGCTCGGTCATGAAATTTGCGGGATTCACGATCGTCTACACGGAGGGCAAGGACAACGGAAACGGAAACGGCGAGGACAGCGAGTTCGGCAGGCTGCTGCCCGCGGTGTCGGAGCGGGAGACGCTGAAACTGCTCTCGCTCAAGCCGGAGCAGAAATTCACCCAGCCGCCGCCCCGCTTCACGGAGGCGTCGCTGGTCCGCGAACTCGAAGAGCGGGGCATCGGCCGCCCGAGCACCTATGCGGCGATCCTCGGCACGATCCAGGACCGGGAATACGTGCGGCTGGAAAAGGGGCGCTTCCACCCCACCGACCTGGGCGCAATCGTGACGGAACTCCTGGTCAAGAATTTCCCCCGGGAGCTCGACGTCGCCTTCACCGCCGAGATGGAGAGCCGGCTCGACATGATCGAGGAAGGCAAGACGACGCGCCACGAGACGCTCAACGGGTTCTACCTTCCCTTCGAGCAGGAGCTGAAAAAGGCCAAGACGGAAATGCGGAAAGTCAAAGGGCAGGAGACGCCCACCGACCTGGTCTGCGAGAAATGCGGCAACCCCATGGTCGTCAAGTGGGGGAAGAACGGGGAGTTCCTGGCCTGCTCGAACTACCCGGACTGCAAGAACACGGGGAACTTCACCCGCAACGCGGAAGGGGAGATCGTCCCGCCGGAGCCCCGGGCGGTCGAGTCGGACCACGTCTGCGAAAAGTGCGGGCGCCCCATGGTCGTCAAAAACGGCCGCTTCGGGACCTTTCTCGGCTGCTCGGGATACCCGGAATGCCGGAATATCGTCAACATTCAAAAAGACGAGAACGGCGCCATCACGCCCGTCAAGGAAGAAGTCAGCGACGTCTCCTGCGAAAAATGCAAGCGGCCCATGGTCGTCAAGAAGGGGCGCTACGGCGCATTTCTCGGCTGCTCCGGCTATCCCGAATGCCAGAACATCGTGAAGATCAAGAAGGGTCAGGGCGGCGGCGCGCCAAAGCGGGAGCCGGAAGTGACGGACACGCCCTGCGACAAGTGCGGGCGGCCCATGGCGGTCCGGCGGGGGCGGTTCGGAACTTTCCTCGGATGCACCGGCTACCCCGAATGCAAGAACATCATGAAGCCCAAAGCCTAGTCCGCCCCGCGGCAGGCGACCCGTTCCCGCGATGAATCCCGACGCCCCCATTGTCATTGTCGGCGGCGGCCTGGCCGGCTGCGAGGCGGCATGGCAGATCGCCCGGCGGGGACATGCAGCGGTTCTCTACGAGATGCGGCCGCAGCGGTTTTCGCCCGCCCACCAGACTCCCCTGCTGGCAGAGCTCGTCTGCAGCAACTCGCTGCGCGCCGCCGGACGCGAAAACGCCGTCGGCCTGCTCAAGGAGGAAATGCGCCTTCTGGATTCGCTGATCCTGGAGGCCGCCGACGCCACGGCGGTCCCGGCCGGCCGGGCCCTGGCCGTCAACCGCGCCGATTTTTCCCGCCACATCGAAAACCGCCTGTCCGCGCTGCCCGAGTTAAGGATCGTCCGCGAAGAGGTCACGGATATTCCCGACGGGGAGCCGGTGATCCTCGCCACCGGACCGCTGACCTCCGATCCGCTGGCACTGGCCATCGGGCGCCTCACCGGTACGGACGCACTGTACTTCTACGACGCCATCTCGCCGATCGTCGAGGCGGACTCCATCGACTTCGCAAAGGTCTTCCGCGCGTCGCGTTACGAGAGCGGCGAGGGGGACTACCTGAACTGCCCCCTGGAAAGGAGCGAATACGAACTTTTCTGGAAGGCGCTGACGGAAGGGGAGGAAGCGCCGGTCCGGTCCTTCGAGTCGGTGAAATGCTTCGAAGGGTGCCTGCCCGTGGAAGTCCTGGCCCGGCGAGGGGTCCGGACGCTGGTCTTCGGGCCGATGAAGCCCGTCGGCCTCGTCGACCCGAAAACCGGAAGGAGGCCCTACGCAGTCGTCCAGCTCCGCCCGGAGAACCGGGCGATGACGATGTTCAATCTGGTGGGCTTCCAGACGCGCCTGGCCTGGCCGGAGCAGCGGCGCATCTTCCGAATGATCCCGGGGCTGGAGCGGGCCGAATTCGTCCGCTACGGAAGCATCCACCGCAACACCTTCATCAACGCCCCTGCCCTGCTCGCAAAGACCCTCCAGCTCCGCGCGCACGGCAACATCCTGTTCGCCGGGCAGATCACGGGGGTTGAAGGCTATGTCGAATCGGCCGCCACGGGCCTCCTGGCCGGCCTGAACGCCACGCGGATTCATGCCGAAAGGGATGTTCCCCTGCCCCCGGAAACGACGGCCCTGGGGGCCCTTCTGCGCCACATCGCCGATGCGGACGCCCGGAACTATCAGCCGATGAACGTGAATTTCGGCCTTTTTCCGCCGCTGCCGGAAAACGTCGCCCGAAGGGACCGGGGCAAGGCCTACGCCGAGCGCGCCCTGGCGGACTTGAGGGAATGGCTGAACGGGATTCCGGCGCCGTAACGCCCTGAGGGAATGCGGCGGCGGGACGCACCGCATACAGTACCATGCGTTCGGCCGCATACGCCGAAGCCGCGCCGGTAGGAAGCGGCATATCCGCAACCTGCCGAAGCCGCCGGCGCTACTCGAGCATGTCCCGAAGGAGCGGCATCATCCGCTCCATGGCGCGCCGGCCCTCTTCGATCGTTTCGGCGGCCCGGTTGAACTCCAGCAGACCGACATGGTTCAGGCGCGGCGAGACCAGCACGTCGGGCGGCTCGCCGGCCAGGCGCTGGCGGGTGATCCGGTCCTGCATGATGTTGATGGACATGGCGATGACCTCGAACAGGGAGGGCCCCCGGTCCGTCTGCGACGGTCCGAAACGCTTCAGGAGCGAGATCTTGGCCCCTTTCAGCCGTCCGTTGAAAAAGGCCGCCAGCTTTTTCGGCAGGGGCAGATCCTCCGGCGCCGCCTCTTCGGGCGGCGGCTGACCGGGCACCCGGCTGAACCTGGGCTTCCCCATGATGTCGGAATTGAGGTTGACGGCGATGACCAGGTCCGCGCCCATGGCGCGGCACAGCGACACAGGCACGGGATTGACCAGGCCCCCGTCCACCAGCCACTGGCCTTCGCGCAGGAAGGGGGTCAGTATCCCCGGCAGAGACATGCTGCCCCGCATGGCATCCATCAGCGAGCCTTTCTGCAGCCAGATTTCCTTTCCCGTCTTCAGGTCCGTGGCCACGGCGCCGAAAGGAACCGGCAGGTCCTCGATGCGGGAATCGGAAAGGTTTTCCCGGAAATACTGGATGATCTTCCCCCCCTCGATCAGGCCCGAACGCGGCACGGTCACGTCCATGAAGCCCAGGATGTCCGACCAGGTCATTTCGCGGACCCAGTTGTCCATCGAGTCCAGAAAATCCGCTGCATAGGCGCCGGCGACGACGGCCCCGATCGAGGTGCCACAGACCAGGTCGATCCCGATCCCCTCCTCCTGCAGCCGCCGGATGACGCCGATATGCGCCAAGCCGCGCGCGGAACCGCTTCCCAGAGCGAGCCCGATCCTGGCCGCCATTTTATCTCCTCCTTGGCCGATAATTTGCTGGCATTTTATCGACATTCGATGATAATTTAAAGAATATTCTTCGAAAGCTTTCCATCCACATTCGACCCGCGGCATGCGAAGGGCGAATCCATTTCGACGGGATCACGGTGCCATGGCAACGGCCGGAATCAAAGGACTGCTGACCAACCGGAACTTCATCTTTTTCCTGTCCATCGTCGCCGGGCTCCTCTTCAGCGAGGCAGCCGAATGGATGAAGCCGCTGATCCTGCCCGTCATTGCGCTGATCATGACCCTCTCCACGGTGGGCATTTCAAACGACATCTTCCGCGCGCCCCGCACCCTGCTCCTGCCCGCCCTGACGGGAACCGTCATGAGCTACCTGGTCCTGGGCGGCGCCATCCTGGCCCTGAGCGAAGCGTTCATCGAAGACGAGGCGCTGCGGACGGGGTTCGTCCTGATCGCTGCCGTCCCGCCGGCCATCGCCGTGATCCCCTTCTCACATTTTCTGAAGGCGGACATGTCCTATTCCCTGATCGGCACCGTCGGGGGGTACCTGAGCGCCCTGGCCTTCATGCCGCTGATGGCGCTGGGTCTACTGGAATCCATGCCCGTCGGGGCCTGGCAGCTAGTCGAGATCATGCTCTACCTGATCGTCCTGCCGCTTGCCGCTTCCCGGCTCATTCTCTGGAAGGGATGGCAGCGGCGGATCGAACCGGTGCGGGGTGTGATCGTGGACTGGAGCTTTTTTCTGGTCCTCTACGCCATCACCGGGCTGAACCGGGACCTCCTGATCAGCCGGCCCCTGTTTCTCGCCCCGGTTGTGTTCATTGCCTTTGCCAGCACCTTTCTGCTGGGCTGGCTGATCGCGGCAGCCTCCCGTCTTCTCGGCATCCGCGGGGACCGGATCATCAGCCTGATCCTGCTGGGCACTCTGAAAAACTCCGGACTGTCGGGAGGGCTGGCGCTCACTCTGTTCAGCCGGGAGGCCTCGATCCCCTCGGCCGTCTGCAGCATCTTCCTGATTCTGTACTTCCTCTGGCTGGACTTTCGAAAGCGGATGAAGGGGGGTGAGCTTTCGGCACAATGATTCGCGGGAAACCCCGCCGGCCTTCCGGGAACCCCCTCACAAATGCGGCGCGCCGCGCGAGCCATGGACTGAGAAAGGAGAAACAAAGCCATGATGGACTATCCCCTGCTGCTGAGAACCTTCCTGCTTCGGGCAGCGAAATACTTCCCCAGAAAAGAGCTGGTCTCCGTATACCCCGGTGAGACCTTCCGCTACACCTACGCCGATTACTTCAAGCGAACCTGCCAGCTCGCCCACGCCCTGGCCTCGCTGGGCATCGGCAAGGGCGACCGCGTGGCCAGTATCGCCCTGAACAGCCACCGCCATCTGGAGCTTTACTTCGGTGTCCCCTGCATGGGGGCCACGCTTCACACGGTTAATTTCCGGCTGCCCGCGCACCATCTCGTCCACGTCCTGAACCACGCCGAGGACAAGGTCATTTTCGTGGACGAGGACCTGCTCTTCTTCGTGGAGCTGGTAAAGGACCAGTTGAAGACCGTCCGGCACTTCGTGATCATGACGCAATCCGGAAAGATGCCGCAGACCGGCCTGTCGCCGGTGTACCTGTACGACGAGTGGATCTCCCCTTTCCCGGAAAGCTACGACTTTCCGGAAAGCCTCAGCGAATGGGACCAGGCGCTGCTCTGCTACACTTCGGCCACGACGGGGGATCCCAAGGGCGTTGCCTATTCCCACCGCGGGCTTATACTGCACAGCAACGCCGTGGGAACCACCCTCGGCGTGAGCGAGCGGGACTGTGTGCTGCACGTCGTCCCCATGTTTCACGCCAATGCCTGGGGCGCGCCCTTCGGGGCCGTCGGCGCAGGATGCAAGCAGGTCCTGCCGGGCCGGGAAGTCCTGAACATGTCCGTCCTGTGCAGGATCATCGCCGAGGAGCAGGTGACCTTCTCGGCCGGCGTCCCCACCATCTGGATGATGCTCTACCAGTACCTCGAAGGGGGCGGCGAACACGATTTCTCCTCGCTCAAGGCGGTTTATACCGGCGGCGCCGCCTGCCCCCGCTACCTCATGGAAGCCCTGAACGAGAAGTACGGCTTTCCCCTCTCGCAGGCCTACGGCATGACGGAGACCACGCCCCTGGCCCTCGCCGCCATTCCCAAGAGCGACATGGCCGGGCTGCCGAAAGAGCGGCTCTACGACATCAAGACCAGCGCCGGCCTTCCGGTCGCCGGCCTGGAGATGAAAATCGTCAATGAGCTCGGGCGGGAGGTCTGCGCGGACGGCAGGGAGATGGGGGAAATTCTTCTGCGCGGGCCCTGGATCGCCAGGGAGTATGACCACGACCCGGAGCGGACGAAGCAGACCTTCGCCGGGGGCTGGCTGCACACGGGCGATGTGGGGACCATCGACGAGGAGGGCTACGTCCGGCTGGTGGACCGGACCAAGGACCTCGTGAAGAGCGGCGGCGAATGGATCTCCTCTGTCGATCTGGAAAACCTGATCATGGCCCACCCCAAGGTCCTGGAAGCGGCGGTGATCGGCATTCCCCACGAAAAGTGGCAGGAACGGCCGCTGGGCTGCGTGGTTCTGAAGCCGGGTGAGTCGGTCACCGTGGAGGAGCTGAAGGACTTTCTCCGGGACAAGGTGAAAGCCGGCTGGTGGATCCCCGACCAGTTCGTGTTCCTGGACCAGATCCCCAAAACCAGCGTCGGCAAGTTCAGCAAAAAGGAGCTTCGGGAGATGGTGGCCGGCGGGAAAATCGTTCTTTCCGGGGATTGATCCGGAAAAGAGTTCCCTTGCATATTTGAAAAGATCGTTATAGTGCTTGACCCATCAAGACGAACCTAAGGAAAGGAGATCGGATCATGGCCATTCAACTGCCCGAACTGCCCTATGCAAAAGACGCCCTGGCGCCGGTCATCAGCGCCAATACCCTGGAGTTCCACCACGGCAAGCACCACCGCGCCTATGTGGACAACGGAAACAAGCTCATCGCCGGAACGGACCTGGAGAAGGAAAGCCTCGAGGCCATCATTCGAAAGACAGCCGGCGACGCGTCCAGAGCCGGCATATTCAACAATGCCGCCCAGGTCTGGAACCACTCCTTCTACTGGCAGTGCCTGAAGCCGGGCGGTGGCGGAGCGCCCACGGGGGCCGTAGCGGCGAAGATCAAGGCCGCCTGGGGCAGCTACGAAAAGTTTGCGGAGGAGCTGAAGACGGCGGGCGCCACCCAGTTCGGAAGCGGCTGGGCCTGGCTCGTGCTCGACAGGGACCAGCTCAAGATCACCAAGACGGCCAATGCCGACACACCCATCGCCCACGGCCTGAAGCCCCTGCTCACGATCGATGTCTGGGAACACGCCTACTACCTGGACTACCAGAACCGCCGGCCGGACTACCTGAGCGCCGTCGTCGAAAAGCTGATCAACTGGGACTTCGTGAACCGCTGCCTGGCCTGAGGTCCGCGGGATGTCCGTTCCAGCGGATAAACGGGGCGGTTCTGAAAACGCCCCGGACCACAAGGGGCACCGGGATCGCCTGAAAGCGAAGTACCGCAGGGCGGGTCTGGAAGCGCTCCACGACTACGAGGCCGTCGAGCTGATGCTGTGCTATGCCATCCCCCAGGGGGATGTCAAACCGAGCGCCCGGGCGCTCCTCAAGGCCTTCGGCAGCATTCGGGGCATCCTCGACGCGGACCGGGCCGATCTCGAAAAGGTCGTCGGCATCGGGCCCCATTCCGCCACACTGATGAAGCTGATCAAGGACCTCTGCGCGCGCTATCTCTGGCAGCAGGCCGGCGAGAAACCCCAGATCACCTGCACAAGCGAGCTGGTGAACTACTGCAAGACCGCCCTGGGAGGGCTCAAGGACGAGCAGTTCCGCGTGATCTTCCTGGATGCGCAGAACCGCATCATCGATGAGGAAACCATCCAGGAGGGCATCGTCAACCAGGCCGTGGTCTACCCGAGAAAGGTGCTTGAAAACGCCCTGAAAAGAAAGGCCTCGGCCATCATCCTGCTCCACAACCACCCCTCCGGACACATCCGGCCGTCGGATGCCGACATCCGCCTGACCCGGACCATCCAGGAAACCGCCCGGGTCCTGGACATTCTGGTTCACGACCACATCATCATCGGGGAGAACCGATTCTTCAGCTTCCGCGAGGAAGGGATGATGGGTTAGCGCGGCAGGCTTCAGAAGGGCGCGGGCGTGAAGGTCATGACAAAAACCGCGAGGGTGATCCATCCGATCACCCGGCGGGAATCATCCAGGGGGATCCACTCGCAAACCACCCGCGGGTGGCCGACGCCCATAAACATCAGCAGCGCCGCCCAGACCAGCCAGCCGCCCCACCCTGCAATCCCCAGCACGACCAGGATGACAACGACGGCAGCCCCGATCTTCCGCTGGTGCGGGCCGAAGACGGCATACGCCACATGCCCGCCGTCGAGCTGGCCGACCGGGAGCAGGTTCAGGCAGGTGACCAGCAGTCCGATCCATCCGGAAAATGCGACCGGGTGGAGGATGAGGTTCACCTGATCGGGGAGCTGGCCGTGGACGATCCAGCTCATCAGGGAGAAGAACAGCGAGCTGCCGAGCACCAGCCCTGCCTCGGCCCTTTCCGGGCTGACCTCGGAAAGCGTCAGACCCATGAACAGGACCGGCACGGCGACCAGCATGCCGGCCAGCGGGCCGGCGGCGCCCACATCCAGCAGGATCCGCCGGTCCATCATGGGCGATTTCATTTTGATGAACGCCCCGAAGGTTCCGATAAAGGACGGCGCCGGGATGAAATAGGGAAGCGTTACACCGATGCGGTGCCTTCTCGCCATGACGTAATGCCCGAACTCATGGGCGCCGAGGATCATCAGCAGAGTGAAGGAAAAAGGAATGCCGTGCCAGATCTTTCCGGGATGCTCCAGCGGGTTGATGCCCTGCTGGAGAGTCCCCGCCAGAAGGGTCGTGACCAGGGTAAGGAAGAAAAGGATGATGTTCAGGATGGGCGGCCGGCCCGCTTCTCGATTCATAAAAGAAAGGGGGATCGTTGCCGATCCCCCGAAAATCATGATGCCGTCGTCATTGATGGGTCCGGCTTCAGCGTGTATCTGAGCCGGGAAAGGGACTGCCTACTTCCTGCCGTCAACCCGCTCCTTCAACTCCTTGCCGACTTTGAAAAATGGGAGTTTCTTCGGTGCAACCTGAATGTTCCTGCCCGTTTTCGGATTCCGGCCCGTGTAGGCCTGATAGTCCCGGACGACAAAGCTGCCCAGGCCCCTGATTTCGATCCTGCCGCCTTTTTTGAGCTCATCCGTGAATCCCTTGAAGATGAGATTGACGACATCGATGGCCCGTTTCTCCGTCAGCCCTTCCTTTTTGCTCAAAGATTCAATGAGTCCGGATTTGTTCATACTTCCTCCTTGCCATGCCTGATCCTGAAAGATTCGCTATGTGATTAATAAAACGGGGTTGGTGGAATAACCTGATAATATGTCTTTATTTTCGGCGACTATTATTTATTTTCCGATGAATGTCAAGACAATTTTTTCAAAAATATCGGCCTATTTCGGCCTGCCGATCAATCCGGAAACCTCTCTGTTGGTTAGATGCCGATAGGATCCCGGCTTCAAATCTCCCAGGGAAAGGTCCGACACGGCGACGCGGATCAGCCGAACGACGGAATGGCCCAGCGCATCAAATGCGCGGCGGATCACCCGGTTTCTTCCCTCCGTGACGGTGACCTGCACCCAGCAGCTCTTGCGGCTCTTCCGCTCCATGACAGCGGATACGGCGCGGAACAGGCCGTCCTCCATCGGAATCCCGTCGCACAGCATGCGCAGCTCTCCGTTCGACAGGCGCCCGTCAACCTTCACACGATAGGTCTTGGGAACGCGATACCGCGGATGCTGGATCCGAAGGGCAAAGTCGCCGTCGTTGGTGAACAGCAGCAGGCCTTCCGAATCGTAATCGAGCCGCCCCACGGGAAAGACCCGCTCCACGACATCGGCGAGCAGATCCGTCACAATGGGCCTTCGCCGGGGGTCATCGAGCGTCGTCACGTACCCCCGGGGCTTGTTCAGCATCAGGTAGATCTTGGCGGTTTCAACGGCAATGAGGCGCCCGTCCACGCGGATCTCATCCTTTTCGGGATCCGCCGACGTTCCCGGAAGGGAAACCACCTGGCCGTTGATGCTGACCCGTCCCAGCCGAATCATCTCTTCGGCCGCCCGCCGGGAAGCAACGCCGGCCCCCGCCATGATCTTCTGAAGGCGCTCTCTCATTCCTGCAATTCTTTGAGTTCGCGGAGCGTCGGCAGTTCGGCAAGGTCCTTCAGGTTGAAGACCTCCAAAAACCGCTTCGTGGTGCCGTAGAGAATGGGCTTGCCCGGAACATCCTTCCGGCCCATGATCCGGATCAGCTTCTTGTCCAACAGGCCCCGAAGGGAGCCGCTGACATCGACGCCGCGGAACCGGTCGATATCCGCCTTGACCACCGGCTGGCGGTAGGCCACGACGGCCAGCGTCTCCATGGCCGCCGGGGAAAGCCCCGCGGGCTTTCCCGCCTTCAGCTTCCGCACCCACGGGGCGAGGTCCGCCCGCGTCCGGAACTGGTATCCGCCAGCCACGGGCTGCAGATCGATGCCTCCCCGCCGCTCGCCGTATTCGCCGACCAGTTCTTCCAGAAGCTTCCGGATCTCGCCCTTCTCCGACCCGGGCAGCAGTTCCCCGATCCTGTCCGCGGACAGCGGGACATCGGACGCAAAAATGAGGGCCTCCACAATCGCCTTGACTTCTTCCATTTAAGACTCCACCGCCAGAAAGATCCGGATCACGCCGAACGACTCGCCCTGATAGGCCCGGATCATCCTTAATTTCATGAGTTCCAGGATCGCCAGAAATGTGTACAGGATCCAGCGCCGGTCCCCTCTTTCCCCGAGAAGCTCCGCAAAGGTCAGGTTCCCGCGCTCCGTCAGGCGGTCCATGATTTCGTTGATGCGGTCCGCCAGTGACATTTTCTCCCCGTTGATCTCGATCCGCTCGCCCGGGTCCATGCGGGCGGCGATCTGCTGAAAGGCCTTGACCAGATCGAACACATCCATCTCCTCGAAGGCATCCGGATCTTCCGGAGGGTCGGACATCTCAACGGGACAGGCCCGCTTGAAGACGTCCCGCTCCAGAACCGGCCGGCTGTCAAGCTGCAGGGCCGCCTCCTTGAAGGCCTGGTATTCCAGAAGCTGCCGAACCAGCTCCGCGCGGGGATCCTCTTCATCCTCCGCCTCTTCATTCTCCGGAACGGGGAGAAGCATCCGCGATTTGATGTGGATCAGCGTCGCGGCCAGCACGAGGAATTCCCCGGCCAGGTCGAGATTGAGCGAGCGGATCATTTCGATGTATTCCAGATACTGCCTCGTGATCAGGGCAATGGGGATGTCGTAGATGTCGATCTCGTTTTTCTTGATGAGGTAAAGCAGAAGATCGAGGGGGCCTTCAAAAATGTCGAGCTTGATTTCATAACCCATATCAGATGCGGACGGCTTCCCGGACCTCCTCCATGGTCTGCCGGGCGATCCGGGCGGCCCGGGCGTTTCCGTCTTCGATGATCCGGCGAACCTCTTCCGGGTGACCCAGGTAGTGGTCCCGGCGATCGTGGACCGGCTTCATGGCCTCGGCAATGCGGGCGGCAAGCTGCTTCTTGCAATCCGTGCAGCCGATTCCCGCCGTTCGGCACGCGTCGCCGATCTGCCCGGCATCCGCTGCCGGCGAGTAGATCTGATGGAAGGTGAACACGTTGCACAGTTCGGGCCGGCCGGGATCCTTTCTCCGCATGCGCTGCGGATCGGTGAACATGGCGGCGATCTTTTCGGCCAGGGCGTCGCCCCGGTCGCTGATGTAAATGGAATTTTCGTAGGATTTGCTCATCTTGCGCCCGTCGATGCCGAGCAGCTTGGGGAAATCGGTCAGCAGCGGGTCGGGGACGGGAAAGATCTCCCGGTACAGGAAGTTGAAACGCCTGGCGATTTCCCGGGTCAACTCCACATGCGGGAGCTGGTCGACCCCGACGGGCACGCCGTGCGCCTTGTACATGATGATGTCCGCGGCCTGGAGCACGGGATAGCCCAGGAATCCGAACGTGGACAGATCCTTGCCGGCGAGTTCCGTCTTCATCTCCTTGTAGGTCGGATTCCGCTCCAGCCAGGCCAACGGCGTGATCATGGAGAGCAGCAGGAACAGTTCGGCATGCTCCTTGATGCCGGACTGTACAAAAAGGGTGCTTCTTCCCGGATCGAGACCGGCGCTGAGCCAGTCGACGACCATGTCAAAGGTGTGGGCCCGGATTTCTTCCGTATCCCCGTAATCGCTCGTCAGCGCGTGCCAATCCGCGACGAAATAGTAGCAGTCGTAATCGCCGCGATTCTGAAGCTCGACCCAGTTTTTCAGCGCGCCATGCAGGTTGCCCAGGTGCAGCTTTCCCGTCGGGCGCATGCCGCTCAAGATCCTTTTTTTCGCCACCGTTTCCGCTCCCTTCATCATCGCCGAACCTCATGGACGCAACGCGCTTAAATGCACTAAAGCCCCCGAAACAAGACAAAGATCGGAGGCCTTAGTTGGGATGATTTTTTGTAGAAGACCTTATTTGACTTTATCGGACAAAGCCTTGCCCGCCTTGAACTTGACGACTTTCTTGGCAGGTATCTTAATGGTTTTGCCCGTCTGGGGATTCCGGCCCTCTCTCGCTTTTCTTTTCGACACGGAGAATGTCCCGAACCCGACGAGACTCAATTTGCCGTTCTTCTTGAGTTCCTTCGCGACCGCCGTCATGAAGAAACCCAGCGCCTTTGTCGCCGCCGCTTTCGAAATCCCCGCATCCGCCGCCATCGCATCAATCAAATCCGCCTTCGTCATCTTTACTGCTCCCCCTTTCAAAGTCAAAAATTTGCTATTGGTGCGGCCCGCACCCAGCGGGTCGCTTTCTGCCGAAGCAACCGCCTCCGGTGTGACAGCAACACGGGATAAAGTTTTTTACCGGCATTTCCAGCCCCGGCGCGGGAGGATGACGGCTCTGTTTCCGCAGCGGCGCACACGCACCCGAATGAGCAAATCTCGAAGCCGCGCCCTTTCAGGGCATTCCGAGTCCGCCCGCCGCCGGGCCTTGCTGCAAAAGCTTTTGTGTGTGACCGCCTGCCGAAAACGAAAGATGGCTACGCCTAACACACCGAAAAGCAAGAATCAAGAAAAATCTGCTTTTTTTGTGGGTAACCCGTTGATTTTTCGGGGATCGGAAATTCGCGGGGGCATGGGTGCACACAATCTTCCGGACATTCTTTTTTCTTGACAGTCCCCCCGTGTTTTGTTAAATAGCGCAGCTTTTTTAAGCGCCTCACAGAGGCCCCTTTTCCGGGACTTAATTTTTCGCAGAAGAAAGGAACTGTAAATGATCTGTCAAACCATCAAAACCGGGACGGACTGCGGTCTGATGACGAAGAAGGGATGCGGCTTCAAGGGCGGGGCCTGTCATCCAATCGTCGAGCAGTGCGAGGGATGCGCGAAAGTCGCCGAATACGCCACCGGCAAATACTGTAAGGTCTACCCCGAACCGTCCGTCAAATGGCTCGCGGGAAAATGCCCGACGGCAACCCACATCAAGGTCGAAGTCAAAGAGGCGGCCCAGAAGATCAATCCTCTGAAAGCGTCCAAGCGCGCCAACAAGAAATAGCGGATTCAAATCGGAACCCCGCCGTATTGTGCAAAAAGCCGATTGGCAACCCATCCAATCGGCTTTCTTGCGGAAAAACGGCGGTGAACGGCCATCCGGTCCTTCACCGAAGCATGTCCTTCACCTGCTGGAGGCGGCTTTTCACTTCCGCCAGCCGCCTGCCGTATTCTTCGGAATCCGATTCGAGCTTGCCGGCCTTCCATTTTGCCAGTTGTCTTTTCGCACCGAGGATGGTGAAATGGTCGACGTAGAGGAGTTGCTTGATCATCATCAGCATTTCCACGTCCTTGCGCCGGTAGAGACGCTGAGCGGATGTCGAGCGGGAGGGTTTGACCGCGCTTTTGAATTCCGATTCCCAGTAGCGGACAACATAAGGCGCAACGCCGAGCATCCTGCTGACCTCGCCGATTCGGAAATAAGCCTTGTCGGGAATCGATGCGTCCATGCGAAAAACCTGAATGCCCGCCGCCTCGCGGGCGGCGGCCCCGCATCCAGCGGCTAACTGTTCAGGGCTTTGCGGAGGACTTGGCTTGACTTGAAGGTCAGGACCTTTCTGGCTGTAATCTCAATCTCGGAACCGGTCTGCGGATTTCTTCCCCGGCGGGATTTCTTTTCCTTCACGAGAAAATTGCCGAAGCCCGAAATCTTGATTTTTTCTCCGCGGGCGAGGCTTTCCTTCATGAGGTCAAATACAGACTCGACGATTCTGGCCGAATCTTTTTTTGAAAAACCCAGCTTTTCATAAACGTCCTGAATGATATCGATCTTGGTCATTTCAGTCCTCCTTCAAATCCTGCCATCCTGATTCTCTTCTCCCCTGATTCTGGCGCCGCTCCGTTCCATCATTCTCTTGACGATGCTGCCGTGGACCTGGCTCACCTCTGAGTCCGTAAGTGTCCTGTCAGCGGCCCGGTAGGAAAAACGCAATCCCAGGCTCTTCATGCCCTCCGGTATACCTTTACCTTCATATACATCAAAAATACGGACTTTTTCAAGCAATTCTTCATGGATATCCAGCGCAAAGCGGATCATGTCCTCCGCCTGCCGCTCCTGCGAAACGAGGAAAGCCACATCCCGGGAGCTGGAAGGAAATTTCGAAACGTCCCGGTAGGAAAGTTCGTCCGAAAAGCAGCGGCCCAGGCTGTCCAGATCGATTTCAAAAACCATTGCACGATTCTTCAAATCCATGCGCGCCAGCACATCCGGATGTACTTCGCCGAGGAACCCGATGACCGCTTCCCCCGCAGTGATGCCGCAACACCTTCCGGGATGCAGAAAGGGTTCGCGCAGATCTGCCCTGAAACCGACCCGTCCAATCTTCAGATCATCCAGCAGGCCCTCGACGCAACCTTTGATGTCATAAAAATCCGCGTTGACTTCCTTGAAGTGCCAGCCGTCATCATAACGCGCCCCGGTCAATAAACCGCAGACCCTGTTGATTTCCACCGGCAGGTCGCCCGGCTTCCCGGCCAGAAAAATCCGGCCCGTTTCAAAGATCTTCAAGTCGAAGCAACCGGCATGGGCATTTTTCCGCATGGTCTCCAGAAGGCTGTAGACCAGCGTGGTCCGCATCACCGACTGCTCCTCCGTCAGCGGATTCCGGATTCTGACCAGATTTCGCCGCGCATCGCCGGCATCGAGTGAGAGCTGATCCGGTGCGGCCGGCGTGATGAAGCTGTAGGTGATCACCTCGGAATATCCGCAGCCGTTCAGGAGTCGCCGAATGCGCTCCTCGAGGACTTTCTTCCGGTCCTTCTCCAGGGTCAGATGGGATGCGGCGGGCAGCGTCTCCGGAACATGGTCGTAGCCGTAAAGCCGCGCGATCTCCTCGATCAAATCGATTTCCCGGCTGATATCCACGCGGAATGTCGGCGGCGTCACCCGAAACCGCTGGCGGTCTTCCCGGGTCACCGTCATCTCGAGGCCCTCCAGGATGCGGATCATTCTGGCCGCCGTGATTCTTGTGCCGAGGAGCGCGTTGACCCGGGGGACCCGCAGGGGAATGTTTTCCGCGGCGCCGATCTTCCGGGGATACTGATCGATGTAACCGCGGCAGATCGTGCCGCCGGAGGTTTCCGCGATCAACTGTGCCGCCCGGTTCAGTGCCCGGACCACCCCCTCGGGGTCGATGCCCCGCTCAAAGCGGAAAGCCGCATCGGTGCTCATTCCCAGCCAGCGGGAGGATCTGCGGATCGATGCGGGATCGAAATAGGCGCTCTCCAGCAGCACCGTGGCGGTATCCTCCTTCACCTCCGAGTTGAGCCCCCCCATGATGCCGGCGATGGCCACGGGTTTGACGCCGTCACAGATCATGAGCGTTTCGGCGCGGAGCATCCGCTCCTTTTCGTCCAGAGAGACAAAGGGCTCCCCTTCCCGGGATTTCCGGACAACGATCCGCCCCTCCTCGAGAAACCGGAAATCGAAGGCATGCAGGGGCTGACCGTACTCCATCATGACGAAATTGGTCACATCCACGACATTGTTGATGGCGCGCAGCCCAACGGATTCCAGGCGCCGCCGCATCCAGGCCGGCGAAGGCCGGATGTCGACGTCACGAATAACCCGTGCCGTGTACCGGGGGCAGGCATCGGGATCGAGAATCCGGACCGACGTGATTCCTTGGATGTCCTCACTGTTTTCGGTGAACGAGATTTCCGGCCTTCTGAGCTTCCGGCCCGTGATGGCCGCCACTTCCCGCGCCACCCCGATGATGGACAGACAGTCCGAGCGGTTCGGCGTGACGCCGATGTCCAGAACCGTGTCGCGCAAATCCAGGGCATCCGCGAGATCCTGCCCCGGCTGCAGTCCGTCAGGCAGAATCAGGATGCCCGTGTTGTCCGGACCGATGCCGAGCTCTTCTTCAGAGCACAGCATGCCCTCGGAGCGTTCGCCGCGGATGAGAGAACGCTTGATGGTGTAGCCCCCGGGAATGGTTGCACCCACCATGGCCAGGGGAACGACATCGCCCGCATGGATGTTGGCGGCGCCGCAGACGATCGGCAGGGTCTCCGTCCCGGTGGCCACTTCACAGAGGGACAGCTTGTCCGCATTCGGGTGGGGCTTGACGGACAGGATTTTCGACACCACCACCCGGGTAAAATCGGGCGACACGTCGCGGACGGCGTCCACCTCGAGGCCCGCCATGGTCAGCCGGTCGGCCAATTCCGCAGGTGTGAGATCGACATCAACGTAATCCCTGAGCCACCGCAGACTGATAAGCATAAACACACACCTCGAAATTCCGATTGACGAAGACAGCGAACACGCTGCCGGCGGCGGCGAATCCCGGTCCCCGGAAATTTTTTTTCATGCAAAGGCAAAGCCGTATTGGAATGCGGACAAAATGGTCAGAACTGCTCCAGGAAGCGCCGGTCATTTTCATAAAACAGCCGGATGTCGGAAACGCCGTACTTCAGCATGGCGATCCGCTCCAGGCCCAGGCCGAAGGCAAAGCCGGAAACCGCTTCCGGATCATATCCCACATTAATGAAAACCTGCGGGTCGACCATGCCGGACCCCAGGATCTCCAGCCAGCCACTCTGCCCGCAGACGCGGCAGCCGCTTCCATGGCACATCACGCATCGAATGTCCACTTCGGCGCTGGGCTCCGTAAAGGGAAAGAAACTGGGTCGAAACCGGATGGCGGTCGCTTCACCGAAAACTTTTCTAATGAAGAAGGTCAGGGTGCCCTTCAGATCGCCGAACGTGATTCCCCTGTCGACCAATAGACCCTCGATCTGGTGGAACATGGGCGTATGGGACACGTCGGAATCGGGACGGTAGACGCGCCCCGGCGAGAGGATCCGTACCGGCGGTTTTCGTTTTTCCATCGTCCGGATTTGAACGGGGGAGGTATGCGTCCGCAGGACGATGTTTTCTTCCACGTAAAAGGTGTCCTGCATGTCCCGGGCAGGATGGTTCTTGGGGATGTTCAGGGCTTCGAAATTGTAATAATCCGTCTCGACTTCCGGACCTTCCTCCACGGAAAACCCCAGCATGGAAAAGATTTCCGTAATTTCGCGACGGATCTGCGTGACGGGGTGGAGCCTTCCATACCGGATGCCCCGGCCGGGGAGGGTGACATCCATCTTCTCCCGAAGCAGCGCCTCGCCCCGATTGCGGAAGGCAATGTCCTGAAGGGCGCTGTCGATCTTTCGGATCAGCGCCTCCTTGACCTCGTTGGAGCGCTTCCCGAAAAGCGGCCTTTCCTCGACCGGTACCCCGGCAATGTTCCGAAGCAGACCCGTGAGCAGGCCCTTTCTCCCGAGATACCGGGTCTTGACGGCCAGGAGTTCCTCTTCCGTTGCGGCCCGCTCCAGCTCGCCTTCCGCTTTTTGCTGAAGCTCCTCCAGATCCCGGATCATGCCGCCAGTTTGCCCTTTGCGACGGTTGCAATCTCGGCAAACGCCTTTGCGTCATACACGGCCAGATCGGCCAGGACTTTGCGATCCATATCGACATGGGCCTTTTTCAGCCCGTCGATCAGACGGCTGTAGGAGATGTCATTCAGGCGGGCAGCGGCGCTGATCCGTACAATCCAAAGCCGCCGGAAATCGCGCTTCCTCGCCCTGCGGTCCCGATAGGCGTATTTCATCGCCCGATCGACGGCCTCCGTTGCGGTCCGGAGCAGACGGCTCCGCGCCCCGAAGAAGCCCTTGGCCATCTTCAGGATCTTTCTTCTTTTCTTCTTGGCGGTAATCGCCCTTTTCACCCTCGGCATTTCTTCTTCTCCGTTCTGTGCTTCAATGATTCAAGCGTAGGGAATGAGCTTCTTGATTTCCCGCTCGTCGGTTTTATCGAGAATCGCTCCCTTTCTCAAATTTCTTTTTCGTTTCGTAGTTTTGGACGTCAGGATGTGGCTGGCAAAGGCTTTGCTTCTCTTGACCTTGCCGCTTCCCGTCAGGCTGAAACGTTTGGCCGCACCGCGGTGTGTCTTGATCTTTGGCATGTTTTTTCCCTTCTTCTTCGTTTGATATCTGCAACCGGCGCCGGATCTACTTCTTCGGCGACAGGATCATGATCATGTTTCTTCCTTCCAGCTTTGGATGTTGCTCGATGACGGCGCCGTCGGCCAGAGATTCCCGGATCTCTTCCATGATCTTCCTCCCCAGTTCGGCATAGGTGATTTCCCGCCCCCGGAACATCATTGTGATCTTGACCTTGTCACGCTGCTCGAGAAATTTCCGGACATGCCGGATCTTGACCTGAAGATCATGCGCCTCTGTCTTGGGCCTCAAACGGATTTCCTTGATCTGGATGACCGTCTGGCTTTTTTTCGCGTCCTGAAGCTTCTTGCTCTGCTGATACCGAAACTTCCCGTAGTCCATGATCCGGCAGACCGGCGGCGTGGAATTGGGCGCCACTTCAACCAGATCAAAACCGCCTTTGGCCGCTTCCGCCAAAGCATCCGCCAGCGCGAGGATTCCAAGCTGGGCCCCCTCGGCGTCGATCACGCGGACGGTTGCCGCCCGGATCTCACGGTTAATCCTCAAATCCTTAGCTATAGTTCACCTCCTGATGCTTCCCGTCATGAATGAAGTCTCACTGGTACCGATCGCACTGTTCCCTCACCCGCGCGACAAAGTCTTCAACGCCGATCGACCCGAGGTTCCTGCCGTCCCGCTGGCGGGGCGAAACCTGCCCCGCCTCCATTTCCCGGTCGCCGATAACCAGCATGTAGGGAATCTTCTGCATCTGGGCCTGCCGGATCTTGAAGCCGAGCTTTTCGTTTTCAAACCCCTTTTCAGCGCGGATTCCCGCTTCAACCAGTTGCCGGTGAACCGTCTCTCCATAGGGAATATGCTTGTCCGTCACGGACAGGAGCACGGCCTGAACCGGCGAAAGCCAGACCGGAAAGGCGCCGGCGTAATGTTCGATCAGGACGCCCATGAACCTTTCAATGGCCCCCAGGATCACCCGGTGCAGCATGACCGGGCGATGCTTCTCCCCATCCGGGCCGATATAGCTGAGATCAAAACGCTCCGGAAGTGTGAAATCGCACTGGATGGTGGCACACTGCCATTTCCGCTTCAGCGCATCCTTCAGCTTGAAATCGATCTTGGGACCATAAAAGGCCCCGTCGCCCTCATTGATGTCGTAACGCATTTTGCCGTCCCGAAGGGCGCCCTCCAGGGCCGAAGTCGCAAGCTCCCAGTCCTCGTCGGAACCGATGGACTTCGACGGCCGGGTGCTGAGTTCCACCTCGTATTCGAACCCGAAAATTTTCATCGCGTACGCCACAAAATCGGCGATGGCGCGAATCTCGGCATTGAGCTGCTCCGGCATGCACAGAATGTGGGCGTCGTCCTGCGTGAACTGGCGAGCCCGCATCAGGCCGTGCAGCACGCCGGTTTTTTCGTGGCGATGAACGGTGCCCAGCTCAAAGTAGCGCAGGGGAAGATCCCGGTAGCTGCGGATCTTCGATTTGTAGATCAGCATGTGGGACAGGCAGTTCATCGGTTTGATCCCGTACTCCTGATCTTCCACTTCGGTGTAGTACATGTTCTCCCGGTAATGCTCGTAATGGCCCGATTTCTTCCAGAGGTCGGCCTTGAGAATCTGCGGGCCCATCACCATGTCGTAACCGCGCTTCAGGTGTTCCTTTCGCTCCCACTCCTCGATCAGGTAGCGCAACAACATGCCCTTGGGATGAAAGATGATGAGGCCCGGCCCGGCTTCGTCATTCATCTGGAACAGATCGAGCTCCCGGCCCAGACGGCGGTGATCCCGCTTTTTCGCCTCCTCAATGATCCGGAGGTGCTCGGCAAGCTGTTCTTCCGTCGCGAAGCCCGTGCCGTAGATGCGCTGGAGCATCTTGTTCTTTTCATCGCCTCGCCAGTAGGCGCCCGCAACGTTCAGGAGCTTGAAGGCCCGGATCATCCCCGTTGCCGGGATGTGCGGTCCCCGGCACAGATCCAGGTAATCGCCCTGGGTGTACAGGCTCACCGTCCTGACATCACCGGGAAGGTCGTTCAGGAGCTCGACCTTGTAGGATTCCCCCTTGCTTTCGAACAGGGCGACCGCATCCTCCCGGCTGACTTCCCGCCGCTGAAAGGCGTGGTTGGCCGCGGCAATCGCGCGCATCCGCTGTTCGATTTTCTCGAGGTCCTCCGGCGTGAAGGTTTCGGCATATTCGAAATCGTAATAGAAACCGTCCTCGATGGACGGCCCGATGCTGACCTGGACATTCGGAAAGAGATCCTGAACCGCCTGGGCCATGACATGGGAAATGCTGTGGCGGAGGATCGCCAGCCCCTCCCGGGACTGAATATCGATCGGCGCGACGGCACTGTCGCATTGCAGGACACAGCTCAGATCGACGGGGATCTGGTTCACTTTGGCGGCCACTGCGGAAGCGAGAAGTTCCGGTTTCCAGGCGGCGAAGACTTGCGCTACGGTAGTCCCCGCAGCGACGGACTTCTCAATGCCATCGGGCAATGCAACCTTGATGTCATTCATCCTCTCTGTCCCCTGATTAAAGAAAGGGCACCGCTCGATCACCTTTGCTGATGCCCTTCTTCACTTGCGACCCGTTTGCGTGCGGGAATGTGCTTGAATTAAATGGTAGGCACGCAGGGATTTGAACCCTGGACATCCACCGCGTCAGGATGGCGCTCTCCCCCTGAGCTACGTGCCTACGGTGTTTCGTGACTTGAAAAGCGTGGTTTTTCTAACAAGAAAATGCAGTGATGTCAAGACAAATCTCTTTTTTTTATCCCGGCGGGATGCGTCTTGTTTCAGGTGTGGTTCATCATCCGGTATCCCCTTGCAACATACTGGAAACCGGACAGGATCGTAAAGAACGCCGTCAGCCAGTACAGGGTCATCAGCCACACCTCATTCAACATCAGGGAATCCGGAAGCGTCCGGAAAACCATGGCAAAGAAGACTGCGCCGATCTGAAGCGTCGTGGTGACCTTACTGACGAACAGCGGCCGGATCTCCACGGATACCGACATGATCGACAGCATGGCAATGCCCAGAAGGATGATGACATCCCGACTGATCACGATTACGGCCAGCCAGCCGGGCATTACCTTCAGAATCGCCAGGGACAGAAAGCAACTCGTGATCAGGACCTTGTCGGCGATCGGATCCAGATAGGACCCCAGCACCGTCTGCTGCTTGAGCACCCGGGCGAGAAATCCGTCGAGGGCATCCGTTACGCCAAGCGCCGTGAAAAGAATGAGGGCCTTGAGAAAAGACTTGTTGATGAGAAAGATCACCAGCAGCGGCACAAGGAGAATTCTCAGCAGCGATAGTAGATTCGGTATGTTCATCGGCCGGTCGTCTGCTCCTTGCCCTTTTGACTGTGGGACCTCGTCCGGACCTTCCGGAAACGGCTGCGGGGCCTTGTCCGACGCTTTCCGCATCGCCGGATCAAGCGCCTGACGGATCGCCATTCTGCGTCAAAGGCGGCACAGCCCGTTTCATGTTCGGAAACCGGTCAAGCAATCTCGCCTTTAAGCTTCTCAATCTCCTCCCGGATGACCCGTTCGGCAATGGCGGGGATCATTTCCCGGGTGACGCGCTCCACCGTCGCGGCAATGATCCGGCTGGTTTCGTCCATCGTCTCTTTGTGTTCATCCGCCGGGACTCCGGCGACGGGGCTTAAGTCCGTCGTTTTTTCGGTGATCGACGCGGCCGAATCCCCGATCTGCGCCGCTTCAACCGGGAACCCGCTCATGGCCGGATCCTCCGCGATATCGACCAACTCGTGAATAATTTCTCCGGGCTGCAGCGGACGCCAGAAAACCGGCTTTTCCGCATCGTTCGTTTTTAAATCCTCCTGCACCGCAGCACCTCCGCACAGATGATCAGACCACCCGGTCTGTCGACTCCCGGCTTGATTCACTTCCAAACAATGGCTGGCCGATAGGGTGAATCATCGCTATCACAACAGCTTAAACCGTTCAAGCAGATACTGAACCGTCATTCCCGCTCATTCGCTTTTACCGCCAGCGCATAGACCCGTTTTCTGGATACGCCCATGTCCCGCGCCACACGCTCGATCCGGTCACGCCGTGACAGTTTTCCCCCCTTCTCCAGCGATTCCATCCGCTCCCGGATTGTTGCATCCGAAACCTCCATTTTCGGCTTCCGTCCGCCGCCGACGATAAGGGTCACTTCCCCCTTGACGGTTCTGCCGGTAAGCCGCCGGATCACATCCGTCATCGTACCCCGGGTAATTTCCTCAAAAGCTTTGGTCAGCTCGCGACAAACGGCAACCGGCCGGTCCCCCAGGCAGTCCGCCATGTCCTGCAGGGCGTCTTCCAGCCGGACGGGAGATTCATAGAAAACCATGGTCGCCTCGACATCCGCCAGCGCAGCCAGCATCTGTCGCCGCTTGGTCGGCCTTGCCGGTAGAAATCCGCAAAAAAAGAAGCGATCCATGGGAAGACCGGAACCGCTTAGCGCGGCGACAGCCGCCGAAGCGCCCGGTATGGGTATCACCCGAATGTCACGCGCTATGGCGGCTCGGATCAGACGGTATCCCGGATCGGAGATGCCCGGAGTTCCCGCATCGGACACATACGCGACGCTTTCGCCCGCCTCGATCCGGCTGATCAGCGATTCGCTTTTGCGCTGTTCGTTGTGCTCGTGAAGGCTGGTCAGAGGTGTGGAAATTTCATAGGCGTTCATCAGTTTCCGGGTTTGCCGGGTGTCCTCGGCGGCAACGAGATTCACTTCCTTCAGAAGGCGGATTGCCCGCAGGGTCATGTCTTCCAGATTGCCGATGGGCGTCGCCACGACATAGAGTTTGCCTGAAGCCATCACGATTTCCCTTCCCCACCTGTCCGATGTCGACCGAGGCGCGGGGGATCTTCCCTCTCCCGAAATCGCCCGCTTTCGGAGGACGAACATCGGTCCTTCATAAAGATGTTGACAGTATAGCATTAATGAAGTTAGATTTACAATATTTGACCATCAGCGCGTCCCTCAAAGGGAATGCGGGACCGCAGCCGCCGGGGCTGATCCTGTTCAACAGCCTGCCGAAAATTCGGCCGGCCGATGTCATCCCGGCAATGAAACGGATCCCCGTGAAAGGCCGGCAGCGGATTCGGCCGGGGCGGGGGAATAATTCCCAAGGGAAGATCGACATGAAGAAAATTCTGATCACCGGCGGCGCCGGTTTTCTCGGCTCGCACCTCTCCGAGCGGCTGCTCGGGGAGGGCCACGACGTCATCTGCCTCGACAATTTCTTTACGGGAAGCAAAAACAATATCCTCCACCTCCTGCCCCATCCGCACTTCGAGCTGATCCGCCATGACATCATCAACCCAATCTACATCGAGGTCGAGGAAATCTACAACCTGGCCTGCCCGGCATCGCCCGTGCATTACCAGTACAACCCGATCAAGACGATCAAGACCAATGTCATGGGCGCCATCAATACCCTGGGATTGGCCAAACGGGTCAAGGCGACCATCCTCCAGGCATCGACATCCGAGGTGTACGGCGATCCCGAGGTGCACCCCCAGCCGGAAAGCTATTGGGGCCGGGTCAACCCCATCGGCATCCGAAGCTGCTACGATGAGGGAAAGCGAACCGCCGAATGCCTGATGATGGACTACCACCGCCAGAATCAGGTTCGAATCAAGATTGCGCGGATCTTCAACACCTACGGGCCGCGCATGGCGCTCAACGACGGGCGCGTGGTCAGCAATCTGATCGTCCAGGCACTGCGGGGCGAGGACATGACCGTATTCGGGGACGGTTCACAGACCCGCTCCTTCTGCTACGTGGACGACATGATCGACGGTCTGGTCCGGCTGATGGAATCGCCCGCCGAACTGATCGGGCCGGTGAATCTGGGCAACCCCGTGGAATTTACCATCCTGGAACTGGCCGAGATTCTCATCCGCATGACCGGGAGCCGCTCGAAGATCGTATTCAAGCCGCTTCCGCAGGACGACCCGTCGCAGCGCAAGCCGGACATCGCGCTGGCCGGGGAAAAGCTGGGCTGGCAGCCCCGCGTTCCGATGGAGGATGGCCTCGCGAAAACCATCGCGTATTTCCGGAGCCTGGCTTGAGGTTGATTCCGTTGGATATCTTTTTAAAAAAGCAAAGCGGGGAGGACATCAGGCAGCAGTGATGAAAAAAAATATTTTATGCATTGGCGCCGGCTACGTGGGCGGGCCGACGATGGCCATGATCGCCCACAAATGCCCGGACTACAGAGTCACCGTGGTGGACATCAATCCCCGGCGCATCGATGAATGGAATTCCGGCACACTGCCCATCTACGAGCCGGGGCTGGACGAACTGGTCTTTGCTACGCGCGGCAGGAACCTGTTCTTCAGCACCGACATCGCCGGCGGCATTCGGGACAACGACATCATCTTCGTGAGCGTCAACACCCCCACCAAGACTTTCGGTGCCGGCGCCGGCATGGCTGCCGACCTCCAGTTCTGGGAGGCCACGGCGCGCCAGATTCTCCAGCATTCCGGATCCGACAAGATCGTCATCGAGAAAAGCACGCTTCCCGTGAAGACCGCTTTGGCCATGGAGCGGATCCTGAACAGCGGCGGCAACGGCATCGGATTCGACATTTTGTCGAACCCGGAATTCATGGCGGAAGGCTCGGCCGTCAGCGACCTGGAAAATCCCGACCGCATCCTCATCGGTTCCAGGGAAACGGAGCGGGGACGGGCGGCCCGTCAGGTCCTCGTGGACATCTATGCCCGCTGGGTCCGGCCGGAAAAAATCCTCACCTCGAACATCTGGAGCAGCGAGCTCTCCAAACTCGTCGCCAATGCCTTTCTCGCCCAGCGCATCTCCTCCATCAACGCCATTTCCGCCCTCTGCGAGAAGGCCGAGGCGAATGTCGGAGAGGTCGCGCGGGCCGTCGGGATGGACAGCCGCATCGGCTCGAAGTTTCTCAACGCCAGCGTCGGCTTCGGCGGTTCCTGCTTTAAAAAGGACATTCTGAACCTCGTCTATCTCTGCCGCTCCTACGGCCTGGAAGAAGTGGCCGATTACTGGGAAGGCGTCATCAAAATCAACGAATACCAGCAGAACCGCTTCACGATGACGATGCTCCGGGCCATGTTCAACACGCTGGCCGCCAAGAAGATCTGCATGCTGGGCTTCGCCTTCAAGGCCAATACGGGGGACACGCGGGAGAGCCCGGCAATCTTCATCGCCAGAAGGCTCCTGGAGGAACGGGCCGAAGTGGTCATCTCCGATCCCAGGGCCCTGAAGAATGCCGCCGCCGACCTGAAGGACGCGGAGGGGACCATCCGCTACATCGAAGACCCCTACAATGCCGCAGCGGGCTGCCACGCCATCGCCGTCATGACGGAATGGGACCTCTACCGGAGACTGGATTTCGAGAGAATCCATCGGTCCATGTCCCAGCCCGCCTTTATTTTCGACGGCCGCAACATCCTCGATCATCAGCGGCTTTTCGAAATCGGCTTCAACGTCTACCCGATCGGAAAAGCCCCGCTGACGCACTTCTCCTGAATCGCACTGTGGGAATCCCCACCGGGGACGTGAACAAAGCCGACACCCTGCGGACCCGCGCCATCCGATGGTTCAGCCGTTATTCACCAGGCCAGATCAAAGGCATTCTGGATGAGCTCCACCCGGTGTCCCGCGGGGAGCAGTGAAACCGCGACCACGTCGAAACGGGCTTCACAGGCGTGGAGTTGATTCTGTTCGAGGTAATGAAGGGCAATCTGCGACATCTTCTTCTGCTTCTTCGGACCCACTGAAGACTGGGGCGGTCCGAAGCGGTCCGATTTGCGGCTTTTAACCTCGATGAAGACGATCGCTGCACCGTCCCGGGCCACCAGATCCATTTCACCGAAAAGGCACCGGTAATTGCGTGCGATGATCCGATAACCGGCGCGTTCCAGATAGCCGGCGGCCAGGTCTTCCCCCTGCCGCCCCGTCCGGATCCGCCGCATATCTTTTCCGCGCACTTCCGGTCTTTTGCGATTGGACGGGATCACGGCCTCCTCCGGCTACAGCAGCTTTCCCTGAATGTCATGCAGAACCTTCAGCCGGAACGAGCGTCTGTGAATCTTGCAGTATCCGCATTCGCGAATGGCCTGCACGTGCTCCCGAGTGCCGTAGCCCTTGTTTTTCAGGAAATTGTACTGGGGATACTGACGGTGGTAGATTTCCATGACCCGGTCCCGCGTCACCTTGGCGAGGATGGACGCGGCGGCAATGGTGAGGCTCTTTGCATCTCCCCGGACGACGGCTTCCTGGGGCGTGGTGAGCGGAATTCTGTGGCAGCCGTCGACGAGCAGATAGTCCGGCGGCGGGGCGAGTTCCAGGACGGCGTCCCGCATGGCCGTCAGCGAAGCCTGGAGAATGTTGATTCGGTCGATCACATCGGCTTCGATCAGGCCGAAACCGACGGCAAGGGCGTCTGTCCGGATCCGCTCATACAGACTTTCCCGCTTTCGCGGGGACAGCCGCTTCGAATCGTTTATTTCATGATTTTCATAATCAGGCGGAAAAACAACCGCGGCGGCGACAACCGGTCCCGCCAGGGGCCCCCTGCCCGCTTCATCGACGCCCGCGACCCAGTGATAACCTTCCGCATGGGCCTTCCGCTCGAAACGGTTCATCCGCGGGCGTTATATTTTCCCCTTTTCCCTGATCCTCGCCTTCTTGCCCCTCAAGCCCCGAAGGTAATACAGGCGGGAACGCCGGACCCGGCCCCGCGTCACCACTTCGATGCTGTCAATGACGGGCGAGTGCAGCGGAAAGGTTCTTTCCACCCCGACCCCGTAAGATACCTTCCGGACCGTAAAGCTGGAACGGCAGTCTCCCCGCCGCTTCCGGATGACCACACCCTCGAAGGCCTGAATGCGCTGCTTCTGACCCTCGATAATCCTCACGTTCACCCGCACCGTATCACCAGACTGAAAGTCGGGTATATCGGCCCGCATCTGTTCTTTTTCGATCATTTCGACGATATTCATACCCTGTGACTCCTTGTTCGAAAGGTTTTTTCAACCGAAATACAGCCCCGCAAATCAGGACAACGACATCAGCGCTCCGGACGGCTTCAAACCGCTTCCCGGTCTTTATGATCGGCCGCGCCCTTCCGCTTCAAGCTCCGTCAGAAGCGCACGGTCTTCCTCGGTCAGGGAGGCCTTTTCCAGCAAATCCGGCCTTCGCGACCGCGTCCGCCGCAACGATTCTTTCCGCCGCCACCGTTCGATCTCCCGGTGATGGCCCGACAGCAGAACTTCCGGCACCCGCCAGTCCCGGTATTCGGCGGGCCGCGTGTAATGCGGATGCTCCAGCAGTCCCGTGGCATGGGAATCTTGCGTTGCCGACTCCGCATTTCCCAGAACGCCCGGCACGAGCCGGGCGACCGCATCGACGACCACCATGGCCGGCAGCTCACCGCCCGTGAGGACATAATCGCCGATGGACATTTCCCGGTCCGCCAGGTGAGTCCGCACCCGCTCGTCCACCCCCTCATAGTGGCCGCAGATCAGCACGATCCGCGGAAGGGAGGCCAGCACTTCCGCCGCTCGCTGGGTGAACGGTTCCCCCTGCGGCGTCAAAAGAACGGTCAGGCAGCCTGTATCTTCCGCGCGGATGGCCTTCAGGGCCCGGTCGATGGGCTCCACCTTCATGACCATGCCGCCGCCGCCGCCATAGGGCGCATCGTCCGTCATCCGGTGCCGGTCTTCCGCGTACATGCGAATATCGTGAACACGGATGTCGATCCGACGCTGCTCCCGGGCCTTTTTCAGAAGGCTGCAATCCAGGGGGGACAGGAACATCTCGGGAAAGACGGTGAGGATATCAAACCGGATCATGCCTTCTTACAAGCCTTCCAGCAGCCGGACCACCATGATCCCTCTTTCGATATCGATCTCCCGGATCACATCCCCGATCGCGGGCATCAGAATCTCCCGGCGTCCGCCCCGGCAGACGTAGACATCGTTGCTTCCCGTTGGAAATATGGATTCGACCCTGCCCAGCGCCTCTCCGTCTTCCGTGACCACCTTGAGCCCGATCAGATCGTGCCAGTAGTATTCCCCTTCAGGGAGTTTCTTCAATCGCTGCGACGGAACCAGAATCCGGCCGCCGACCAGCTTCGCGGCCGCGTCCATGTCCTGAATGCGTTCCAGTTCCAGGAAGAAAAAATTCTTCTTTGTTTGCAGTTTCCTCAGGCGGTGGGGCACCGCCGCCTGACCGGCTTTCCGGATGAACACTTCATCCAGTCCCTGCAGAATATCTTCCGAATCCAAGTAGGACCGGACCTTCACGGCTCCCCGGAGCCCCTGGGGTTTCACGATCTCTCCGATTTCCATTAAATCGCCAGCGGGCCCGGCCGGATCCGTCATTCGATGATTTCCAGCACCGTCCTTTTGCGAATCTTTGTCGAGGCCGCGCTCAGGATGGTCCGCATGGCCTTCGCTGTTCTTCCCTGTTTGCCAATGACTTTGCCCAGATCTTCCTTCGCCACCCGCAATTCGATCACGGAGGTCTGCTCACCGGCTACCTCGGCAACCTCAACCTGATCGGGATGATCCACCAACGCCTGCGCCATGAACTTGATCAAATCTTTCATTGTCGCAACCTCCAGGGATTTCTCTGCATCCAACCGTCACACCGATTTTGAGATTGTCCAACGCTGTCCGCAACGCCCCGTACGGAAAATTCATGCGCGGATGGCAATTCCCTTTTTCGCAAACAACTGGGAAACGGTCAATGTCGGCTTGGCGCCTTTCGCGAGCCAGTTCTTGACCAGGTCCTCTTTCACCACGATCTCGGGCGGGTCTTTTTTGGGATCGTAATTGCCCAGAATCTCCAGGAACTTCCCGTCCCTCGGCGCCGCGGCATCCGCTGCCACAATCCTGTAAAAGGGTTTGCCCTTCGCGCCCATCCTCGTCAGTCTGATTTTTACCGCCATTTTGTTTGCATAACCTCCTGAAGTAATACCGGGTTCATGATTTTTTACACGTGATTTTTCAGTTTAGCATATTTTTTCAACGATTGAAAGGGAAATTTCCCCTTCGCAGGGCTTTCATTCCCCCTTTGGACGTCATTTTCTTCATGATTTTGCGCATTTCAATATAATTCTTCAAGAGACGGTTGACATCCTGGACCGTCGTGCCGCTTCCCCGGGCAATCCGCTTGCGGCGCTGACCGTCGATAATCAGATAATTGAGCCGCTCCTGGTTGGTCATGGAGTCGATCATCGCAGAGATTTTCACCAGTTCCCCGTCATCGGGCGTCGCTTCCTTGAGCGCCTTGATCCTGCCGAACCCGGGGATCATGCCGATGATATCCTGCAAGGAGCCCATCTTCCGGATCTGCTTGAGCTGGTTCCTGAAATCCTCCAGGGTGAATTCGTTTTTCCGGAATTTCCGCTCCAGATCCCGGGCTTCCTTTTCATCGACTGTGGCCTGAGCCTTTTCCACCAGGCTCAGGACATCCCCCATGCCGAGGATCCGCGATGTCATCCGCTCGGGATGAAATACCTCCAGGGCTTCGATCTTCTCACCCACGCCGACGAACTTGATCGGCTTCCCCATCACCGCCTTCAGGGAAAGGGCTGCGCCGCCGCGGGCGTCGCCGTCCATTTTCGTCATGATCACGCCGTCGATGCCCAACAGCTCGTTGAACCGGGCCGCCACGTTCACGGCGTCCTGCCCCGTCATGGCGTCAGCGACAAACAGGATCTCCGCGGGGTGGATCATGTTCTTGATCCGCTGCAGCTCTTCCATCATCTCGTCGTCAATGTGGAGCCGGCCCGCCGTATCCACAAGGATGACCTCGTATCCGCCGCGCCTGGCATCCTCGACCGCCTGAACGCAGATCCCGACGGGATCGGACGATCCCCCGGCGTCATGGATTCCGGCGCCGATCTTCTGACCGAGAACACGCAGCTGTTCCATTGCCGCCGGGCGGTAGACGTCCGCGGATACCAGATAAACCTTCCGGTTCTGGCTGCCGATCAGCCGGGCCAGCTTGACGGCCGTGGTCGTCTTGCCGCAGCCTTGGAGACCGACCAGCATGATGGGCGCGGGAATGCGGCTGCCGAAGCGCAACTGGCTGCTGGCCCCCCCCATGAGTTCGACAAGACGGTCATGCACAATTTTCACGACCTGCTGGCCGGGCGTAATGCTGTCCAGCACCTCTTGCCCCACCGACCGGACACGCACGTCCTCGATGAAGTCCTTGACGACCTTGAAATTCACATCGGCCTCGAGCAGGGCCATGCGGATCTCCCGGAGCGCCCCCTGAATATTCTCCTCGTCCAGCCGGCCTTTTCCCTTCAGCTTCTTGAAAATACCGTCCAGTTTTTCCGTCAGATTTTCAAACATGATGGTTCAGACTTTCCATTGAATCGAATTTTTGGGTCTCCGATCGCTCAGGGATGCGAGGCGCTTTCCGATGAGCGAACCACGCAGTTGAGCCCTTTGATGCTCCTGGAGATTTTGTCCGCGGCCTTCTGGGCGTCCTCCCGGGTCTGAAAACCGTTCATAATCACGCGGAACCACTTTCCCTTGTCCGGCAGGCTCGTCACCTCGACCCTCGGGGCATATCCCAGGGATTTCAATTTCCCCGCCAGTTCGTCGGCTTTGCTTTTCTGCTGGTAGGCAACCAATTGGATCAGGAACTTCTCCCGAACGGGAGCGGTCTCCTTTTTCGGCGCCGCGGCGGGCGCGGGGACCGGCGCCACCGGGGCCGCTTTTTGCTGGTTCAGCGCCACGGGGGCTTGCAGCGGCGTCTCCGGCTTCTTCGGTTTGGCTGCCGCTGCCGGTTCCACAGGTGCTTTCGGCTTCGCCGCTTGCGGCGGCACTTCCACCGTTTTTTCGGCCTCGATTCTTTTCTCCCGGGGCGGTTCGACGATCAGCCTGCCGGCATCCCCCTGCTTCTTCGCCAGCGTGTCATAAAAGGTCAAATCCAGGTCGCGATCCGCATCGGCGCTTTCCGGCTTTTTTTCCTCCTGCGGGCTCGGGAGGGTTTTTGCGCCGCCCCCCGCCCAGCCGGCCCGGTCTCGAATCCGGTCCGGAATGTAGCTCGCGATCTTGCCGGGGTAGGTGTCGATATTTTTGCCGACATCGACGCCAAAGAGGAAAACGGCAAAGAGCAGCCCGGACATGCCGAGAATGAACAGGAACAGCCCCAGCCGGCCCATTCTGAACTCGAATCTGTGAACATTCTTCGCCGCCATGAAGGTCTCTGATGACCGCTCCTTCCCCTACATGCTTTCCGGCGCCGACACCCCCAGCAATCCCAGCGCATTTCGCAAAACGATCCGGATGGATTGAACGAGAAAGAGCCTCGCTTCGCTCATCCCCGCATCTTCGGAGAGAACTTTGTTCTTGTTGTAGTAGCTGTGAAAAAGGGCGGCCAGTTCGTTCAGGTAGAAGGTCAGGCGGTGCGGCTCCAGGGTCCCAGCCGCTCCCTCGACGACTTCCGGAAAGCGGGTGATGGCCTTGATCAGGTCCGTCTCTTCGAAGAGGGTCAGCAGACCCAGGCTCGCCTCATGATAGTCCGGAACGGCGAAGCCCCGCTCGAAGGCCGTCCGCAGGATGCTGCAGATCCGCGCATGTGCGTACTGCACGTAGTAGACCGGATTTTCGTTGGACTGCTTTTTCGCCAGCTCCAGATCGAAATCGAGGTGGCTGTCGGAGCGCCGCATCAGGAAGTTGTAGCGCGCGGCGTCCCGGCCGACCTCGTCCACGACCTCTTTCATCGTCACGAATTCCCCGGACCGGGTGGACATGGCCACCGGTTTGCCGCCCCGCAGGAGATTCACCAGCTGCACCAGGACGATTTCCAGCGCCTCCCTGGAATAGCCCATAGCCTGGATTCCGGCATACATTCGGGGAATGTAGCCGTGGTGGTCTGCGCCCCAGATGTCGATCACCCGGTCGAAGCCCCGCCG
>MTKZ01017985.1_pt1 | contig 36807 bp, 37 predicted proteins | sample 1042781 | NCBI WGS metagenome assembly MTKZ01 (sample SAMN06212207, study PRJNA360539) | anaerobic digester metagenome | biome: Wastewater treatment plant; material: sludge; isolation source: anaerobic digester fed with sludge from wastewater treatment plant | place: Denmark: WWTP Viborg ...
GGAGTTCGCCGATCCGCCTTTCGGCTGTTTCGAGGTCGGTCATTTGATCCGTCTCAAATCGGGTTTCCCCGACTTCGGCGGCGCCGGGGCGCCGGATTCGGATTCGCGGGGCTGGCGTTTGGCAATCTGCTCGTTGAAAATATGGTTCTTGGCCCGGACGGCATTGATCACGAAGAAAATGATGACCGCTTTTTCCCATTCCCGGGAAGCTTCGAAGCGCTCCATCCTGGTCTTGTATTTCTCCCATAAACCGGACAGGGAGGCTTCGTCCAGGCTCAGGATATGTTCCGCGATTTTTTGCAGGGCGGATTCGATCATGACGGTCGGTCCTTCGGCGAATCGATGCGCCTTCTTTATAGATGCAGGCCTCTCGAAATGTCAAACGAAAGATTCCCCGGAGTGATTGTGCCGTAAACGGAGGAAGAGCTTTTTTCGGTTTATCGGTCCTGATAAATGTGTTAAGCTTTCCTCAAGAAACAGGCAGAGTGGTTCGGGGTGAAAGCGGGATGACAAAGTCGATGTATGCGCCCTGGCGAATGGCTTACATCAAAAGCGAAAAGCCTGCGGGCTGCGTTTTCTGCAAGGATTCGATCCGGGAAGACGACCTGATTCTCATCGAGGGCAAGTCGGCCTTTGTCATGCTGAACCGCTATCCCTACATCAGCGGGCACCTCATGGTGATCCCTTTCCGCCATGTTCGGCAGATCGAGGACCTTCATCCCCTCGAGAAGTCGGAAACCCTGGAGTTGATCGAGATTTCCGTGAGATCCCTGAAGGAAGTCATGCGGCCGGAGGGGTTCAACATCGGTATGAATCTGGGAAAGGCAGCCGGGGCCGGCGTCGACGACCATCTTCATGTCCACGTCATTCCCCGGTGGAATGGGGACACGAATTTCATGAGTACGGTGGGAAGCATCCGTGTGATCCCTGAAGATCTTTACCGGACGAGAGATTCCCTGCGGCCCTGCTTCAGGAAATACTATCAGGAGGATTGAAATGAAGCTTTTCTATACGGTCATCGTGGTTCTGGTTATGCTGTTCATCATCACGTTTTCGCTGGAGAACACGGAGCCCGTTTCCCTGCAGTATCTGGAATATCGCATTGTTGTGAAGACCTACATGCTTCTTTTCATCTCCTTTCTGGCCGGTGTAGTCTTTGCGGGGTTCATGGGCATTGTGGAACGGTTCCGGCTGTCCCGGACGATCACGAAACTGAACAAGACCATTCGGGAATTGAGAAAGGATCTGAGGGCTAACGAAGCACCGCAGCTTCTGGACGACAAAGCGGGCGACCCCAGCGGCGCGAAAAGCGGATCCCCGGTGTCCTGATCGGCAATCCGGAGATGAAGAGATCCTCCCGCCGCCCCGTGTCTGCGCTCCCGTCGCATCATTCACCGGAAAAAGACCAGCCCGAGCTGCGCTTCGCTGCCGATGCCAATCTGGGAAGGCTGGTCACATGGATGCGCATGCTGGGCTATGACACGGAAGGCGAACGCGGCGAAGCGGACAGGCGGTTTTTGCGCCGTGCCCGGGAGGAGGGTCGGGTTGTCCTGACGCGAAAACGGAACATGGCCGAAAGGCAGTTCAGCGGCTGTATTCTCGTCATCGCATCGGACCGCGTTCCACGGCAGATCCGGGAGGTCGTCGAACGGTTCGGCCTTCGTCCGGCGCCGGAGCGGTTTTTCAGCAGATGCCTGCGGTGCAATCTGATCCTGGAGAAGGTCGAGAGGGATGATGTCGAGGACCGGGTTCCGGAGTACGTCTGTCGGAACATTGCCGACTTTCGAGAGTGCCCGCAGTGCCGGCGGGTCTACTGGCCCGGCACCCACGGTGAGAACGCCCGCCGGTTTCTCAGGCGGCACATTCCCGGTCATCCCCCTTGATTTTTTCGATTGCGTGCCGGATCGCGGGCAGGATGACCGAAAGGTTCTCGCGGACGCTCTTCGGACTGCCCGGCAGGTTGACGATCAGAGTCCGTCCCCGGATGCCGGCAACGGCCCGTGAGATTAAAGCATGAGGCGTGATCCGGTGGCTTTCTCGGCGCATGGCTTCCGCCATGCCGGGGACCTCCCGGTCGATGACCGCCATTGTGGCGTCCGGTGTCACGTCCCTCGGGGAAACGCCGGTCCCGCCGGTCGTGACGACCAGGTCCATTTGCCGGCAATCGGTGAAATCGATGAGCGATGCACGGATTGGATCGATCTCATCGGGCACCATTGCACGCCCCCCGATCTCGATTCCGATCCCCTCCAGCATCTTCTCGATCTCCGGGCCGCTTTTGTCTTCACGGATCCCCTGCGAGCCCCTGTCGCTGACGGTGATTACGCCGGCACGAAAGGTCAACCTACACCTCTTCCTTCTTGGCCTTGAAGTCCGCGATGATTTTTTCCGCGATGAAGGGCGGAACTTCCTCGTAGTGCGAGTGCGTGTAGGTGAAGGTGCCGCGGCCGCTGGTCATGGAGCGCAAGTCCGGGGCGTATTTGAGGATTTCCGCGAGCGGGGCCAGGCCTTTGACGATCTGGTTGGTGCCCCGGGTGTCCATTCCCAACACGCGGCCCCTGCGGCTGTTCAGATCGCCGATGACATCCCCCATGTATTCATCGGGGATTTCGATGTCAATGTTGACAATGGGTTCGAGCAGGGTGGGTTGGCAGGCCAGAATGCCCTTCTTGAACCCAAGCGATCCGGCGATCTTAAACGCCATTTCGGAAGAGTCGACGGTGTGGTAGGAACCGTCCATCAGGGTCACCTTCACATCCACGATGGGATAGCCGGCCACGACGCCTTCCCCCATGGCCTCGACGATGCCCTTTTCAACGGCCGGCCGGTACTGCTGGGGAATGACGCCGCCGACGATCTTGTCGACGAACTCAAAGCCGCCGCCCCGGGGCAGGGGTTCGATATCCAGCCAGCAATCGCCGAACTGGCCCCGGCCGCCCGACTGTTTCTTGTAGCGGCCCTGGACATTGGTCTTGCCCTTGATGGTCTCCTTGTAGGGGACCTTGGGGATCTTGAGGTTGACCTCCACCCCGAATTTCCGTTTCATTTTCTCCACGGCGACTTCGATGTGGATCTGCCCCATCCCGGAGAGAATCATTTCCTTGGTCTGTTCCTCCCTGCGGAAGTTCAGCGTGGGGTCCTCTTCCGTCAGGCGGTGGATCGAGGAGACGATCTTGTCCTCGTCGCCCCTCGATTTCGGCTCGATGGCAAAGGACATGATCGGGGGAGGGATTTCCAGTTTGTCGAACAGGATGGGCGCCTTCTCGTTGCAGATCGTGTCCCCTGTCGCCGTTTCCTTCAATTTTGCCAGGACGGCGATATCCCCGGGGACGAGGATTTCGGCGGGTTTCTGGTTTTTTCCCTCCAGGAAAAAGGCATTGCTGAAGCGCTCGGTCAGCTTTCGGTTGGCGTTGTATATGCTTCCCTCGGAACTGAGGGTGCCCGAATAGACGCGGAAAAGGGTAAGCCGTCCCGCATAGGGGTCGGCAATTGTCTTGAAGACCATGGCGGAAAAGGGTTCCGATGCCTCCGGACGCCGTTGCTCCACTTCTTCTTTCCCCGGCTTCTTTCCGGCAACCGCGCCCCGGTCCACGGGTGAGGGCAGGTACTGAACGATCATGTCCATCAGTGTCGAAACCCCGATGTTTTTCGTTGCCGAACCGCAGACAACGGGAAACAGGGCGCCGGAGGCGATCCCCTTGCACAGTCCGATGGCCAGTTCTTCGGGTGTGAGTTCACCGCTTTCCAGGTACTTGTCCATCAATGCCTCGTCGCACTCGGCGATGTCCTCGACCATGGTTTCACGGCACTGCTCCGCGTCGCTTTTCATTTCCTCGGGAACTTCCGCAAATTTGCAGATGCCCTTCGGGTCTTCGAACAGACAAGCTTTCATGGCCAGCAGGTCGACAATGCCCTTGAAACCGTCTTCCTTTCCGATGGGCAGAAAAAGAGGTGTGGCTTTCCGGCCGATTTTTTCCTTGACACTGTTTACGGATTTCATGAAGTCGGCCCGCTCCCGGTCCATGCGGTTGACGTAGAGGATTCTCGGCAGTTTGAACGCATCGGCGTATTCCCAGACCTTCTGCGTCTGGAACTCGACGCCGCCGACCGCGTCGATGACGATCACGGCACCGTCGATGATGCGGAGGCAGCTTTTGGTGTCGAAGGCGAAGTTGGAGTCGCCCGGCGTGTCCAGAATGTTGATTTTGTGTTTGTTCCAGTCGAAGTAATTGGTTGCGGCGCTGATGGAGATGCGTCGCTTCTGTTCCTCCGGCTCATAGTCCATGCCGGACGTTCCGTCATCCACCCGGCCGGGCCTGTCCGTTTTTCCGGCTGTGAAAAGAAAGGCTTCACAAAGCGATGTCTTGCCCGTTCCGCCGTGTCCGATGATGGCCACATTTCTCAGCGAGGTTGATTCATATTTTGCCATGGGTGCTCCTTTCCGGATACCAAACCGATGATCGTCGTGTGGTCGTGCTGTTTAGCGTAACCCCTCGTTTGAAGTCAAGACAATTCTGGGCAAAATGGAATGGGGCGGATGCGGAACCCGGCTGCTGCGGTCCCGGACTTTCGCCGCATTTGTCATGGGCGTTGCGATTATTGAGTTGACAGAATGGCTTGATGACAGTATAAAAGCTCCCTTATTCAAGGGAACTTTTGTTGAGTCTGGAAAATACTCTGATATATTAAGCAGTTGGATCTTTTTTCAGCGGGTTGGCCGGACATTTTGGAAAGGGTGGCCATGGCATTGCGGAAAATCAGAAAGGTGTTGATTGCAAACCGGGGTGAAATTGCCCTGAGGGTGATGAGAACCGTTCAGGAACTAGGCCTTGACGCCGTCGTCATCTACGAGAAGCCCGACCGGAACGCCTATTATGTCCGGCTGGCGGATGATGCCGTCATGATCGGGGAAGGACCGCGAAAGGATTATCTGAACATCGACAAGGTCATCTGGGCCGCCCGAAAGAGCGGCGCAGACGCCATCCATCCGGGTTATGGTTTTCTGGCGGAAAATGCTGATTTTTCAGAGGCCTGCGAGAAAGAGGGCATTGTATTCATCGGTCCGCCTCCCCAGGTCATTCGCGATCTCGGCAACAAGGTCGTGGCCCGGAAGCTCATGGAGCGGGCCGGTATTCCCTTCATTCCCGGTACGGGAGATCTGATGCGCGGGAGCGCCGGGCTCAATGAAGCGTTTGCCTTTGCCAACAGGCATGGATACCCGGTCATGCTGAAGGCCTCGTCGGGCGGCGGCGGGCGGGGGATCCGGAAAGTCGTCAGTGAGGCGGACCTCATCGTGCAGCTTCCCCAGGCGCGGGCGGAATCCCTTTCGGCCTTCAACGATGAAAGCATTTACATGGAGAAATTTATCGAAGCGCCCCGGCACGTGGAGATTCAGATCCTGGCCGACCGTCACGGTCAGATCATTCATCTGGGGTCCCGCGATTGCTCCATTCAGCGCAGGCATCAGAAGCTCCTGGAGATCGCGCCGGCGGAGCTGCCCAAAGACGTGCTCGCATCCATGTATGATTGCGCGATCCGGGCGTCCCGGGAGGCGGGTTACATCAACGCCGGCACGGTCGAGTTCCTGGTCGATTCCAGAACCCATGAATTCTGGTTCATGGAGATGAACACGCGGCTTCAGGTCGAGCACACCGTCACGGAGGAGCTGACCGGCGTCGATATCGTCCGGGAGCAGATCCGCATCGCCGAAGGTCACCGTCTGGAAATCCCGAAGGAGCGGATCACCCTGCTGGGCAAGGCCGTGCAGGTCCGGATCAACGCCGAGGATCCCAAGAACAATTTCATGCCGGAGGGGGGCAAGCGCGTCGAGGTGTACCAGTCATCCGGCGGACCCGGCGTCCGGCTGGACGGCGCCGTCTACCAGGGATTCAAAATCCCCACGGAATACGACTCCCTCCTGGTCAAGATGACCGTCCGGGGGTACAACTGGGAGCAGACGCTGCAGCGGCTGCGGAGAGCCCTGAACGGGTTCCTCATCGTGGGACCGAAGACGACCATTCCCTTCTATCTGGCCATCTGCGATGACCCCGATTTTCAGGCCGGCCGTTTCGATACCGGTTACATCGAAACCCATCCGGAGATTTTCAACTACCCCGAGCCCGAACGGGAAGTTGCCAAACTGGCGAAGCTGATCGCGGAGATTCATGCGAAGAAAGTCAATCCCTACGCCGCTTGATTCCGGCCGCTCCCGGCCGCCGATCAACCCGGCGACGATCGTGATCGTGAAGAGACAACAGAGGGAAAACAGGACAGATCATTTATGAACATGACCAGTCAGATGACCGGCGAACGGGTTACACCCCTGGATTTTCAGGCGCAGGGTGCTTCCTCCGTTCTGGACAAGATCCGTAAACAGAAGGGATATTACATCACGAATACGGAGCGGGATCTTTCCCAGTCCGATTTCAAGAACCGGATCATGCCCCACACCCAGCTCCTTGCCGCCAAGCCCCGCAACGAGGCGGGCTTTTTCTCGATTGAGATCACCGGGGGGGCTTCGGTCCATGTGGACATGCTGCGTAAACAGATCAACCCCCTCGAGAAGCTTGAAGTGCTGAGCCGGAGCATGCCGGACACGCTGTTTCAGACTCTCTGCCGCGGCATCAACCTGTTCGGATACCGTCCGTACCCGGACAACGTGATTCGGCTGACGGTTCAGAGTTTCGCGCGCTACGTTCACGTCTGGCGGGTTTTCGACTTTCTGAACCACATTCCGAACATGGTGCCCGTTTTTGAGGAGGTCCGGAAAGCGGGCCGGATCCTGGAGCCGTCGATCTGCTTTTCCACGGGACCGGAGCACTCTGATGAATACTATGTCGGCAAGGTGCGGCAGATCATCGAGGTGACGGGCGACGACATCATCCTCTGCATCAAGAACCACGGCGGCCTGGGAACGCCCAAGCGGATCGGCGAACTCGTGGAGGCGATCCTGCAGCAGTACCCCGATCTGATCGTACACTACCACGGCCATAACACCGACGGCAACGATGTCGGGCGGATCGTGGCGGCCGTGCGGAAGGGCGCGAAAATCGTCGATGCCAGCGATCACGCCTTTACGGGCTTTTACGGGCCGCCGCCGATCCTGACGGTTTTGGATACGCTCAACGACTACGGATATCATGCGGCGGGCATCGACCGCCAGGCGATCATCGAAACGTCGAACGTGCTGCGGCCGGAACGGGAGTACTACCGCGATTTCGAATCGCAGTTTCTCGGCTTCGATCCGACCGCCCAGATCCACAAGCTGCCGGGCGGCGCCACGGGTTCCAGTTTTGAGCAGGCCGTCAAGGGGGGATTTCTCCACCGGATGCCCGAGATCCTGCAGAAGGAACTGCCCCGGGTACAGCTTGAGCTGGGAAACTGGTGGAGCGTCACGCCGGGATCGCAGATCCTCTGGACGACAGCGGTCAACAATGTGCTGAAGGGCGCGCGCTACAAGGACGTCAGCGACGACCTGAAAAATCTGATGCTCGGTCGTTACGGCGACCTTCCCTTTCATCGGCCGTCCGACGAGATCTACGAGGCGGTCTTCGGTTCCGACTGGAAGCAGATCGTGGAATGCGACACCTGCTATCAGAAAATCGAGGACGTCGATCTCGATGTGGAAAAGAAGGTGCTCGAACACCGCCTGGGAAGGGCGGCGACGGAAGATGAGCTGGTCCTGTATCTTCAGCATCCCAACGATGCGGTGGATTTCTTCAAGTTTGAAGCCAAGTACGGCAAGACGTGGGTGCTCTCCCCCAGCATCTGGTTCCGCAAGGGCGGTTTTGCGCTCGGCGAGAAGTTCGAGGTGCCCGATGTGTCCGGAAGGCTTCATGCCATTGAAATCGGGCCTCAGCGCAAGACGAAATCCGGCGACGCAACGACCTACCTCATCATCGATCACCATCCGGAGCCCATTCTGACGGAGCTGGCCGGGGAGGGGGAACAGGTCAAGCGGAAGGCCGCGCTTTCCCCCAAGGAAATCGAGGCCGCCGCGAAGGCGGGAGACGTGCGGTCCCAGATCACCGGCACGGTCAGCGAGGTCTGCGTATCGGAGGGGGACGAAGTTTCGACGGGTCAGATCCTCCTCGTCCTGGAGGCGATGAAGATGCTGAACAACGTGATCTCCGAGGTGAACGGCAAGGTCACCGAGGTGTTCGCGACGGCCGGCGACAAAGTCGCCGTGGGCGACCCACTGATCGCCATACAGAAGGCGCCGTAGAGAATCCCCGCCGGGAAAGAAATCCGAAGGCCGCCAGGGGTTGGTCATGCGGCGGCTTTCGGCGTTGCAGCATATGTGATTCCATTTGCCGGTCCGGTTGCCGGCTTTTTTTTCAAGGTGTTATTTATGATCGGAGCTCTGCTGAAGAAAGTGATCGGAAGCAAAAACGACCGCGAGATGAAGCGCCTGTCTCTCATTCTGCGGGAGATCAACGATTTGGAACCGGCGGTTCGAAGCCTCAGCGACGAGGGACTGCGCGCCAAAACGGACGACTTCAGAGAAAAACTGGCGCAGGGAGCCGGCCTGGAGGACATCCTGGTGGAAGCCTTCGCGGTCGTCCGCGAGGCGGCCAGGCGGAGCGTCGGGATGAGGCCTTTCGACGTTCAGATTCTCGGCGGGCTGGTCCTGCACGAGGGAACGATCGCGGAAATGAAGACCGGTGAGGGGAAAACGCTGGCGGCAACCATGCCGCTCTATCTGAATGCCCTGCCCGGAAAGGGCGTCCACCTGGTCACGGTGAACGATTATCTGGCCCAGCGGGACGCAGCATGGATGGGGCCCATCTACAAAATGCTGGGAATGACCGTGGGCGTCATCGTGCACGGCCTGGATGACGACGAGCGGCGGAAAGCCTATCATGCGGACATCACCTACGGTACCAACAACGAGTTCGGATTCGACTATCTGCGGGACAACATGAAGTTCAGCCTCGCGGATTACGTCCAGCGCGATTTTCACTATGCCATCGTCGACGAGGTGGACAGCATCCTCATCGATGAGGCCCGGACGCCCCTGATCATCTCGGGCCCTTCCGACGAGTCGACGGACAAGTACTACCGCATCAACCAGGTCATACCCAGGCTGCGCAAGGAACAGGATTACACGATTGACGAGAAGAGCCGGACCGTCGTGCTGACCGAGGAGGGCGTGGCGCGGGTCGAATCCTATCTCAAAGTGCAGAATCTCTACGAGCCGCGGAACATGGAACTGCTGCATCATGTCAACCAGGCCCTGAAGGCCCATACCCTGTTCAAGCGGGACGTGGATTATGTCGTCAAGGAAGGCGAAGTGATCATCGTCGACGAATTCACCGGCAGGGTCATGCCGGGCCGGCGCTACAGCGACGGTCTGCACCAGGCCCTGGAGGCGAAGGAGAAGGTGAAAATCGAGCGGGAGAACCAGACCCTGGCTTCCATTACCTTCCAGAACTATTTCCGCATGTACAAAAAACTGGCGGGCATGACGGGCACCGCCGACACCGAGGCGGCCGAATTCAAGAAGATCTACAATCTGGACGTCCTGGTCGTTCCGACCAACATGCCCATGATCCGGACCGACCATACGGACGTCATCTACAAGACCGAGCAGGAGAAGTTCAATGCGGCGATCGAGGAGATCAAGGAACTCCACCGGACGGGCAGGCCCGTGCTGGTCGGGACCATCTCCATCGAGAAGTCGGAACTGCTGAGCAAATACCTGACCCGGACCGGAATCAAGCACCACGTTCTGAACGCCAAGCACCACGAGCGCGAAGCGGAGATCGTTGCCCAGGCCGGCCAGAGGGGGCAGGTCACGATCTCCACCAACATGGCGGGCCGCGGGACGGACATCAAACTGGGGGAGGGCGTCGCCGAACTGGGCGGCCTCCATATCCTCGGGACGGAGCGGCATGAAAGCCGGCGGATCGACAACCAGCTCCGCGGCCGGTCGGGGCGGCAGGGGGACATGGGCTCCTCGCGCTTCTACCTATCGCTGGAGGATGATCTGCTGCGCATCTTCGGGGCCGAGAAAATATCCGCCATCATGGACAAGATCGGCATCGAGGAAAATCAGCCCATCGAGCACCGGATGATCTCCAAGGCCATCGAAAATGCGCAAAGGCGGGTGGAGGGACAGAACTTCGACATCCGCAAGCATCTACTCGAGTATGACGACGTCATGAACCGGCAGCGCCAGGTCATCTATGAGCAGCGGAAAAAGGTGCTCGGGGGGGAGGAACTCTGGAAAGACGTCGAGGAGATGATCGAGGAAGTGGCGGACGATCTGATCCCCGACTACATCGGGGAGAAACAGCATCCGGAGGACTGGAACCTCAAGGGTCTGGACGAAATGGTCTTCAAGCAGTTCTCGCTGAAGCTGAACCTCGGCGATCCGGGACGCGGCCTCAATGAGGACGGGATCCGGGAAGCGATCCTTTCGGCCGTCAAGGCCCATCTGAGGAAGAAAGAGGAGGAATTCGGACAGCCGCTGATGGAGCACCTGATCCGGATGATCATGCTTCAGTCCATCGACACCCGCTGGAAGGATCATCTGCTGGGCATGGATCACATGAAAGAGGGCATCGGCCTGAGAGGCTACGGTCAGAAGGACCCCGTCCGGGAATATCAGAAGGAAGGATATGAGATGTTCATGGACATGGTCTCCCGGATCAAGACCGACACGATCGAAAAGCTCTGCCGGGTCCAGATCCGGCGCGAGGAGGAGATCGAGGAGATGCAGGAAAAGCAGCGGCAGGATTATGTCATGAGCCGGGGCGAGGACACGCCGGCGCAGAAGACCGTCCGAAGGGATCACGACAAGATCGGACGAAACGACCCCTGCCCCTGCGGAAGCGGAAAGAAGTACAAAAAGTGCTGCGGCCAGTGAAGCGGGAGGAAATCATGACAGGCGGTCGGGGGGAGATCTATGCCGTGCCGGGTTTTCTGGCCAACGGCACCCATGCCGGGATCAAGGAGAAAGGGCGGAAGGACCTTTCCCTGATTTATTCCACGGAGCCGGCTGCGGCTGCGGCGGTTTTCACCACCAACGTCTTCAAGGCGGCGCCGGTCCTCCTGGACATGGAGCGGATCCGGTCGGGGCGTGCGCAGGCCATCCTGACCAATAGCGGCAACGCCAATGCGGCAACCGGCGCGGAGGGATACCGGAACGCCCGGGCCATGTCGGGGTTCCTCTCGAGAAGGCTCGGCATCCCCGACGATCTGGTGCTCGTCGCCTCGACCGGCGTCATCGGCCACCGCCTGCCCGTCCGAAAGATCGGTGCGGCCATGGGCCGGCTGATCCGGGGGTTGCGGCCGGACGGAATTGCCGCGGCGGAGGAGGCCATCATGACGACGGACCGCTTTCCGAAAGTCGCCATGAGGAAGGGTCGGATCGGCGACCGTCCGGTCACCCTCTGCGGCATCGCCAAGGGCGCCGGCATGATCCAGCCGCACATGGCGACGATGCTCTCCTACGTCATGACCGATGCCGCCATCGAAGGGTCGGCGCTCGACGCCGTTTTCAGGCAGGCCGTCGGTGAAAGCTTCAATGCCATCAGCGTGGACGGCTGCATGAGCACCAACGACACGGCAATCATTCTGGCCAACGGCCGGGCCGGCAATCCGCTGATCCGAAGGCGGTCCAAATCCCTGGCGATTTTCTGCGAGATGCTTTCCGGCGTCCTGTCCGAACTCTCCCGAAGCATGGTCCGGGACGGCGAGGGGGCGACCAAACTCATCCGGATCACAATCGAGGAGGCCCGGACCGCCGGCGACGCGAAAAAAATCGCCTATGCCGTCGCCAATTCCAACCTGTTCAAGACGGCCTGTTTCGGTCAGGACCCCAACTGGGGAAGGATCATCGCCGCAGCCGGCGCCGCGGGCGTTCCCCTGCGGGATGATGCCGTGACCGTCTGGTTTGAGGACATTCCCGTTTTCAGGGGTGGCCGCGGTTTGTCCGAAAATCGGAAAGGTCTCTCCGGAATCATGGAAAAGGCGGACATTCGGATCACCGTCCGGCTTGGGGCCGGATCGAAATCCTTCTGTCTTCACACCTCCGACCTGACCCACGAATACATCAGAATCAACGCCCAATACCATACCTGATCAGCCGGCCGGCTTTTCGGAGTCAGCGCGATCCCTTTGCGAACGACGTCGACTTTTCTCTTGCTTCCTCGCAATCTTTGTGCTATTTCCTCACGAATTTCACACATTCCCGGATCGGCCGGCGTGTGCATTTTTCAGGAAATGTAACCGGTTGAGGCGATGGGGGTGGCGGAAAAAACACAGAATAAGGAGTTTAAAACATGGCAAGCATTTCGATGAAGGCGTTACTCGAGGCGGGAGTCCATTTCGGTCATCAGACCAACAAATGGAATCCGAAGATGAAGCCCTTTATTTTCGGGGCGCGAAACGGGATCTACATCATCGACCTCCAGCAGACGGTGGTCCTCTTTCAGACCGCCTATAATTTCGTGGTCGAAACGGTGGCGGCCGGCGGCGAGATCCTGTTTGTGGGGACCAAGAAGCAGTCGCAGGAATCGATCCGCGAAGAGGCGGAGCGATGCGGGATGCCCTATGTGAACCAGCGCTGGCTGGGCGGAATGATCACGAACTTCAGCACGATCAAAAAAAGCATCGACCGGCTCAACAGCCTGGACAAGATGTTTTCCGATGACAGCATTCGGGCCTTCCCGAAAAAGGAGGTCCTGAAGCTTCAGAAGGAAAAGGACAAGCTTGAAAAGGTCCTGGGCGGCATTCGGGCAATCAAGGGGCGTCCGTCCGGGCTTTTCATTGTGGATCCGAAACGCGAACAGATCACCGTTCACGAGGCCCGGAAACTGAAGATTCCCATCGTTGCCATGGTCGATACGAACTGCAATCCGGACGACATCGATTACATCATTCCCGGCAACGACGATGCCATTCGGGCAATCAAGCTGTTCGCCTCGAAGATGGCGGATGCCGTGGTGGAAGGGAAGAAACGCTTTGAAGAGCGGCTGCAGGCCGAAACGAACAAGGATCTCGTCCCCGAGGGCGCCGAGCGGGAAGGGGAGGCCGAGGCCGATGTCCCCGAAAGCGTGGAAACCAAGAACGGCGGTCCCGGGTATGACGACGTCGCCTGATCGCGGCGGCTGTCGGGTTGAGGATAAAAAGGACAGAGGAGGTAGCCTGAATTGAATATCACATCGGAAATGGTTAAGGATTTGCGGGTGAAGACCGGCGCCGGCATGATGGACTGCAAGGAGGCCCTGACGGCGGCGGGTGGCGATTTTGAGAAAGCGATCGATTATCTGCGGAAGAAAGGCATGTCGGCCGCGACGAAGAGGTCGTCCAAGGCGGCGAAGGACGGAACGGTCGCCACGTACGTCCACATGGGAGGACGGATCGGTGTCCTGGTGGAGGTGAACTGCGAAACGGATTTCGTGGCCAAAACGGAGGATTTTCAGACCATGGCCCGGGACATTGCCATGCACGTGGCGGCTTCCAATCCGCTGTACGTGCGGGCCGATGAAATCCCGGCCGAAACGCTGGAACGTGAGAAGGCCATCTACCGGGACCAGCTCACGGCTGAAAAAAAGCCGGAAAAGATCTGGGACAAAATCATCGAGGGAAAGCTGAAAAAGTACGCCGAGGAGATGTGCCTGGTCGATCAGAAGTTCATCAAGAATACCGACATTACCGTCGGCACGCTGGTCAGCAACATGATCGCCAAAACCGGCGAGAACATCGTCATCCGGCGCTTTGCCCGCTTCCAGCTCGGCGAGGAGAAGTAGACGCCCGCGATGGAAAAGCCCGTTTATCGGCGCGTGGTCCTCAAACTGAGCGGCGAGGCCCTGATGGGAACACGCACCTTCGGAATCGATCCGCAGGTGGTGCGACACATTGCCGGTGAAATCCGGGATGTCGTGGCCCTGGGCATTCAGCTCGGCGTGGTGATCGGCGGCGGCAACATCTTCCGGGGGCTCGAGGCCAACAACGACCGGGGCATCGACCGGACCGTGGCGGACTACATGGGGATGCTGGCCACCGTCATCAACAGCTTGGCGCTGCAAAGCGCCCTGGAGTCGGTCGGTGTGGCGACCCGGGTGCTGTCGGCCATTGAAATCAAGGAGGTTGCGGAGCCCTACATCCAGCGAAGAGCCGTCCGCCATCTCGAGAAGGGCAGGGTGGTCATCTTTGCCGGGGGGACCGGGAACCCTTTTTTCACGACCGATACGGCGGCGTCCCTGCGGGCCGTTGAAATCAAGGCCGATGCCATCATCAAGGCTACCAAGGTCGATGGCGTGTACGACCGGGATCCCGTCAAGCACCGGGATGCCAGAATGTACGAGAAGATCAGCTATACGGATGTACTGACGAAGAACCTGAAGGTGATGGATGCAACGGCCATATCCCTGTGCCGTGAGAATCGCCTTCCCATCGTCGTGTTCAATCTTTTGAAGGACGGAAACATCAAGGCGGTGATATGCGGGCAACCCATCGGGACTGCCGTAGGAGGTGAGCCATGAAGGATGCGATTTTCAAGGAATTGAAGGAAAATACGGAAAAAGCCATGCAGGCGCTGGACAAGGCCTTCAACAAGGTCAGAACGGGCAGGGCGTCGCTGAACCTGCTGGACGGCATCAAGGTGGACTACTACGGGGTGCCGACGCCGCTGAACCAGGTCGCCAGCCTTTCCGTTCCGGAGAGCCGGCTGATCCTGATCTCCCCCTGGGATATCACCGCCATCGGCGCCATCGAGAAGGCGATCCAGAAATCCGATCTCGGGCTGATGCCGGCCAATGACGGGAAGCTGATCCGGCTTCCCATCCCCCCCCTGACGGAAGAGCGCCGCAAGGAACTGGTCAAGGTCGTCAAAAAGATGGCCGAGGAATCCAAGGTCAAGCTGAGAAATGCCAGGCGGGACGCCAACGAGCGGTTCAAATCCCTGAAGAAAGAGAACACGATTTCTGAAGACGAAATGTTCACGCAACAGGAGCAGGTCCAGAAGGAGACGGACAAGGCCATCGAAAAGGTCGACGCCATGCTGGCCGCCAAGGAAAAGGACATCATGCAGATCTGAGGGAAACGGGAGCGGTTTGCCGGTAAGGGGGAGCCTTCGGGCTCCCCGTTTTTTTATGGCCCGCCGTCCTTTCGCTCTTTCCTTGTCAGGGCGGAACCGTTGTGGTAGGCAGGGTATTCATGATCCCAAAATTATTTCCGAAACACAGAAACGCGGCATCGCGATGACGGAGATCGATCCCGGGAACCTGCCCCGCCACATTGCCATCATCATGGATGGAAACGGCCGGTGGGCCAAACAGCACGCGATGGGCAGAATTGCCGGGCACAAGAAGGGGGCGGATGCGGTCCGCGACACGGTCAGGGCCTGCCGGGAGATCGGGGTCCGGGTTCTGACGCTCTATGCCTTCTCAACGGAAAACTGGCTCCGGCCGGCCCGCGAAGTGAAAGCGCTCATGGGCCTTCTGGAGGAGTACCTCCGCTCGGAGGTGCAGGAAATGCTGGAAAACGGCATTCGGCTGGCGGCAATCGGGGACATGGAAGCCCTGAAGGAGCCCATTCGGGGCGTGCTTCGGGAAACCATCGCCCGGACGTCTCAAAACCGGGAGATGACCCTCAACCTGGCGCTGAGTTACGGGGGGCGCGACGAGATCGTCGGCGCCGTCAAGGGCATTGTCGAGGACTTCCGGAAAGGCGTCCTGTCGACGCCGGATATCACGCCGGATTTGTTTTCCCGCTATCTCGATACGGCCGGTCTGCCAGACCCGGACCTGCTGATCCGGACCAGCGGCGAGTACCGGATCAGCAATTTTCTGCTCTGGCAATGCGCCTACACGGAGTTCTACTTCACCGATGTCCTGTGGCCGGATTTCAACCGCGGCGAACTGTTCCGGGCGATTGCCGAGTACCAGCGCCGCGAGCGGCGCTTCGGCCTCACCAGTGACCAGGTCCGTGAAGGGAGACCGGAATGACCTCGCACCTGAAACGCTGGCTTACCGCCGTCATTGCCGTGCCGCTGCTTCTGGCCGTGATTTTCTACGGGTCCGATGCCGTGTTTTCCGGCGTGATCCTGGCCGTCATTCTCGTCGGCGTCTGCGAATACCACCAGATCGTCTTCGGAAAGGGCCACGCATGGGAGAAGACGATCGCCCTGCTGATGGGATTCCTGATCCCGCTGGCCGTCTATCTCGGCGACATGCGGCTGCTCATGGCGCTGTTGAGCTTCGGCGTGCTGGTCGTATTTTTTACCTTTCTGCTCGGGATCCGGGAGGAGAAATTCGACATCCTGCCCGTCGGAAAGCTGGTTCTGGGATTCATGTACGTGCCGTTGATGATGTCCTATTTCATCCTCATTCGCCGCTTCGAGCAGGGACACCTCTGGATCCTGTTTCTGCTGGTGCTGGCCTTTGCCGGCGACGTGGCGGCCTATTACGTGGGCAGAAACTTCGGCAGGCGAAAGCTGCTTCCGCTGGTCAGTCCGAACAAGACCGTGGAAGGGACCATCGGCCTCTTTGCCGGGAGCGTTGTCGGGTGCGTCATCTTCCAGCACTTCTTCTTCCCCTCCCTCCCCGTCGTTCATGCCGCCGCCCTGGGCCTCTTCGGAAGCGTCATCGGGCAGCTCGGCGATCTGTGTGAATCCGCCATGAAACGGGCGTCCGGAGTCAAGGATTCCGGGACGATCCTGCCCGGCCACGGCGGTATTCTGGACCGGCTCGACTGCCTGATTTTTATCGCCCCCTTCCTCTATTACTACCGCGTATTCGTCATTCCATGAAAAAAATATCGATTCTCGGGAGCACCGGATCCATCGGCGTCAGCACACTCGACGTGATCGCGCGGCATTCAACGCGGTTTTCCGCCGCCGCGCTGGCCGGGGGGCGGAACATCCGCCTGCTGAAGGACCAGATCGAATGTTTTCACCCTGCGGTGGCTTCCGTGATCGACGAAGCGCATGCGGAGCGACTGCGGGAGAGCCTTCCGCCCGGCTGCGCGACGGCCGTTCTTTCCGGGCCGGCCGGCTACCGCGAAGTTGCCCGCCACGGGGAAGCGAGCATGGTGGTGTCGGCCATGGTGGGATCGGCGGGGCTCCTGCCCACGCTGGAGGCCATCGACGCGGGAAAGGACATCGCTTTGGCCAACAAGGAGGCCCTGGTTATGGCGGGAGGCCTCGTGGTCGAAAAGGCAAGGGAGCGGCGGGTCCGAATCCTGCCCGTGGACAGCGAGCACAGCGCCATTCACCAGTGCCTGGCCGGAAACCGGCCGGAAGACATTCAGCGGATCATCCTGACGGCCTCCGGCGGTCCCTTCCGGACGTTTTCCGCCGAGCAGCTCGACACCGTGACGCCTGCCGCCGCCCTGAAGCACCCCAACTGGGAGATGGGCCGGAAGATCACGATCGATTCCGCCTCCATGATGAACAAGGGGCTTGAAATTATCGAGGCCCGGTGGCTGTTCGACGTCGGCATCGACCGCATCGATGTCCTGGTCCACCCGAAAAGCATCGTCCATTCCATGGTGGCGTATCGGGACGGTTCCGTCGTCGCCCAATTGGGGATTCCGGACATGCGCATTCCCATTGCCTATGCCCTGTCTTTTCCGGAGCGGCTTCGCGGCCCGGAGGCCGCCCTGAATCTGATCCAGGCGGGCCCGCTCGAATTTTTCGAACCGGACCCGGAGCGGTTCCCCTGCCTCAAGCTGGCGCGTGATGCCGGAAGGTCCGGCGGGACGCTGCCCGCTGTCCTGAACGGGGCCAACGAGGTTGCGGTGGAGGCTTTCCTTCAGGAAAGAATCCGATTCCGGGACCTTCCCGTCGTGATATTGAAAGTACTGGATCGTCACCTGCCGGTTGCGTCGCCGGACCTCGACCAGATTCTGCAGGCGGACCGGTGGGCCCGGCGGGAAGCGGATTATTTCGTTGAGAGAATCGCGGAAAACGTGTAAACAGAAACGCTTTTTGAAAAGCGCCGGAGAAGGGAAGGAGTTGTGGATTGATCGGAATCAGCGTTGTATCCTTGATTGTGCTCCTCGGTGTGCTTATTTTTGCGCACGAGCTGGGCCATTTTCTGATGGCGAAAAAGTCCGGCGTCGGTGTGCTGAAATTTTCACTGGGCTTCGGTCCGAAAATCATCGGAAAAAAGATCGGTGAAACGGAGTATCTGCTTTCCGCCGTCCCCCTCGGTGGCTATGTGAAACTCCTTGGGGAGGCGGATGTGGAGGGATTGTCGGCGGAAGAGCAGAAGCGGTCCTTCAGCAAGCAGTCCGTCCTGAAGCGGATCCTGATCGTGGCCGCAGGTCCCGTCTTCAATTTCCTGCTGGCCATCGTGATCTTCACCGCCGTCTTCATGTGGGGCGTGCCCGTGCTGACCAGCCAGATCGGCAGCATTCAGGAGGATTCCCCGGCCTTCGCGGCGGGATTGAAGGAAGGCGACGTCGTCATTGCCCTGGATGGTGTCCCCGTCTCGCGCTGGGACAGGCTGGCGGAAGCGATCGGACAGAGCCAGGGGAAGGCCCTGAGGGTCGCCTTCCTCCGGAACGGTGTTCAGCAGGAACTGGCGGTGACCCCCCACCTGCAGAAGTCCAAGAGCATCTTCGGGGAGGACGTGGAAGCCTACAAGCTGGGCATCGGCGCGTCCAACCAGACTTTCATCGAGCGGCTGAATCCCGCCGAGGCCGCCTGGGCGAGCCTGAAACAGACCTGGATGATCAGCAAGCTCACGCTGGTCAGCATTGTCAAGATCTTCGAAGGCGTCCTCTCGCCGAGAACGCTGGGCGGGCCGATCCTGATCGCGCAGATGGCGGGCACGTCAGCCCAGGAGGGCATTGTCCCTTTCGTCATTTTCATGGCGCTGCTCAGCATCAACCTCGCCGTGCTGAACCTGCTCCCCGTCCCCGTGCTCGACGGGGGGCACCTGGTGTTCTATCTCATCGAAATCGTCAAGGGCAGCGAGGTCAGCGTGAAGTGGCGGGAAATGGCCAATCAGGTCGGCTTCATCCTTCTGATCCTGCTGATGATCTTTGTCTTCATGATGGACATTGACCGTCTGAACATCAAGGCCGTCAATGAATTCACCAAATTCTTTACGGGCAAATAGCGGCCTTGGAATGAACATTCTTGCGATCGACACTTCACAGAAAACCGTCGGCGTCGCCCTGCTCGAAGATGAAGTCATCCGTGCGGAGACCTTCGTCAACAGGGACGTCAACCATACCGAGGTCCTCCTGCCGGCGATCGAGCGAACCTGTCAGACGGCGGGCCTGGGCATTGCGCAAATCGACCTCTTTGCGTTAACCCTCGGTCCGGGCTCCTTCACCGGTCTTCGGATCGGGGCCAGCACGGTGAAAGGATTTGCGCTGGCGACGGGAAAGCCCGTTGTGGGCGTCTCCACGCTGGATGCACTGGCGCAAAACGCCGCATGGTCGGACCGTCTGATCTGCCCGGTGCTCAATGCCCAGAAGCAGCAGGTCTACACCGCCGGTTACCGCGCCCATGCAAACGGATGGTTGGAGACAACCGCACGGGAGCGCGTCACGCATGTGGATGACCTTCTCGGCGATCTGCGGGAAGATGTGATTTTCCTCGGTGACGGCGCCGTCGCCTACGCAGGGGTGATCCGGGAAGCCCTTGGAAAAAGTGCTTTTTTTGCCCCCGCCCACCAGCATCATGTGCGGGCGGCGGCGGTAGGCCTTCTCGGTTGCCGGAAATACCGGGACGGCGACGTGCTCGATCTCTTCCGGTTCACCCCGCGCTACCTTCGGCTTTCCGAGGCGGAAGACCGCCTTCGCATTCGGCAAACCTGATTTTACAGGGGGTTTGACGATATGAGCGATTGACAGGAATGGGGTATTGGGATAGAAGGAAAAAGATGCAGGGAGAGCCGATTGGATGGAAAAGGCCGAATTGCTTTTGATCGAAAAGCATATTCACCGGAATGAGGAGTTGAAGCGGCACGTCGAAAATCACAGGCGGCTCGAAGAGGCGCTGGTGGAATTCAACCGGCGGCGATACCTCGGCCCGGAGGAGCAGGTCGAGAAAAAGAACCTTCAGAAGCGGAAATTGCGGGAAAAGGAACAAATATTCCGGATACTCGAGAAGTATCCGGACTGAAGCCATGAATGAAAAGCACGACAGCCCGATCGCAAGGGAGGGCTATCCCTTTATCATCCTGACCGCCGCATTGACCCTGGCCGCCTTTTTTCTGGGGATGCCGCGGATCGCCTTCCTCCTGCTTCTGGCGACCGGCTTCGTCGTATGGTTTTTCCGAAATCCGGAGAGAAATTATCCGGGGGGGGAGAAACTCGTCATCTCGCCGGCTGACGGCAAGGTGATCCGCATTGAAGAGATCGGGGGCCACGAACTCCTCCCCGGGGCTTCCCGAAAGATCAGCATTTTCATGAATGTCTTCAGCGTTCACGTAAACCGGTTTCCCTATTCGGGCCGGATCGAGGCCATTCGCTACGATCCGGGGAAGTTTCTGTCGGCCAACCTGGACAAGGCCTCGTCGGACAACGAGCGCAATGCCGTCCTGATTCGAACCGAAGAAGGCCGTTTGATTCTGATCATCCAGATTGCCGGGCTCGTGGCCAGGCGGATTGTCTGCTGGGTGAAAGAGGGCATGTCCGCGGGCAAGGGCGAGCGGTTCGGAATGATTCGCTTCGGTTCGCGGGTGGAGGTCCTGCTGCCCGCCGACACGGACATTCTCGTGAAGGTGGGCGACAACGTCAGGGCGGGTGAGACGCCGATTGGAGGTCTGTCATGAAGGAGAAAAACCAGCTTCGCAGGGATCGCATGAAGAAGGGGATCTACGTGCTCCCCAACCTCTTTACCACGGCAAGCCTGTTTTCCGGTTTTTACTCGGTGATCGCCTCCATGAAGGGGCTTTATGAAATTGCCGCCTGGACCATCCTGGTCGCCATCGTCCTGGACGGCCTGGACGGCCGTATCGCCCGAATGACGAATACGACCAGCAAGTTCGGCGCCGAGTACGATTCACTGTCCGATCTGGTTGCCTTCGGCGTCGCCCCGGCCATCCTGTCCTACCACTGGGCGCTCATGTCCTACGGGAAATGGGGCTGGCTGGCGTCGTTTCTCTTTGTGACCTGCGGCGCCCTGCGGCTTGCCCGCTTCAATGTGCAGATCGGGATCATCGACAGCAGGGTATTCAACGGGCTGGCCATTCCCGCCGGCGCTGCCGTCATCGCGACGTCCGTTCTGCTTTATTTCAAGCTGGGCGGTGAAGGCCAGTTTCACAATCCGGCCATTCTGATCGGGACGTTCCTCCTGGCCCTTCTGATGGTCAGCAGCATCAAGTACTACAGCTTCAAGGATCTGAACTTCTTCGCCAGGAAGCCTTTCATGTCTTTTGTCCTTATCGTCGTCGTTCTGGTCATTGTCGTGGCGGAGCCCCAGATCATGATTTTCACGTTCTGCTTCGGCTATGCCCTTTCCGGCCCCGTGTGGCTGATCTACAAACTGGCCAAGCGGACGCCGGCTGCGCAGGCCGGCAAGCCGGTCCACGAGAATCCCGAGCCGTCGAAGAAGCAGGGATGAAAAAGGGCGGATGCGTGTCGAATCGGTCCGGCGGATGGAAAATGGCGCGCCGGGATCCCATGGGTGATATAAGGAAATTCAATTTATTCTGATCGGGAGGAAGCGGAATTCATGAAGACGTTCCATGTGGCCGTTGTCGGCGCAACCGGCGCGGTGGGCAATGAAATGATCCGGGTGCTGGAACAGAGAAACTTTCCGGTGGAACGGCTGAAACTGCTGGCTTCGGAACGCTCCCTCGGCAAATCCCTGGAATATCGGGGGGCGTCCGTTCCCGTGGAAGTGCTGGGCGAAAACTCCTTTGCAGGCGTGCAGATCGGGCTCTTTTCCGCGGGCGGGAGCATCAGCGAGAAGTTTGCCCCCATCGCCGCAAAGGCGGGGTGCGTGGTGGTGGACAACACCAGCGCCTTCCGCATGGCGCCCGATGTTCCCTTGGTGGTGCCGGAGGTCAATCCCGAGGCCATCGCCCAGTACCGGAACAAGGGAATCATCGCCAACCCGAACTGCTCAACCATCCAGATGGTTGTGGCCCTGAAGCCGATTCATGACGCCGCAAGGATCAAGCGGATCGTCGTATCCACGTATCAGGCCGTTTCCGGAACGGGTAAGAAAGCCGTCGACGAGCTGGAGGCGCAGACCCGCGCCCTCATGAACGGCCGGGAAGCGGTTGCGAAGGTTTATCCCTACCAGATCGCCTTCAACTGCCTGCCGCAGATCGATGTCTTTGTCGAGAACGGATACACCAAGGAAGAAATGAAGATGATCAACGAGACCCGGAAAATCATGAACGATCCTTCCATTGCCGTGACCGCGACGACGGTTCGCGTGCCGGTCTTTTATGCCCATTCCGAGTCGGTCAACATCGAAACGGAACGGAAGATCACCCCGGCGGGAGTGAAGGCGCTGCTGTCGAAGGCGCCCGGCGTCACGGTGGTGGACGATCCATCGCAGCGGCTCTATCCGCTGGCAATACACGCCGCCGGAAAGGACGATACCTACGTGGGCCGGATCCGGGAGGACGAATCCATCGCCAACGGGATCAACATGTGGGTCGTATCGGACAACCTTCGAAAGGGCGCTGCGCTGAACGCCGTTCAGATCGCGGAAATCCTCGCGAAAGACTATTTGTGATGAGCGGTCGGCGGGCAATCCGCTCGCTGGAAGGTCCGCAATCCCGCTTTTTATGAGAATCGTCGGGGGATCGGCCAGGGGCAGAAAACTTTATATTCCCGAAGCCTCGCAAGTCCGGCCGACCGCCGAAAGGATCAAGGAGGCGCTCTTCAACATCCTCGGTCCGGTCGATGGAAAATCCTTCCTGGACCTTTTTGCCGGAACGGGGAATGTGGGTCTGGAAGCGCTCAGCCGGGGCGCAGCCCGGGCCGTGTTCGTTGAGAATGACAGGATCCTCGCCGGTGCGATCGGCAGGAATGCCGCGTCCTGCCGATTCGCGCGGGAGGCGGAAATCCTGCGTGCGGATTTCGGCAAGGCGCTGGGGATGATGGCGGAAAGGCCGGATTCCTTCGACATCGTCTTTGCGGATCCCCCCTATGAGGCAGGCTTCGTCGGCCAGGTCGTTGCAGTGCTGGCGGATGGATGCCTCATGGCCGCGGACGGTATTCTGGTCATTCAGCACTCCGTCCGAGAGGCGGCAGCATCCGAGCGGCCCGGCCTGGTCATGACCGACCAGAGAGGTTATGGAGACACGCGCCTCTCCTTCTTTCAAAAAAAGTACGCCCGCACGAACGCTTCATGAAGGATGTGCCGGCCCGCCGCGCCGTTTCGATTCATGCGCGACGTCGGGTTGCCGGCGGCAATCAATTCAGCTACAGGACGGTCGAAATGAAAAAGATAGCGGTTTATCCCGGTTCCTTTGACCCCATCACCAACGGACATATCGACATCATCACGCGCGGTCTTCGAATGTTCGATGAAATGATCATCCTGGTGGCCTACAACCCCAACAAGTCCTCACTTTTCTCTGTTGAGGAGAGGATGGATCTCGTTCGCAAATGCCTGAAAGGGAACAACGTCCGCGTCGACTGCTCATCGGGCCTGCTGGTGGACTATGTCAAAGGCAAGGGCGCCAACGTGATTCTCAGAGGCCTGCGGGCCGTTTCGGATTTCGAGTACGAATTTCAGATGGCCCTGATCAACCGGCGCCTGAACCGGGATGTCGAAACCGTTTTTCTGATGACGGGCTATCAGTGGTTCTATACCAGTTCGAACCTGATCAAGGAGGCCGCCAGCCTCGGCGGATCGGTCCAGGGGCTGGTGCCTGACCTGGTCAATGAAAGGCTTCAGCAATTATTTGGAAAAGCGAAGGAATGAAACGTATGAGATTGACGGCGCGCATCAACCGCATCAAGCCATCGCCCACCCTGGCGATTACCATGAAAGCCAATTCGCTGCGGGCGGAGGGCCGCGACATTGTCGGCTTCGGGGCCGGCGAGCCCGACTTCGATACGCCGGATCATGTCAAGCGGGCGGCTGTTCAAGCGATCGGTGACGGTTTCACGAAGTACACACCCGTGGGAGGCATCGATGAGCTGAAGGACGCCATCATCGGAAAGCTGAAGCGGGACAATGGACTGGACTACGCCCGCGGCCAGATCTGCGTGTCCTGCGGCGCTAAGCACACCCTTTACAACCTCGCCCAGGTCCTCTTTGAGGAGGGAGACGAGGTGATCGTCCCCTCTCCCTACTGGGTCTCCTACCCCGACATCGTGGTCCTGACCGGCGCGAGGGCCGTCATTCTGGAAACGAAAGCCGCGGAGGGATTCAAGATCCGGCCTGAAAGTCTGGAGGCGGCCATCAATGAGCGCACCCGCGCCGTGATCCTCAACAGCCCTTCCAACCCGAGCGGCGTGGCCTACAGCCCCGCCGAGCTGGAAAAGCTGGCCGGCGTGATCCTTCGAAAACAGGTGCTGGCCATCTCCGACGACATCTACGAGAAGATCCTCTATGACGGCCTGCCCTTTGCCAACGTGGCTTCCGTCGATCCCGCCATGAAGGAACGGACCGTCGTGGTCAACGGTCTGTCCAAGTCCCACGCCATGACGGGGTGGCGGATCGGCTATGCCGCCGGACCGGCGGAGATCATTGCCGCCGTCACGAAGCTGCAGAGCCAGAACACGTCGAACCCGAATTCCATTGCCCAGAAGGCCTCCGTGGAGGCCCTGAACGGAGACCAGTCCATCGTCGGCGAAATGGTCCGGGAATTCCAGAAGAGAAGAAACATCATCGTGGAAAGGCTGAACGCGATCCCGGGGATCTTCTGCATGGTCCCGCAGGGCGCCTTCTACGTCTTTCCCTCGATTGCCGGGCTTTTGGGGCGCAAGCACGGCGGAAAGGTCCTGGCTTCATCCGCCGATGTGGCGGCCTGGCTCCTCGACGAGGCCAATGTCGCCGTCATCCCGGGCGGGGAGTTCGGCCATGACGACCACATCCGCCTGTCCTACGCCACATCGATGGCCCAGATCGAAAAGGGCCTGGACCGGATCCGGGATGCGGTGATGAAGCTCGCATGAGGAAAAACACGCTTTCGATTATGGAACGCATTCAGTGAGGAGCCTATGGGCGGTTTGTTCGGTGTCGTCTCTCGTCAGGACTGTTCGAAAACGCTTTTTTACGGAACGGATTACCATTCCCACCTGGGCACGGAAAACGGCGGCATGGCCGTGTACGGGGATCAGGGATTCTACAACACCATTCACAGCATCAGCCAGGCCCAGTTCAAATCCCGCTTTGTCGACGATTACAAGGAAATGCGCGGCTATCAGGGGATCGGGGCCATCGACGATGACGCCCCCCAGCCCCTCATCGTGCGGTCCAAGTTCGGCACCTTCGCCCTGGCCGCCACGGGCCTGATCACCAACAAGGACCGGTTGACGAAAGACCTGATGGACAAGGGATCCTCCTTCAGCGAGATGACCGGCGGCGGGATCAACACCGTCGAAATGGTCGCCAAACTGATCAACCAGGGCGATTCGATCATGGACGGGATTGTCCGAATGCAGGACGCCATCGAGGGGTCCATCTGCGCGCTGGTCATGACAGCGGAGGGCGTCTACGCCGCGCGGGACAAATACGGCCGCTTCCCCCTTTCCATCGGGGAAAAAAGCGGCGACCGGGGCGGGGGCTTCGCCGTCGCAACCGAAGTGAGCGCCTTCCCGAATCTCGGCTATGAACTGGTGAAGCATCTGGGTCCGGGGGAGATCACGCTACTCTCCCTGTCGGGCCTGAAGAATCTCAAGCCGGAAAACCCGGAGAAGCACGTATGCGCCTTCCTGTGGATCTACACGGGATATCCCTCATCCGTTTACGAGGGCATTCCGGTCGAAAGCGCGCGGGAGCGCTGCGGCCGGGCCATAGCCCGCAACGACGACGTCGCGGCCGATTTCGTCGCCGGGATTCCCGATTCCGGCGTGGGGCACGCCATCGGGTACGCCATCGAGTCGGGCATCCCCTACCGGCGGCCGCTGGTCAAATACACACCGGGTTACGGCCGGAGCTACACGCCGCCTTCACAGGACATTCGGGACCTCGTCGCGACCATGAAGCTCAGCGCCGTCCGCGGCGTCATCAACGGCAGCCGCATGGTGATCTGCGACGATTCCATCGTCCGCGGGACGCAGCTCAAGAACTACACCATCAAGAAGCTCATGGACAACGGCGCCCGCGAGATCCATGTCCGGCCCGCCTGTCCCCCCCTCATGTTCCCCTGCGTGTTCGCCTCTTCGACGCGCTCGAAATCCGAACTGGCCTGCCGGAGGGCCATTCGGGCCATCGAGGGTGCGGATATCGACGACATTTTGGAATACCTGGACCACCGTTCCGAAAAGTACCGCAACATGGTCGAATGGATCCGCCGGGACCTGAACGTCACATCCCTGAAGTACCTGAACATCGAGGACATGATCGCGGCCATCGGCCTGTCGGAGGGCCAGCTCTGCCTGTACTGCTGGCGGGGCCGATAGAACCGCACCGGCTTCCATGAACCGGAAACACTTATTGTACAAGAATATCTGCATCAAAAGCGCCGCGGAGAAGGGTCGGGGCGTCTTCGCGGCGAATCCGATACGCAAGGGCGCAATCGTCGAAGCGGCGCCGGTGATCGTCATACCGGATGAAGACATCGACTGGATTGATAAAACGGCGATTGCGGATTACTATTTCAAGTGGGGTGAATCCCATTTTGCCCTGGTTCTGGGGTACGGCAGCCTGTACAATTTCTCCGAAACGCCGAATCTTTCCTTCGAGGCGGATCTCAAAAACCAGGTCATGATCTTCCGGGCAATCCGGTCCATTCACAAAGATCAGGAGCTGACCATCCATTATCAATGCGATCTCTGGTTCGATCCCGTCGATTGAGTCCGGAGACGCGCTTCCCGTTTCCCCGGCGCTTGCCGTTCCGCATTCCCGCACTTTTTTCTGAGGACGATTCCATCCCTGCCGTTCCCTGCCCGGGAACCGGGTTCTCCAGGAGGATGAAATACGTGTTGAACGGCAATCGTTCTTCGTGATATATTAACAATCGTTGATCATGTGACGGTTCAACGCCTGAACCATCTTCACCCCAGCTCCCGCCGGCAGCGGCGCCGGCGCATTGACGGGACTGCCTTGTTGGAACCAGTGATCAGGAGAAACAAAACGAGGCCTGTTTTTGTCGGCGGCGTCCAGGTCGGCGGCGGCGCGCCGGTGGCCGTGCAGTCCATGACCTGCACCGACACGCGGGATATCGAAGCGACGGCGGGGCAGATCGGCGCCCTGGAGGAGGCCGGTTGTGAAATCGTCCGGGTCGCCGTTCCGGACCTGGAGGCTGCCGCCGCCATCGCGGCCATCCGTAAAAAAATCAACATTCCGCTGATCGCGGATATCCACTTCAATCACCGGCTGGCCCTGGAAGCCATGAAGCGAGGGGCGGACGGGATCCGCATCAACCCCGGCAACATGGCCGTGGACAGGCTCAAAACCGTTGTCCGGGCGGCCAAGGCGCGGGATGCGGCCATCCGGATCGGGATCAACGCAGGTTCCCTGGAAAAGGATCTGCTGGAGAAGCACGGCGGGCCCGCGCCGGATGCGCTGGTGGAGAGCGCCCTGAGGTGCCTTGACCTTTTCGAGTCGATGAATTTCAGGAATGTCAAGCTGTCCCTGAAATCTTCCGATGTGCCGACCATGGTCGAAGCCTATCGCGCGATGGCCGGAAAGAGCGATTACCCGCTCCACCTCGGCGTCACGGAGGCGGGGACCCTGGTCAACGCCGCCGTCAAATCGGCCATCGGCATCGGCATCCTGCTGCACGAGGGAATCGGCGACACCATCCGCGTCTCCGTCACGGGGAGTCCCGTGCTGGAAATCGGCGTCGCCTACGGCATCCTGCGGGCCCTGAACATCCGGAAAGTCGGGCCGGACATCATTTCCTGCCCCACCTGCGGACGCTGCGAAATAGATCTTTTCAGGCTTTCCGGCGAGATCGAGGGAAAGCTGTACGGCCTGAAAAGCAATCTGAAGATCGCCCTCATGGGGTGCGTGGTCAACGGCCCGGGGGAGGCGGCGGAAGCGGACATCGGCATTGCCGGCGGCCGCGGCTCCGGCATTCTGTTCAAAAAAGGGAAGATCGTTCGAAAACTGCGGGAGGAGGAGTTCGTCCCGGTTCTGATCGAAGAAATCGAAAGGATGACATCGGGGAACTGATGGCATGGGAAAGGAGAGGGTTGCATGCGTTATTCAGAGATGTTTCTGCCGACGGTGAGGGAGGTCCCTTCCGACGCGGAGGTGGTCAGCCACCAGCTCATGCTGCGGGCCGGCATGATCCGGAAGCTCACCAGCGGGGTGTATTCCTACCTCCCGCTGGGCTACCGGGTGATCCGGAAGTTCGAACAGATCGTCCGCGAGGAAATGAACCGCGCCGGCGCCCAGGAGGTCTTTCTCCCCACCGTGCAGCCGGCGGAACTCTGGCAGGAATCGGGACGCTGGACCCATTACGGAAAGGAGCTGCTGCGGTTCCGGGACCGCCATGACCGGGAGTGCTGCCTCGGCCCCACCCACGAAGAGGTCATCACCGACCTGGTCCGCAACGAGGTCAAGTCCTACCGACAGCTCCCGCTCAACCTCTATCAGATCCAGACGAAATTCCGCGACGAGATCCGGCCGCGCTTCGGCGTCATGCGCTGCCGCGAATTCGGCATGAAGGACGCCTACAGCTTCGACACGGACAGCGAGGGAGCGGATGTCAGCTACCGGAAGATGTTCGACGCCTACAGCCGGATTTTCTCGCGCTGCGGCCTCAAATTCCGGCCCGTGGAGGCGGACACGGGGAGCATCGGGGGCAGCTTCTCCCACGAGTTTCTCGTGACGGCTGAATCCGGAGAGGACGGCATGGTCTACTGCAGCCGGTGCGAATACGCGGCAAACCTCGAAAAGGCGGAGGTCCCCCGGCCGGAGTTAAAGCCCGCCAACGAGAAGAACTTCCGCCCGCTGCAAGAGGTGCACACGCCGAATGTCCGGACGATCGACGAGGTCTGCGCCTTCCTGGACGTGACGCCCCGGGACGTGGTCAAGACGCTCATCTTCAGCGCCGACGGCCAGGCCGTGGCCATCCTCATCCGCGGGGATGAAGAGGTGAACGAGATCAAGGTGAAGAACTACCTGGGCTGCGACGAACTGGAATTGGCGATGGACGACATGATCCTGACCGTAACGAACTCCCCCCGCGGCTTTGCCGGGGCTATCGGCATCCGCTGCCGGATCCTGGCGGACTATTCCCTGATCAACATGGTAAACTTCGTCATGGGCGCCAACCGGGAGGATTACCACGTGAAGAACGTGAACTTCGGCCGTGATTTCCAGGCGAATGATTTCGTGGATCTCCGGGTCGTCAAAGAGGACGACCTCTGCCCCCGCTGCCTCAGTCCCATCCGCTTCGCCCGCGGGATCGAGGTCGGGCATGTCTTCAAGCTGGGGATCAAGTATTCGAAGGCCATGAATGCCCGCTACCTGGACCGCAACGGGCAGGAGCAGATCATGGTCATGGGCTGTTACGGAATCGGCATCGGCAGGACCGTGGCGGCCTGCATCGAGCAGAACAACGACGAGAAGGGAATCGTCTGGCCCATGGCGCTGGCGCCCTGCCAGGTGATCGTGACGCCGGTCAATGTCCGGGTGGAATCCATTGCCCGGGCAGCGGAGGCGCTCTACGGAAAGCTCAAGGATCGGGGCGTCGAGGTGCTCCTAGACGACCGGGATGAGCGGGCGGGCGTCAAGTTCATGGATGCCGATCTGATCGGGGTTCCCCTGCGTGTCACCATCGGTCCGAAGAAGCTGGCGGAGAACAAGGTGGAGATCAAATTCCGGCGGTCCGGGGAGGTCAGGGATCTTGACTTGGCCGACGCGGAGGCCGCGATCGTCCGGTTCATTCGGGAAGAACTGCAGCCCCCGGTACAGGGCTGAGAGGCGCCGGTAACATTTTCCATGCTTCGCATCACCGACATTCTGGACAAGACGCAGGACTATCTCTCTCCGGACGATCTGGAGATGATCGAAAAGGCCTACATCTTCTCCGCGTCCGTCCACCAGGGCCAGGTCCGCCTTTCCGGCGAGCCCTACCTGACCCATCCCGTCGAGGTGGCCGGCATCCTCGCCGACATGAAGCTCGACGCCGCCACGATCATTTCGGGCTTCCTCCATGACACGGTGGAGGACACGCTGACGACCATCGAGCAGGTCCGCGAGGGTTTCGGCAAGGACGTGGCGTTTCTGGTCGAAGGGCTCACCAAGATCAGCAAGATCACCTTCGGGACCCAGGAAGAACGCCAGGCTGAGAATTTCCGGAAGATGATGCTGGCCATGTCGTCCGACATCCGGATCCTGCTCGTCCGCCTGGCGGATCGGATCCACAACATGCGGACGCTGAGTTTTCAGCCGCCAAACCGGCAGCAGTACATCGCCAAGGAAACGATCGAGCTTTACGCGCCCCTGGCGAGCCGCCTCGGCATCAACTGGATGAAGGTGGAGCTGGAAGACCTCGCCTTCCGGTACCTGAATCCGGACGCCTACAACAGCCTCGCCCTGCGCGTGGCGCAATCCAAGGAAAAGCGCGACCAGTACACCGAGGAGGTCAAGAAGATCATCCGGGCGGAAATGGAGCGGTTCGGCCTGAAGGGGGAGGTGGACGGCCGGGCGAAGCATTTCTACAGCATCTACACGAAAATGGAGGAGCAGCACCTGAACTTCGACGAGGTGTACGATCTGATGGCCTTCCGGGTCATTCTCGACTCCGACCAGGAGAAGAGCTGCTACGAGGCCCTGAGCGTCGTGCACGCCCTCTGGAAGCCCGTGCCGGGCCGCTTCAAGGACTACATCGCCATGCCCAAGGCGAACAACTACCGCTCCCTCCACACCACGGTGATCGGCCCCTACGGCCAGCGGGTGGAGATCCAGATCCGCACCCGGGCGATGCACGAGTGGGCGGAAGAGGGCATCGCCGCGCACTGGCGCTACAAGGAAAAGCGGTCTGCGCAGGCCGGCGACGAGGACCAGATCCGGAAGCTCCGGGAGCTGATGGAATCGCAGCAGGAGCTGAAGAACCCCCGCGAGTTCATGTCCAACCTGAAGATGGCCCTCTTCCCCGACGAGGTCTACGTCTTCACGCCGAACGGGGACGTGAAATCCTTTCCCAAGGGGGCGACGCCCATCGATTACGCCTACAGCATTCACACCGATGTGGGCAATCAGTGCATCGGCGCGAAGGTGAACCGCAACATCGTGCCCATCCGGTATCAGCTCCAGAACGGCGATACCATCGAGATCATCACGCAGGCCGGGCATCACCCCAGCAAGGACTGGCTCAAGTTCGCCGTCACCTCCCGCGCCCGCTCGAAGATCAAGAACTGGATCAAGACCGAGGAGCGAAACCGGAGCATCGATCTCGGCAAGGACCTGCTGGACAAGGAATTCAAGCGGCATCACCTCAAATTCAGCTCCGCCGCCAAGTCAACGGAAATCAAGAAGATCTTCGACGAGTACGGCCTGAACTCCATGGAGGACCTCCTGGTCGCCGTGGGCTACGGGAAAATCTCACCCAAGTATGTCGTGCGCCTCTTCCTGCCGGAGGAACCGGCAGCCAGGGAGGAAGCGCCGGAAGAGCCCTCGAAAAAGAAAGCCGCAGCCGCCTCGGCCCCCGACATTTCCCTGACGGGCATCGAGGACGTCATGGTCCGTTACGCCAAGTGCTGTGATCCCATACCGGGCGACGAGATCGTGGGCTACATCTCCCGGGGCCGCGGGATCACCATCCACACGGCGCAGTGCCCCCACATCCGGGACCTCGACCCGGATCGAATGATCGACGTGCAGTGGAGCATCAGGGAAAAGCACAGCTATCCGGTGGGCATGCGCGTCATCTGCCGGGACCGGAAGGGGCTCGTCGCGGAGCTGAGCTCGATCATCTCCTCCATGGACATCAACATCAGCCATGCGGAGATCGAGACCAAACCCCACGACATGCAGGCGATCTGCAATTTCAAGCTGGACGTCAGCGACCTGAACCAGTTCAACCAGGTCCTCGCCGCCGTCAAGAAGCTCAAGAGCGTCATTTCCGTGGAACGGTTCGCGGGCGCCTGACGCCGGGATATTGGTTGACAGAACGGGAAAAACTGCTGTATGAAACGCACGGCTTGCACCCGTGCAGCCTCATTTTTTTTTGCAGGATATTCGATCATGAACAAGCGATTGACCCGAACCGTTGCATGCCTCGGCCTGCTGCTTCTTGTGCTGATTGCCGTGCCGTCCGCGACGGCGCAGACGGCGCAGGCAAAGCGGCTGGTGATCATCGATGCGGCCCACGGAGGAACGGATGCCGGGGTGATGGTGACCGACAAGATCCGGGAGAAGGAAATCACGCTGGTTCTGGCGCAGTTGATGCAGAAGGAAATGGCGAAGTTTCCCGGCATCCAGTCGCAACTGACCCGGACTTCCGACAAGACCGTTGCCAATGCGGAGCGCGTGAAAATGGCCCGGAAACCGCCAGGCGATGTGGTGTTCATCAGCCTGCACGTGAATGCCGGCTTCGGAAAGAAGGCGGCGGGCTACGAGATTTACTTCCCGGGCTTCAAAACGCCGGCCGCAGACCAGAATGAATCGCAGGCCATCCTGCGGGATATGGCCCAGAACAAGTACCTGAACGACAGCGTCCGGTTGGCACAGAGGGTGCAGCAAAGCATGGAGAGCGTCTTTCCCCGCAAGGGCAGGGGGCTCCGCGATGCGCCTGCCCCGATTTTCGATGATCTGGCGGTGCCGGCCATCGTGCTGGAAGTCGGCTTCGCGACGCAGGCCGACGACCGGAAAATGATCCTGAACGAGAAGACGCAGCAGGCCATTGCCCAGGCCCTGGCCAGGAGCGTCAACGACTACTTTTAGCTTCGAGGGGAGGATTCATCGCTGTGAGAGGCGGCGGCCGGGAGTGGGACGAGATCCGGGAAATCCGGATGACCCGGGAATTCCTGAAGCATCCGGAAGGGTCGGTCCTGATCGAGATGGGCAGTACGAAAGTGATCTGCACCGCGACCCTGGAAGACAAGGCCCCGCCGTTTCTGAAGAACACCGGGCGGGGCTGGCTGACTTCCGAGTACGCCATGCTCCCCGGCTCGACGAAGGGCCGGACGGGCCGCGAATCGTCGCGGGGCAGGGTCGGCGGAAGGACCCATGAGATCCAGCGCCTGATCGGCAGGTCCCTGCGGGCGGTGACGGAGCTGAACAGCTTCGGCGAGCGGACCATCTACATCGACTGCGATGTCATCCAGGCCGACGGGGGGACGAGGACGGCATCCATCACCGGCGGCTTCGTGGCCCTCGTGGATCTCTTCCGGAAGCTGCGCGAGCGGGGCTTGGTGGACCGGATCCCCATCCAGGACTATGTGTCCGCCGTCAGCGTCGGCATGGTGGACGGCCGGACCATTCTCGATCTGGATTACGAGGAAGACTCCCGGGCGGAAGTGGACATGAATTTCGTCATGACCGGCCATGGCCTGTTCATCGAAGTCCAGGGCACGGCCGAGCGAGCGCCCTTCGGCAAGAGGACGCTCGACGCGATGACCGCCCTGGCGGAAAAGGGCATTGCCGAAATCATCAAGACGCAGATCAGCGTGCTGGGGAATCTAAGCTGAGGAAACTGGTTTTTGCCTCCAGAAATGAGGGAAAAGTTAGAGAGCTTAATGCGTTGCTTGAAGAATGTGGCATAACGCTCTGTTCTTTAAACGATTATGATGATGTTCCGGAAATCCGGGAGGACGGTCTCACGTTTCTGGACAATGCCCTGAAAAAGGCCAGGATCGTTAGCGGATTCACCGGACAGACGGCGCTTGCCGACGATTCGGGGATCGAGGTGGACGCCCTGGACGGACACCCGGGCGTCCTTTCCGCCCGGTACGCCGGTCCGAACGCCACCGATGCGGAGAACAATCGAAAGCTCCTCGAAGCGCTGCGGGGCGTTCCCCCGGACAAAAGGGGGGCGGCATTCCGCTGCGTCCTCGTTCTGTGCCGGCCCGACGGCTCCTTCGAGACTTTCGAAGGGAGCTGGCGGGGGAGGATCGCCGAGCAGCCCCTGGGGAGCGGCGGATTTGGCTACGATCCCGTATTCACCGTGCCCGAACTCGGCCTGACCGCGGCGCAGTTGCCCCTGGAGGTCAAGAACCGCCTGAGCCACCGTGCGCTGGCTTTTCAACGACTGAAAAAATATCTGCAAACCGGAATATGACGGTTTCTATCGAAGCGATCTTCTCTCGCATCGGGGCGTAGCGCAGCCTGGTAGCGCGCCTGCTTTGGGAGCAGGATGTCGCAGGTTCAAATCCTGCCGCCCCGACCATAAAATCAATATGCTAGCAGTCTAACATCGTATAATTATCGCACAAACATGGCACGGGGTACAAAACGGGTTACAAAAAAGGGCGAATGTTCGCACATCCGCCCCGGATAGCTTGTTCGGAGTCATCAAAGACCGCCTCATGGACGCCGGAACCACCGGCAATATCAAGCATCTGGATATACTCACGCCGAAAGATTCCACCTACATCAAGTGAAGAGGACCTCCATGATCAAATGCAAGACTTGAGGCGCCGACATCGCAAAATCAGCCCATCGCTGCCCGCGCTGTGGCGGTAATCTTGGCATCACAATCGTGCCTGCCATGCTTGCGTTCTTCAGAAGCAAGTGACGCATCAGCTTCTGTCCGTACTGTGGGATTTTGCTAGGCGAGTCAGTGGATGCGGCCCGACAAATGGCTGCAGCCGATCGTGCCGGCAAGCGGCGCACCGGCTGATCAATGTCGTTCGGACACTATCGAGGAACAACAAGAGTATACAAATGCGAATATTTCTGACAGGTGTCAGTTGTGTAGGAAAGACGACGATTGGTAGAAAGATTGCGGATCTTCTTGGCATCAAGTTCTTCGATCTGGATCAAGAGATAAAGAGGTTCTTCGATACAAGCATTGAGCGGCTTCAGAATAGATTCCTTTCGACGCACTCTTTTCGCAACGAGGCTGCAAAGGCTCTGGTGGATTTATTGAGCCGTCCTGACAGTAGGATGTGTGTGCTGGCATTGCCGCCGAGCGGATTGATGGGGGGATATCTGAGGGCAATCAAGAAGGTCAAAGGAAACACTGTGGTGCTTACCGACAAGCCGGAGAATATATTGAAGAGGATCAAGTTCTATGACTTAGACTCCCGCCCAATCGAGAAGAAGCTGACGTCCAAGGAGAAGAAGTTGTATCTGAAAAAGATTACGAAGGACATCACTTACTTTCGTAAGAGCTACCAGCGCGCCAGTCTTCAGGTTGATATTTCAGGCTTGGATGCAAATCAATCCGCATGCAAAGTCATAGAGGCCGTCAAGGGGCTTGATATGACATGGATGCCATAGCCGACGTTCGGCGGGTGTTGTCTTTACCGTCGCAAAAGAGAGTAAGAACATGATCAAGAAAGATTTCCATAAGGAGAATCTGGTTGTTCAGCTTGGCTTACCACCAGTGCGGGTTGATGTTCTGACGTCTCTCACGGGCATTTCGTGGGAAGATGCCTATACAAATCGGGTACATGGGAAATATGGCGAAGTTCTTGTGTCTTATATCGGACGTGATGAGTTTATTTCCAACAAGAAGGCCGTAGGCAGACAAAGAGATTTCGCTGATCTGGAAGCGCTTGGCGAAGAATAGGCACTCGAGAGGGTGCCGAACCAGCCAATCAACCCGACGAGCAATTACAGGGCAGGTTCAGGGGTTTCATCCGGAAGTCTTCGGCCGTGGTTGCCCGCGGGTTATCGGCACTGTTCCTTCGAAAGGAAGCGTTCGTTGCTCGAAGAGCTGCAACAACGTGCGCATCGCCTCAAGTCTGAGACCTTTGCGCTTTACCTTGCTGCACGTAACCCGGGGACGCCTTGGTATGCCAAGCTTCTTGTGGCCGGAATCGTTGCCTATGCGTTAAGCCCGATTGACCTGATTCCGGATTTTGTGCCTGTCCTCGGATATCTTGATGATCTCATCCTGATCCCCATGGGCATCGCTCTGGCCATAAAAATGATCCCGGATTCGGTGTTGGCTGAGTGCCGAGCGCGGGCGCAGGAAACCGTTAAAAATGGAATGCCCGTCAGTCGGGTCGCAGGCGCCGTGATTGTCATTATCTGGTTGTTGCTGGCGGCGCTCTGCGCGGCCTGGGTTTATGAAGCATTCGGGAATGATATGGGGAGCGCGGCCCACAACGCCATCAAATCGGACAATTCATAAGCCGCTTCGCTCTGCGTTTGGACGCCGAACATGACAAACGTTGGGTGTAATGAAGAATTGAGGGAACAGCATGAATAGCCGGCAAACAGCAACAAAGGCAAGCCATGCCTCATCATTTGCGGGCACGGCGGCATGGCTGGTCCTTCTGGCGCTGGTTTTCGGGGTTTTTGCCTTATCCCCGGCAACGGGCGCGGAATACGGCGGAAACACCATGGAGGAAGAGATCTGGAAACTGGAAGAGGCCTATTTCACCAACCTTTACAGGGCCGACTATGAAGGGGTCCTCGCTCTTGTGCACCCGCAGTTTCTGGGGTGGCCGGGTAACCTGCCAAAGCCGATCGGCAGAGAACAGAGTGCTCAATTCATGAAAAAACTGATCCCTCGGCCCACACCGTGCACCATCCGGATTGAACGTTCCGGTTTGCAGCAGTCGGGAGATGCGGTGTTGACCCAGTACACACTGCATGTGATCTGCCCTGAAGCATCCGGAATGGCAAGAACGCAG
>MTKZ01008263.1_pt1 | contig 36789 bp, 27 predicted proteins | sample 1042781 | NCBI WGS metagenome assembly MTKZ01 (sample SAMN06212207, study PRJNA360539) | anaerobic digester metagenome | biome: Wastewater treatment plant; material: sludge; isolation source: anaerobic digester fed with sludge from wastewater treatment plant | place: Denmark: WWTP Viborg ...
AATGAATAGAAACTCGACATATGGGGTCACGAATTTTCCGCCCACATCAGGAAATCTGAATTTTCAGCACAGACATAGGAACCTTTCTTCTTCCCGTACAGTATGGTTCGTGCGAGACAAAACGCGTATTTGTTTCGGTTTCCCACAAAGGCGGGGAAGGGCGTTGAAGACATCTTCTTCTAACTATAGCATGATTGGCTATGGAACGGAAAAACCGTGAAGTGATTGGGAAAACCCGTGAAAGTACACTATTCCCATACTATACGCGCAAGGTAAAGGGAGCCTTTAGCACCTCTGGCGCGTATTTCATCGTTCCATATACCTTCACCCACCGTAATCCAGGACTCGTACGCATTGATCCGCGATGCTCCAAAATTGCCCAGGGTCGCGCCCCGCTCCGGGATAACCACCCGTTCCGTGGCGCGGATTACCTGCAGGGTGTCAGGATTGACTTGTCCAAGGAACAGGGGTGCCCGGTGGCGGAATACGTGGTCATTATTCGCGCCCCGTCGCGTATAGACCAGAAAGAGGCCTTTCGGGTGCGTTATCCAATGCTGCTGGGTATTGTAAGAGCCGAGTTCGGTCCCGTCGTCAAAGCGCCAGGGGCGGATGGAATCAAAGTGAAGCCCGTCCGCGCTTGATGTTACATATCCGCAGCTGTCGTTCCGGAGGGTCAGGAAATAGCGGTCCTTGAACCGGGCCAGCGAAGGTTCGCAGAGGCCTCGGCCGCCGGTAACGGTCATCTCCGTGCCATGTTCCACATAGGACAACTCTTTGCCATCAAAGGTACAGGACGCTATGGTAACCGAGGCGTCCGCCTGGTCGTTGATGCCGAAGTACAGCGGCAGCAGAAGGCGGCCGTCGGATTCCACCAGCCACTGGGCGCAGGCGCAGCGTGAAAAATCGAATTTCGGGTCTGCCGGCATCTTCAATTCCCGCCAGCTAGACCAGTTTCCGGCGACGGGGTCATAAACCGCATAGGCGGTCTGGTTAGCACGATGAATACCCCCGAACTGGTTACCGTCACGTTTATAGTACAACTGCGCGCCAATGGCAAGCACTTTGCCTGTGGGCTCGTGATAACCCGGGGTCACATCGCACACGGCGCGAATTGTGTCGTCCGGACCGTCGCGCCAGGCGAGCTCGGGAATTTCGGTTGGGCCCGACCAGGTCTTTCCCAGGTCCTTGCTATACATCATGTACAGCCCGGAATAGAAATCCGACACTTGCAGATGTTTCTGCAAGGTGATGAGCACCCCGGGTTGACCGTCCGGTTCGGACGGAGGAATGGACGTCGCCCGTGGATGGAACCAGAGAAACGTACCATCGTCATGTTCGAGTATCGTATCGAGGGAAATTTCAAAAGGGACTGACGGCGTCTCCTCCGCTTCGGGAAACGCGGCAGGGGAGAAAACGGCCATGGGAAGCATAAAAAGAGATAGCATGCGCGAGACATACATGGTCAGGGTGCCCTTTCGGTTGTGCCGCCCGCGCGGCGGCGGTTTGTAATTTTTCACAGCCTCGGGTATTATAATCTCTTGCAGGTGTATAATATAAACCGTTGCGGGGGGCTTTCTCCTTGGCTGGTCGCAATCCTATAGTGTTGTGGCCTTACCGCATGGATGTGCAAGGTATTTTTACAGGTATGACGATTCGCGCAATCACATTTGATTTCTGGGGCACCCTGTTTCGTGATGCCAATGGTGAGAAAAGGCACGGCCTTCGCGTGAAAGCGCTCACCGAGGCCACGGGTATTCCCGCGGAACGTGCCGATAGCTCCCTTCGTGAGATTATGGTCTATTTTCTGAGAAAGCACCTGGAGACACAGCATACCCTTACCCCTTCAGACGCGGTTCGGATGGCATGTGCGAAAAATGACCTGGAACTTGATGAAATGACTTTGGCGCACCTCGCCCGGTGTTTCGGGGCTGCCGTCCTGGAGCATCCTCCCGAACCCATCACAAGCGCTCTTGAGGCCGTACGGACAGCCGCGGAACGTGTCCCCATCGCGATCATCTCCGACACCGGATTTAGTCCGGGAAGACATCTGCGGGTGGTGTTGGAGAAAGAAGGGTTCCTTGCCCATTTCAGCGCTTTGACCTTTTCCGATGAAACCGGAATCGCAAAGCCGCAACGGGGCATGTTTGAGCGAACCGCGGAAAAACTGGGCGTCGCTCCCCATGAACTGTGGCACATCGGCGATCTCGAGCCCACGGATGTTGTCGGCGCCCATCAGGTTAACAGTAAGGCCGGCTTGTTTACCGGCGTGAATAACCGGTATGCCGAAACCACCCGCGCGGACTATGTCCTGCCCTCCTGGCGGCATTTTCTTGAAGTGTTGCCGAATGTGGTCCCGTAGAGGAAAACACCTCCTGAAGAGGGTTGCAGACAGTCCTTTGCCCTGTATAACGGCTGTACACCCGCTCGCTCCCTTGATTTTTCTAAGTGGTCCACCTATAATTGCCGAGGGTCAACACAAAAGGAGAAACAACCCATGTCCTCTATCAGTCGTCGTCAGTTCATGAAATCCGCTTCCGCTTTTGCGGGTGCCTCTTTAATTCTTAGCGGCACGAGCGCTTCGGGAAGGGTTATCGGCGCCAATGACCGCCTTCGCATCGCTGTGGCCGGCCTCAACGGCCGCGGCCAAAGCCATATCGGAGGCTGGTCGGAGCAGGAGAATGTCGAGATCGCCTATGTCATTGATCCGGATGAGCGGGTGCTGAAAAGGGCCCTGCGCGCCATGGAACGAAAAGCGGAAGGGAAATTTGTCACCAAAGGTGTCCGTGATGTACGCGAGGCCCTTGACGACCAGAATCTAGACGCCCTCTCCATTGCCACGCCCAACCATTGGCATTCCCTGATGACCATATGGGGGGCTCAGGCAGGAAAACACGTCTACGTCGAGAAACCGATGAGCCATGACATCGGCGAAGGCAGGATTGTTGTGGAGGCACAGAAAAAGTACGGCGTTGTCATTCAACATGGCACACAAAACCGGAGCAATGCGGAGATTGCAGGGCTTCATGAGGCCATTCATGCAGGGAAATATGGCAAGTTAAAGATTTCCTATGGTTACTGCTGTAAGCCCCGTGAAGGTATCGGGTTTAAGGAACCCTCGGATCCGCCGGAGCATCTGGATTGGAATCTGTGGCGGGGACCGGCCAATATCGAGCAGTACCATGACAACTATGTACATTACAATTGGCATTGGTTCTGGACGACGGGCAACGGCGATTTAAACAATCAGGGCACGCACCAGCTGGACCAGGCCCGTTGGGCCATCGCAGCCGACCAGACTCATCCCGTGCGCGCCATGGCCCTCGGCGGCCGCTTTAAGTGGGCCGACCAGGGGGAAACGCCCAATACTATGTTTGGCATTGCCGAGTATCCCAACGGCCAATACGTGTTCTTCAACGTGCGCAACATTAATTACGATGGGTATGAGCACCAGGTCGAAAATGAATACTATTTCGAAGACGGCGGCAGAATCATCCGCAATAAATATTATGCCAAGGGTAGTACGGAAGGTGAGGACATTCCCGCCGTATCCGGAAAAGTGACTCCCGGCGGCAACTGGGGCAGTTTCATCGCCGCCTGCCGCGCGGGCGACCCGAATATGGCGAACGGCAATGCGCTGGATTCACATAACAGCTGCGTCCTGGGGCACGTGATTAACAATTCCTACCGGCTCGGGCAAAAAGCGCCGTTCAACGTTAAGTCCGGACAGTTTGGAGATATTCCGGAGGCGTACGAACACTTCGCCAAATTGCACGAGGTCATGAGTGCCGGTGTGGGTATCCCGGAAGACGGTAGTGAGTATATCGTCGGTCCCTGGTTGACCTTCGATCCGGAAACAGAACGTTTCGTCGGTGACCATGCCGAAGAAGCGAACAAATTGGTCAAGGACGTTAACCGTACCGGCTTCGAAGTTCCCGACGTTAGTGCAGTTTAACGGACGAAGCGGCGGAAAAAAAAAGGAATAGCGCGCTCTCCAAGTTCAAAGCGACTTTTGAGCAGGCGTACTTTACCAGGTGTGCCATGGAGCAGGACCATAGATTGTCATATCGCTCTATGGCGCACGTGGGAAGATATGCCTGCTGCATCCTATTGCTCTTCAATGCCTATATCCAAGCCGGCGACCGGAAAAGACAGTAATGGACAGACGACATTTCCTGAAAACTGCCGCTATGGCGGGTATGGCAACTCTGCCAATGTCCAAAATAGCCGCCGAAAAAACGGGCGCCCTGGCTGGCAGTCGGCCGAATATCGTTTTTATTATGGCCGACGACCTCGGCTATGGAGATCTGGGCTGTTACGGACAACAGCAAATCCGGACACCCAACATTGACTGCCTTGCTGCGGAAGGGTTGCGTTTTACACAGGCGTATGCCGGCGGGCCTGTCTGCACACCGTCACGCAGTGTACTTATGACGGGTCTTCATAACGGTCACACGCCGGCGCGGGACAACATCCCCCATTATCACACCTATCTTCAAGAAAAGGACGTTACCATCGCCGAAGTACTCAGAAAAGCAGGCTATTGCTGCGGTGGGTTCGGCAAATGGTCCCTCGGTGATACCGGTACCGCCGGCCGCGCCACGAATCAAGGCTTTGATACGTGGTTCGGGTATCTCAACCAGGACCACGCTCACTACTACTACACAGAGTATCTTGATGATAATGACGGGCGCCTCGAATTGACCGGGAACACCTCTTCAAGGGCACATTACAGCCATGATCTCATCGCTGAACGGGCCCTTGGCTTTATTCGGGAAAATAATCACCGGCCGTTTTTTCTCTATGGCGCCTTCACGCTGCCCCACTTCTCCTCAGAAAGCGAAGACTCCGATGGTTTGGCCGTGCCTTCCACCGAACCGTACGCCGACAAAGCCTGGAGCGCAAAAGCAAAAAAATACGCCGCCATGATTCATCGGCTTGACCGTGATGTGGGACGCATCCTGTCCTCGCTGGAAGCTCTTGGTCTAGCCGAAAATACTCTTGTTATCTTCACCAGCGACAACGGCGGCAATGAGGGCACCCCGGAACATCTGCGCACCAACGGACCACTGCGGGGTTTCAAACGGGACCTGACGGAAGGCGGGGTCCGCGTGCCGTTGATTGCGCGCTGGCCCGGCAGGATACCGTCGGGCTCCACCAGCGACGAGGTTATTGCATTCTGGGACATGATGCCGACCTTCGCAGAATTGGCCGGTACGGAGGCGCCACCCGGCATTGACGGCATCTCCCTTGTGGACGCCTTGTCCGGCGGAGCGATTGCCAGTCCCCATGAATATCTGTACTGGGATTACGGGCACTGCCGTGACCGGTACGATCAGGCCGTGCGCATGGGCAACTGGAAGGGCATCCGCCTCGGCAGTGGTTCCCAAATCGAACTGTATGATCTCGAGACGGACATAGGCGAGAAGGCCAATGTCGCCGCCAGCCACCCGGACGTGGTGAAAAAGATTGAAGCCCTTATGGAAGAAGCGGTCCGTCCCGATGAGCGGTATCCCGTTGGTTCCGTATACAAGGGCAAACCAATCTGGCGACACGGAGGGTAGGGGAGTAAAAATTCAAGTAGGCGCATACGGCTATTTTCGCTAACAATTCATTATGAGTTTGAAAATACTGGGAGCGCCGGCATCCTTGCCGGCATTTGCTGAAAATGATTATCACTGCCGGCAAGGATGCCGGCGCTCCCAGTGACACAATACAAAGATAGTTGCGCCAAAGGCGCCTCTTCTTCCGGGCAAAGTCCCGGACGAAGCGTAGGGACTTATCTAAAAATCAAACCTGCATAGTATACTTCCTGAACCTGGAAAATCAAAAATCCATATGCAAAATCTCTTGACCACAAAAACAACAGGAAGCATTGCGGTCCCTTTAGAATAGCACAAGGGACCGAGTAGTTCGTGTCGTTTGCCTTCGGCAGGCATGAGAAGGTTCTGAGACTATGATTCCAAGAAATGCCGCGAAATTGACCTTCACCCAATATAATCAAACCTGAACTATCCTTAAAATTCTCAATTCCTGATTCATTATTGGTAATTCTTTTGGGGTCCGTTTTAGGCCTCGTTACAAAATTGCATTTCATAACGTAAGTGAAGGCGAAATTGTACTTTGCGACCCCTGCGCACACCAGCCAATCCTTAGGGATCGCCGGTGGTGTGCACGCCCCACAACGTGTGTTTTGGGTCTCGTTACGAAATTGTATTTCGTAACGCAATTGTGAGCGAAGTTGTACTTCGCGACCCGTCCCGGATGCGCTGATTAGGTCGACGACCCCGGTATTCGCGAAATAGAAGTTCGCGCCCCAGGTGCGTTCCCCAGGGGTAATTTGAGAACGAGTTGCAAGTCCCGGACGCATGGACCGGGTAAAATTTGGTAGTGTGCGTCACGCCCGCAAAAACACGGGGCAGCCACGGGCGCGGTGTAAGGCCCCGTGCTACGTCCATAGGTTTTGCGCGCGCGGAGGCAGTCCTGTTTTTGCTTCGTCCTTGCGTATCGTTTTAGGGCTCGTTACGAAATTGTATTTCGTAACGCACTTACGGGCGAAGTTGTACTTCGCGATCCCCGTGCACACCAGTGGATCCTTAGGGATTGCCGGTGGTGTGCACGCCCCACAGCGTGTGTTTTGGGTCTCGTTTGGGACTCGTTACGAAATTGTATTTCATAACGTACTTGCAGGCGAAGTTGTACTTCGCGACCCTTCCCGGATGCGTTGCTTGGGGCGACGCCCCCCGGGCATTCGCGAAATAGAATTTCGCGCCCAAGTGCGTTCCCAAGTGGAGCTTGGGAACGAGGTGCCTAACTGCGCGAAATGGCGCGTCAAGTTCCGGCTTTTATTGGCGGGCATGGTTGTTTTAGTGGACGTACCTTCCCAGGTGCGCTAAAGTAATTACCGCAAGCTCTGACGAATATCCCTTATGGCGCACCTGGGAAGGTACGCCCACTGCACGAATAAGAATTTCAGGCTCCTTTACTCCTAAAACCATTGGTTTTCTCTCAATAGAAATTTCGCGCCCACGTGCTTTTCCAAGTGTTCCTTGGGATCGTGGTCAAACCGGAATTTTCCGGTATTATTATCCTTTGATAGTTTTAGACCGTCCTGACAGACTTAACGAGGTCACCACCAAACAGAGCAGTACCAGGTCAGCCGTAAAACCGCTTTTGCCGCGCTTGGCGGGACCGCATCCGCATAGACTTCCCGAGTCTCCCGTGGAGACTGTAATGACCACCGTGGAGCCTTGTTCCGCGGAGGTTCCGGCTTCCGGGACCTGTGCGGTGACTTCGTCTTTCGGTGCTTTACTGTCTTCTTCTGAAATCGTCACCTGAAACAGCAAACTTTCGAGCAGGGCGACGGCTTCGGTTTTGGAGAGGCCCATCAAATCCGGAACATTGACCTGTACCGGTTCGGGTTCCCCTTCCGCGGGCGTTTCTCCTTCGACCGGAAGTTCACCTTCGGGGGGCGTTTCCCCTTCGCTGGACGGCGCGGTTACGGTGATTGTTCTGGAAACGTGGTTTTGGCCGATAGCCGTAGTGACATTCAGCCCTACTTCATAGATTCCCGCAACGGCAAAGGTATGGACCGGATTCGTGTCGGCGCTGGCGCCGCCATCGCCGAAATCCCAGCCATACGCCATGAGCGATCCGGGCGTGAAGGTACTGCGATTGGTGAAGGTCACTGTCAGGGGCGCCTTTCCTGAGGCGGGGTCGGCATCGAAGGCCGCCATGGGCGCATTGGCCACCGTATTGAATATAGTGTTGGTGACAATGGGCGCATTGGTGTCGAATACAATGGATGCCTGGTTTTCGATTCGCGTGTTGTCGGGCAGATCGGCTTTCGCCCTTGCCTGGAATACGATATGCCCCTCTCCGCAGCCGGTTTCGGGGTTGTTCGGCGGCAGGAAGCCCCCAAAGGCATCCTCGGGCAGTTGATTGGTGTCCGGGTCAATCGTATGGAATTCCCAACGGGCTTCCCCGGAAACGACATCCAGGGAAAAAAACTATATCGACCCGCCACCACTTGTTCACGTCCGGACGATGGTCGCGCACCTGGACCGAGGTACTGTAGGCATCGAATTGGGTTTGAGCAACCGGAAGGACCTGGTCGCCCCAGGCGACTTCACGCAGTTGGAATGTGGATCAGTCCAGTTCGGGGGGAAGGGCATCCGTAACAAACACTTCCTGCGCCGGCGCGGCCGCCGTGGAAAGATTCTCGAAGAAAATCATGTATTCCACGGTGTCACCCGAGGCGATAAAGCGTTGGGTAACGGGGTCGCCGAGGCCGGCGGCACTGGTTTTTTCGTTCGGGTCCCAGGAGCCAACCGTGGCGCCGCCGCCGCTGCCGCCGCCGTCTCCATAAGGCGGAGGCGGCAATTCCCCTTCCCTATCCTCGCCTTCAATGCCGCTTTCGCCTTCCGGTTCCTCTTCTCCTTCGACGGCTTCGCCCTCCTCCCCACCCTACTCCTCACCCTCCTCTTCTTCTCCTTCATCCTCCCCTTCATCCTCCCCTTCATCCTCCCCTTCATCCTCCTCCCTCGCCTTCCCCTTCTCCTTCGCTTGTATTTTCCTGGTCCTGCCAGGGTTCGAACAATACGCCATCGGAAACGGCATTTCCCTCCCCTCCCGCATTCAGGGAGGGGTGGTATGGGCCGGACGGAGCGCCCCACCAGTTATGCCGGACGTCCACGACTTCAGCGTTCCGATTAATAACCCCATGGGAACTGTTTCCATGGATATTATTATTCCGCAGGGTGATGCATTGTGTCTCGCCGGAAACGGTTACACCTGTCGTATTTAAGGTGAAGGTATTGCCCGCGATGGTGGTTTCGCCGGTGCTGCCGTAGATGCGCAATCCGTCGCCGTAGGTATTTCGTATTGTGGTGCTGCGCAAGTTTAGAGCGCCGATGCCCTGTGCGTAGATTCCCGCGGTTTCGGCATACCCCGCAAAGGCCACCACACAATGACGCATGGTCGCCGACCCTGCATTGCGAAGTTGCACCCCTCTCCACCAACCCGCTTTCGGCACGCCGGCACTGCCGTCGCGGCCGGTATCGCCGCCGACGCTGTCATCTACGCTTGCGGTAAAATAGATGGGCGCATCATCGGTCCCCCCGGCATTCAACCACCCATCCACGTACAAACCGAGATATTACCGGAATTTGATATTGCTATCAGGCTTGATGTTCAAAACGCCGCCCGCTCCAACGACTATATCTCCGGAAGTGAGGCAGAACGCATACAGGGGATTTAACCGCAAGGTAACTTCTTCCGTGATGGTGCCGCCGTCCAACTGCACATCATAAGGGTTGACGCTGAACGTGGAAGTGGTGTCCGTCCAGGAGGCATTGCAGCCCAGGCGTACGCCGAAATAGGTGTTGTTTTCAAAGGAATTGCTCGAGGAGGCCAACGATGTATCATCTGATTCAACACGAAGGCCGGACCCATACGCATTACGCAAGGTGCTGCTTTTTAAGGTGAGAGAACTGTTACCGCGCGTAAATATCGCTGCGTTTTCAATATAGCCGGCATAGGCTACGGTAGCGTCCTCCAGATTGGCCTTTCCGGCATACCGGACTTGAATACCCCGCCACCAGCTGCTTGTTTCGCTCGTTCCGGTGAAGAGTGTATTCCGGGTGTCCCAATGGCTGTCCACATAGATGCCCAAATACTCGGTAAATTTAACGGTGGTATCGTTTTCGATGTTCAGGATGCCGGCTTCGCCGATGACAATATCGCCCAGGCCGACACAAAGTGCGTAGGTGGCATTCAGGCACCAGGTAACCTCCCCTGTGATGGTGCCGCCATCCGCCAGAATATCATAGGGATTCCATGTGAAGGTCGAGGTAGTATCCGTCCATGAGGTGTTGATACCCAGGCGGACATCGGCAGTACTGTTATTTTCAAAACGGTTGCCATTGGAATTGAGCGCCGTGTAGCCCGCCTGCGTACGGATTCCGGAGCCACTTACGTTTCGTATGTTGTTGTTTAAGGTAAGGTAATTGGTGCTGCGCAGATAGATGCCAGCCTCTTCAACGTAGCCGGAATAGGCCACTTTGCAATGGTCCATATAGGCTGACCCCGTATTCTGAACGAGTATGCCCTGCCACCAGCCGCCTTTCTCCTCTGTGCCCATGAAAAGGATAGGTAAAGCGGCTGTGCCGGCTGCCTGCAAGTGCCCGTTGACATAGAGAGACAAGTACTGCCGGAATCTGATGACGGCGCCGGCTTCTATGGTAAAGGTGACGCCCTCGTTAACAACAATGTCATTGGTGACCTCATAGGGGCTTTCGGCAAGGGTCCATGTGGTATAGGCTGTAATAGTTCCGCCGACTTCAGTTGCCCAGACCCGGGGGGCAAAGACGATAAGCACCAGCATTGTTCCCCGAAGTCACAGATGTCTCTTTTCCATAATAGCACCCTTTCTTGTGTATCCGCCGTTACGTGCGAAAATATCTTGTATTTCAGATTGATTAGAGCAAATACATATCGGGCAAGGAAACGGCAATCATTTCTTTACTTGGAGTCACGCCATTCCCGGATGGCCGATTTAAGCATTTATACTGCCACAATAAATTGCGTAATAGGCCATTTTATTTTTCGCTAGGCGCAAATAATGATATTTAAATAAAAAGTTTTCTTAATTATAATTTATCTATATAATATTATCAATGATAAAATATAAAATAAAAGTAGATATAGACAATATGACATTGCAGAACAGCAACCACCTGCAGAGCCGGTAGATTCACCTTGAATCAGATACTATTTTTTAGAAGAGGATTTTCTACTATAACGGTCAACGCGTAGGGGATCTTTATTATCGGGTAATCCAAGCGTCGGTGACATTTCTCATTCCTGGATTTCGATTACCAGATAAGCAAGAATATTGATATGATGATGCCCTTTATGTCATACTATGTATACAAAAGAATTTTTTGTAAGGGAGTTTAATTTCCCGCCGCAGATGGAGGGACGTAGTCCCGGTTTGCTCTCTCCCTTATGACCAGGGAAAATGTAAATTGAATTTGACAGGGATTCTTTGTGAATGTCAAGGGTTGCCTGTCGGAAGCGCAGTATATGGATTTTGTTGTCTCAAAGGAGACGCGCATCGAAGTGGTCTATTGCCATGGACATACTATCGATTATCAACCGTGTCATGGCAATAAGGAAAATCGAGTATGAAGATCTATGTAGGAAACCTCGCTTACAGTACAACAAGCGAAGACCTCCGCGAACTCTATGAAAAGTATGGCGAAGTTATCTCTGCGGATGTGATTTCCGACCGTGATTCCGGGCGTTCCAAGGGTTTTGGCTTTGTGGAAATGACCGGGAACGAAGGGGCGCAGAAGGCTATCGAGAGCCTGAATGGTTCCGAGCTTCACGGCCGTACCATTACGGTTAACGAAGCGAAACCCAGAGAGAGCCGGCCCCGTTCTGACAGCAGAGGCGGTGGTTATGGCGGCGGCGGGCGCAGGCGCTATTAAAAGCCTCCCCTGATTATTTTTACGACTGCAGGCCGGAACATTTGCGTGTTCGTGCCTTATTTTTTTTTGGAAAAGGCTAAACAGGAATCAGGGCATAATGTATCGCAAAACAACGCCGGTGGGTTTCTTAAGCGGAAAAGGAACGGGATCGGCCTTGAACGCAGTCAGGTCGTCTCCCATGCAAGTTCTCGGTTTCCCATGTCCGCCCGTTATTTTGCCTGCAATCTTCGTGATAGCCCTAAGTGCGTTCAGTGCCCCCGTTTCCGCCGAAGGGAATCCTGGGGAAAGTTTTATCGTTATGACCTTCAACACCGGGACGGGGGCATCGCCATGCGGGGATGCGGAGGATAACCTCGGTTATGGCCGCGAACAAGCGCATCTTTCAGACAAGTACTACGGCAATGGGCTGGCTTGGAAGCCCGCAGTAGTGGCGGTGGGTGATTTCGTGCGCGAAATTTCCCCGGATATTGTTGCCTTCCAGGAAATGTTCAGCTGCGAGGATTGCGCGGCCATACCCGAAGAGGCACGTGCCGGTTTCGTTTGTGAAGACTGGCGGCCGGGTTCCCCTTCCGTCGCGCAACTTGTTCTGGGAGAGGATTACCAAATTGCCGCCCATCCGGGCAATGCCGATAAATGCCTGGCGGTGCATAAGCGTTTTGGCCGGATACGCGGATGTGAATCGCGTTTTGCTCTGGGGGGACTTGAGGGGCACCGCATAGAGGATTGCGGCGGCGGCGCGCGGGTCGCCCGTGCGGTTGTTGAACGGAATGACGGCGGTCTCATCACCGTGATTTCCTGTCACGGCACCTCCGGGTTTTCGGGGCACGACCGGGAATGCAGAAAACAACAAGTGGACCAAATCTTTGTGGATTTCGGCGATGGCGCCCCTGCCGTGAATGGCGGCGCCAACCTCATTCTTGGAGACCTGAATACCGACCCTAAACGTCTCCCTTCCATCGACCGCAGCGCGCGGCGCTGGCGTGAGTTCGTGGGCGGAGACAATTCGTTTCAGTTCATCACCGACAGGGGGATGTGCGCGCCGGGCGCCTACCTCGGCCTGTTTCACATCGACCATATCGTCAGTGACGCGTTCCAAGGCGAAGTCCTCTATCCCGGAAAGAACCCGGAGATAGCCCCTGCATTCTCGTTCCAAATGTTTGACCACAAGCCGATCATCGCCAGGATGACACCCCACCCTCCCAAAAATTAATCCGCTGAACATCAAAAGAACGGATAAACTTTTTTAGTTGCGCTGCCAACTGAAAAACTTCGTTTGACTAAGCGCAAGCAAGAAAACGGAGCAAAACGGGGACTGACTGTCAAATAGTCCGCGACCTCTGTATAGAGGCTGTTTGTCAGCCCCTGCTATTTGGTAGTCTGTTCCCCGTTTTGCGGACCCGGGAATGACTATCCACAGCGTAGCCGTTTAGTCCAACGCGGGAAGAAAGGGTGGTGGCGTTTCAGTCACTATCCAGCGGTTGAAAGGGTTCTTCAAAATACCGGTGCAACGGTTCGGGGAGCCTGTGCCAGTCGCCGCCTGCGGCGCTCGCGCTCAGAGCCGTGTCATCACCAGCGTAGGTATTCCAGAAGAGTACCTGTTTTCCGGCGAGATTACCCGCGTCGGCATCCGCAAGCAGGGCGGCGAACGTCTTTCCCGTGTAGGTACCCTCCAATTGAAGCCCGAGATCGTGACGGGCGTAGCGTACCGCTGCCATGCCTTCCGGCGTGAACAGAGCATATTCGTCCCCGAAAAAATCATCCCGAAGGGTAAAATTGCTTTCATCCCATGGAAGGAGCGGAATATCGGGGTCGTTTCGATGCAGAAGAAGATTCGTGGATTGGAATAGTGCCTGTGCGCGTTCAAGGCTGGTATAGGGGGCGGTGGTGACCCGGACGCCAACGATACGGGTTTTCATGCTGACAAGCCGCAATCCCACTACCAGCCCGATACAGGTGCCCATGGTGCCCGACGCAACATAAAGGACGTCCGGTTCTGGCAGGATCCCTTCCCGGACCTGCCGTTGAAGTTCAAAGGCGGCGTTTACATAGCCCAGGGCGCCCAGAAGGGAGGAACCGCCGGAGGGGATGACATAGGGAGGCACACCGTCGGCTTGCCAGGCTTCGTGAAAAGCGTGTGCCGCCGTGCGGACGGTATCTTTCCAGGCGCAGGGATAAAGCGAGGCGGTCGTCTGGAGTGCGGACAACAGATTGGCGCGAACATGACGGCTGTTGTGCTGGGGCCCAAGCACAAGCAGGCCGCGCATCCCCAGTTTTTGGGCGAAAAAAGCGGTGGCCAGGGCATGATTGGAGCCCGCACCGCCAAACGTCATAACAGCGCGATACCCGTTGTCTCTCGCGTGGGCGAGAAGAAACCCCAACTTGCGGACTTTGTTGCCGCCGTATTGGGGATGGGTGCGGTCATCGCGTTTGATGTAAAGCCCGCTGATGCGGGAAGAATGCGGAAAAACTTCGTGGCAATCGACAGGCGTCGGCAGCTGCGCCAGGGGCAGATAGGGAAAATTTTGCAGTTGTTCGATGATTGACATCATGTTCTCCAGGATTTGACGTTTATCGGCATTATTCGATGCGGTCCATTGTGATGGCGTCAAGAACCGCGAGTCCTTCACGGTTGACCACCAGAAAAAGCCCCTCTTCGCTTTGAAGGCGGAACCAGAGGGACCAGGATGTGTCTTCGCGCATGGACTTTTCCACGATTATGTCGCGTAACTCAATGGTGTCCAGGGCGTGAAAATGGCTTCCCCGCATAAAATGATAGGTAATTTTGTATCGTGCCGGCGCAGCTTGTATGCTGATGGTATGAAAGCGGCCGCCCGTGCTTCCCATGCCCAGATAGGCTTCTCCGTGATAACGGGGATAGCTGGCGTTTTCTTGGCGCCCTTCCACGTCTTCTGTCCGGCCATCCACGGCGCCGATGGACAGGGTGGTGGCGGCGCCCATTTCAATAAGGATAGGAAAAGATGCCATGCGATTGTCGGCGTCGACAAACGGAAAGCCCTGTGAAAAAACACGGTCATACAACTGACGAAGCGTGAATGCATTGCGGTAGCGGAAATCATCGGAAAGGGGCTTTGGAAACCCGCCGGGGGCATACTGCCCTGTCCAGAGAAATTCCGATATCATGAAGGGATGCGCATCTGGAACACTTCCTGAAAACAGAGCCCGCGCGGAGGGGATGCTCCCCGTGCCGTCATAAGTTTCTTTGTCGTAGAAGAAAACGCCGTAGGTTGGATCGAACAGGCGCCAGTTACGATCATAATACACCTCAGCCATATTGTGCGCCTGCATGTATTCAAAATTATGAACGGAGTTGATACGGGCCGGCATTCCCATGCGGCGACATAAAGCGACAAAGGCTCGGGCCATGCCGTAACAATAGGCGTGCCCTTCCGCCAGGACTTCGGAGCCCAGGTGGCGGTTGCTGGATGACAGTTTCAAGGTTTGCGATACGTACCCGAGGAGGAGGAGGATTTCCGTTTCTCCAGGGTCTGTGACCCCATCCGGGAATAGTGTAGAGAGCGTTTTATCCAGGATGTCGGTGTTTTCTCCCGGTGCAAGCACGGAAAAGAGGTGAAGCGTTTCCGGATGTGTATCCAAATCTAAACGGGTGAACGCTTGGTCCATCAAAGGGATGGAATCTGCAGGGAGCGCAGCAGTTTCGGACTTGTTCTCGGGAAAGTGCTCTCTTTGACATCCCGGACATCCTCCGGCAATTCCCAGGAAACAGCAGGTAACTACTCCCAATACCCTTATCTTCTTCATGGCATCCTTACGTGTCCTCGACATAGGTCGGGTGACCGTAACGTTCAACAGTTCTCTGTCTGATAGTGTGACAGTAGAGGTATTGACATATTCAGACCCGACAGAGACAGTTGAATTCCGCAACAAAGTGGCAAACAAAGTCAGAATCCCCGCTCCCGTATCGCTAACACTAGTTCGAAGGCTATGCCGCATTATTCGTAAACTATACAGTAACGAAACAAAAAACACAATCCAGTACGACAGCCTTTGCGCCGATTGGCGGAACCGGTTATCTTTTGAGTGCATTCTTCCTTACATTCTACCTTACACCAGGTGACGGAAAGCGATTCGAATTTCGGGTAGATTTTTACTTGGGGCAGTGGACAATGACCGAAATGATGCAGAGAAAGTCAACCGGCCCAAAAACAAAAACACCCTGTAAACAAGGCATAAAACCTCTGCTTACAGGATGTATTGCATAATAAAGAATGGTCGGGGTGACTGGAGTTGAACCAGCGATCTCTTGACCCCCAGTCAAGCGCCTTAACCGGGCTAGGCCACACCCCGACTGCAGGTGTTTAACTCACAAGAAGTGTCATTTTATCAAACAAGACGCCTGAAAGTAAAGTTAAGGCTATAGGCTGTGTATCGTCGCCCGGCGAGTGGTTGACGAGCACCGGCAATGAGTTGATTCCGAGCCAATTAACCTGATACAATCAACACATTCACCAATATTCCGCGATAGCTCAGTCGGTAGAGCGGGTGGCTGTTAACCACTAGGTCCCAGGTTCGAGTCCTGGTCGCGGAGCCAGCAGCAATTTACGAACTTTGTGGGTTCGTAATACGAGGATATAGAAGCCGTCGCGGGTCAACCTGCGACGGCTTCGGCGTTTCTGTCCCCCCCGATAGGATACATATCTCATTATTTTCTGGTAATTTTCGTGCGTCCGACGCAGTCAGAGCCAACTTGTTCGCGTTTGGAAATTGCGTAACGATTCACCGCGCAACCATAAGTTCGTAAAACCCCGGAATTGAAACATTCAAGTCATGTGAGCAAATCAATACCTTTGGCTGTGATCTTGTATTTCTGCATCCGGCTGTTGGGTTTGTCGGGGATAGTCATTTCTATCAACCCGTCTTTAAGGGCCGGCAGCAAGTAACGGTCTCTGAAATTGGCTTGCGATTTCAGGCCCAAAACTTGCTGAATCTCACTTCGACTCATTTCAGTCTTCATGACCCGCAGGAGCTGTCCTACTTCACCTGCGACTTCACCTGCGACTTCACCTGTGACTTGACCTGTGACTTGACCTGTGACTTCACCTGTGACTTCACCTGTGACTTCACCTGTGACTTCACCTGCGACTTCACCTGTGACTTGACCTGTGACTTCAGGCCGTCGCGACTTTGAATTGGGACCGTCGTCTTGTGCCGCTCTGTGGGTTGCCGGCAAAGCAGCAGGCAGAAATGTGACATATACTGATCCGGCTTGTTCATGCCAAACCGGCCTTGGATTGGCGTTTTCAATGCACCAATCGATGATATTGAGTGTGCCGCTGCCCCAACGTTCAATGATGCCTGCCCGGTAGAATACATTGGCGAGGATGGGGTTCCACGGCTTGGATTCGTGAGGCCTCGTAAGTTTCTTGGGCGTAATACCGAAGTGCAGCGCACCAGGATTCGTGATCTCGAGGTGGTCGTCGTACATGGCGACAGCCACGGCGCCACCTGGTACCGTGTAGTCGCGGTGACAAAGTGCGTTTGCCAAGGCCTCCCGCGTAGCTCGCGGTGGATACAGCGGCTGATCTTCGCGTACCATTTTGCCAGGGATAACTCGGCCCGCTATCGGTACATGGTCCATCAGAAAAGACTCCGCGCGGCGGAGCAGGGAAAAGGCATTACCCCAGTACTGTCGGTTGTCGGAAAAATCAGCCAATCGGTTGACGCCTCGGAAACGTCCCAAGCGGATGCCCAATTGGGGATAGATAGGTTTGAGTCGGTCCGATTTTCCATAAAGAACTATGGCCGCATTCAGGAGTTTTCCTTCGTGTATCAACTCCAGTCCACGCAATACGCTTTGGAGATCACGACGGTCAGTTGGTTCCAAACGGCCAAGCCTGATGGCATGGTCCAAAGTAAAGAAAATCTCTTGCTTGTCCAGGTCCTGGAGCGAAACTCCGTTTGGGACGGGTTCGTTTTCCCAGCGCCGTGTCGCATGAAGACGCTCCACCAAGCGTCGCTCATATTCATGGCGGGGCATAACGATGGTTGTTGGCCCATGGCGCAGATATGCGCGACCATCATACGTGTAGGGCCCGACGCTTCCGGGTACGCTGAGTACAATTACAGCGATACCTTTTCCAACGTTCACGGTTTCAATATCGGGAAAAGCTGGAGGCTCAATTCTACGAAGCTCCGCGGCAATGTCTTCAAGCGTGGTTGGCGCCACAAGTTGGCCAACAACTTTGGCTTTGTCCGTTACACCGAACAGAACGAACCCGCCATGCCCGTTCAGCATGGCACAGACTGCTTTGACGGCTTCGGTGCGTTGCCCCGTACTCTTCTTGAACTCTATTCGGTCAGATTCACCTTCCGCGACGAGCTCTCTCAAATCTCGTTTGTTCATTGTGATCCCGTTTCATTTTCCGGATTGATAAAAGGTGTCTAGAGCGCAAAGTCATTATACTATGGCGCGGAATTCTAGCCAACAAAATCGCTTTGTCGTGGGTTTCTCAGTCTTGGCCAGAATAAGACAACCGCACGTTGCGGCCAGCGAATACAGCTGAAAAGCGTTGAACAAATTGTTCTGACAAGAACGAACTCCAGAATATCTGCAAAGAAAACGAGCGCCTGAAGGCCCTTCTCAAATCGTTTACCACCACATCACCATCTTCGCCGCCTAATCCATTACCGGGCGCAAAGGCAGGAAAACGTCGCAGCAACAGGGTTGGCCACGCCATCTCCGGACGTCAGAAGCCCAGAGTCCGCGTGAAGCAAGAAATAGGACATCTACTCGAGACTTTGGACAAGCGCTTCTCTCGGGAGGAGAAGATCGATCTTCTTCACTTGTTTTTCCGTTTCAGCAAGGATGTACGCAGTCCGCGAGCGTGGGCGCCCGATGAGAGTGAATAAAGTGTCCATTCGAGACAAACTTCATCCGGTAAGATCCGTGCGCAATTTCCTGAATGCGTGCGTCTGCCTTTTGTGAGATGTAATCTGAGTGATGGGGCGCAGGCGTCTTTCAGAGAAGAGGTGGATTTGGTCATCCGGCAGGTTCAGCAAAATGTCAAGGATTACTGGTGCGAGCTTCAGCAAATTGAGCGTTTGAGTGACTCGTGCTCTCGACATACCCAGATGTTTGGCCAAGTCTGCTTGGGTGGCGCAAGTACCTTGTTCGAGAAGGTCTTTGAAAATGAACGCCTGTTTCACCGGATTGACAAACGGTACGATCGCTTCTCTGTGGGTCGGAGTAGGTTCGGTGCCCGCGGATTCAATATCCGATACGAAAAACTCGCCCTTGTGCAGTCTCGAAAGGTCAATCCAGAAGACCAGATCGAAAAAGTTCGTGAATCTTTCGGACGCGGGGAGCCAGATACCGCGCTCCAGCAAACCGTCGCGTTGGCGAGTGCCGGAGGTTTCAGATATGTGCCCTGCGTTGGTCGAAAGACCGTGCAGGGCGCTGTTTTTTGTGGCTTCACGGTTTCCTCGATTGCACTCTCCCTTCGTTTTCTTCTTATGATAATGTGGTAGAAACGAAGACAGGGTTACAGTTGTATAGCGAGAAGCCGTTGGTCATACACTTCTTGGATGAAGCGAAAACCCAAAGGTTCTCAAGCGTCGGAGACTTGAATCTCTCACCTGCCAGGTGAATTGTCTACGGGTCCTCTTTCATGACTACCGCCGCCTTCGTTGGATTGCCAAGGCACCCCCCAGGCCGAATACTGCCAGTAGTACGACCGCGCCTGCAACGCCGGAAAGCGGCAGGCCTTCGGTGGTAACGTTCAGCACGGCGGTATTGCTCTGAACAACATCAGTGACCTCGTCAAACACAATTGCCAAATAGGATCCCCTGTCCTCAGGCGTCAGCGAAAGAATGGTATACGATTCCGTATCCGCGTCCGGTATGGTTTCCCCGTCCTTCTGCCAGAGGTAGGACAAAGAGCCAAGGCCACCGCTTGCGCCCACCGTAAAGGTGTGGGATTGTCCAGGCGTCTTGTCACCGCCCTGTGGGTCTTGCGTGATCTGAATATGTTCTCCCACCTCGAGTACCGCCGACGGGGAGGAATAGGTCTTCGGGAACTCATCGGTTACATCACACCAATAATGGCCTGCGTCGGTGAGAGTCACGCCCTCAAGGGTCAGCGTCGAAGAATCCTCGCCGACAGGAGTCTGCGCCTTCTGGCCTTCATCAAACCACCACTGGTAATGCAGCGTGCCCAGCCCACCCGCGGCGGTCACCGCGAATGTGGCTGTGTCGCCCGCGTAGCGTCGCTGATCTTGCGGAGGCGTTGTGAACACCACTGCGGTTCCGTATACGCCTGTAAATGTCACCGTGCCGTCGCGTACCAAGACCTGGCTCTCGCCTTCAGGCGCGGTGAAACCGCTCAGGTTTTCCCAGGTTAACGCAATCTGTCCGGTGGGAATACCTGACACGATAGCGTCACCGACGCCGCCATGAAGTATCCCATCCCCATCCAGGAAGGTCCACTGCGCAGTGTCGGGAGTCACTTGGACGTCCACAGTACCCGTGGACCTTTCGAAGGTCGCTATCACGTCGATGTTGGCCGTCACATTGGTGTCGATTCGGGTGGGGGTCAAAAGGCCATCGCTCCACTGAACAAAGTGGTAGCCGGCGTCGGGAACCGCCGTTACCGCCGTGCCGTTTCCGCCATGACTAACCGTCTGTGGTGTAGTCCCGGAAATCAAGCCATTCGGTCCCGCTGTGTAGGTGAGCGTGTATTGATTGATCGCGAAGTTCGCAGTCACGGTGACATTTTCCGTCACGTTCGACAAAAGGTACGTGTTACCGCCTTGGTGCGTCACGGTGCCACCCGGCGACGCGGTCGGCGTGCCGGCCAATTGCCAGCCGGCATTCGCGTCTACCGTAAAACTGATGGTATCGCCTGCGCCCGTACCCGCGTGAGTGATAGTGGCCGGGCCGACCAAGAGGCCACCTTCTTCAGGATACGCCACATAGTTCACGTCGTAGCTGATGGGCACGAAAGTTGCTGTCACGGTGACATCAAACTCACCTTCGCCCTCTCCTTCGCCTTCGCCCTCTCCTTCACCTTCGCCCTCTCCTTCGCCTTCGCCCTCTCCTTCGCCTTCGCCCTCACCTTCACCTTCACCTTCACCTTCACCTTCACCTTCACCCTCTCCTTCGCCTTCGACGGGTATCTCGCCTTCGCCTTCACCTTCGCTTTCGCCCTCGCCCTCGTTTTCGGTGAAGAACACTGTCACGGTTGTATTGGCCGTTACACCGGAAAGCGTGTATTCGTATCCGGCGGCATGGACAATAGTACCGTTTGATGCGGTCACGTTGTTTATCGAATAGCCGGGGTTCGGCGTTACGGTCATGCTGATTGAATCGCCCGCCGAAACGCTTTGCGCAATGTTGCCCAAGCCGGAGATGGAACCGCCTGCCGCTGGACTTGCTTGATACGCTACCGTATAGCTTTCCGAAGAGAGAATCTGGACATTGTCCAGCAACAAGGTACTGTCTCCTTGGGGGTTGGTAAAGTGGAAAGTCAGAGTGTTCCCCCACGCTGAATCATACTGTAACGGGCCGAGTGAGACATAGTGAAACACGCCGGAATTGGTGGGTATGGTCATGGGGCCGTACAGGGTTTGGGAGCCGAGTGTGACGGTGAGGTCCATCGGCGGATGTGCGGACCTGTTGTTCACGTGGAACACCAGCCGGAAACTGCGTCCGTGGTACAATCCGGCTATGTCTTGCGACAAGGCGCCGGTCCCTTGTATCCCGTATAACAGAGTTTCGTTCGGGATGGAACCCAGATTCGAGGTATAAAACGGCCCGCCTGTGTCATTGAGAAGGCTTCCGGCACTGGCATTCCAGCCGGTGATGGCAGTGGTGTAATGCGGCCACACGGGCGGCAGCGGGTCCACTTCGAAACTGGGATTGTTCACAAGATTGACTTCTCCGTCGATCCAATCCATGCTGGCCTGCCAGTCACGCAGGAAGCCTGCCCGCCATACGTTCACCGTCTTCGCGCCGTCGTAACTCCCTTCGCGATATACCAGGTCGGTGCGATCGGTCCAATAATTGGCGCCGTGCCCTGTCGTCCGGTACATGCCGCCCCAGTGTTGGGTGGCGGGTTGGTTGGGATCACCGTTAAGCAGGTAGAGCACCGAAGGTGAGTCGCCCATCTTGAGATCCGTCTTCTTGTCGTAGTAGAGATCCCCCAAGGCGCCATGATAGCGGACGTGCTGAGCAACGAACGTCAAATTGCCCAAATCGCCGCTTTGGTCTCCACCGACGTACATCCCGCGGAAAGTCGAGTTACTCTCGATCCACCACAGGTCCGCGTGGTTGTTGTACAGATAGTTGCGCGCGTTCGGGTCTTGCGACGTGTTCCAACTGCCGATGGAATAGACACGGATTTTGTTCTTGATGCGCGGGGCGTCATGGACGGCCTGGGCCACATCGGTAATCGCGCCCCATACCAGAATCCACAACGGGCGCGAATCGCTGGCGTCCGCACAACTGATGATCCAATTCGAGCCTTCCGTGGCGCTGCTGTAGCCGGCGGCGGGCGAAGCCGCCGTGGCGCCTTGCTTGGCGAGTGCTCGCAGCGCGGCCGGAGACGGGTAGCCTGTCGAGTGTTTGATAAGGTTGGGGTAGTCTGTTTCATATGCGTTAATAACTTCGAGTATGTTTGCCTTGCGCCCGGTGCCCGGGGAGGCAACAAGGCCCTCCGTGTCAAAGTAGTCGGCATACATGAGGTAGTGGACCAGGGACTGATGGTCATCAGGGTCGCCCCCGATGTCCGTCGAGACAATGACGCGGGGGCCGGTGTCCGATTTCTCAATCGGGATATTAACCTGGCGTGCGCTCTTTCCCGCACCGCCTGTCACCCCGGAAAGGGTGTATTCGTTGCCGCCGACATGGCCCACCAGACCAGCCGACGCATACACGTCGGTCAATGACCAGCCGGGATTCGCGTTCACGGTGAAGTTGACAGTATCACCCGCTCCCGTGCCCGCATGATTAATACTGGCGGGCCCGTCCAACACACCGCCCGGTTCGGGGTCCGCTTCATAGCCCACCGCGTAGCTGATGGGCGCGAAGGTGGCCGTCACGGTTGCAGCGGCCGTTACGCCGGAAAGCGTATACCCGTTGCTGCCGACATGGCCCACCAGACCGTCCGACGCATACACGTCGGTCAATAACCAGCCGGGATTCGTGTCCACGGTGAAGTTAACGGTATCGCCCGCACCCGTGCCAGCATGCATGATACTGGCAGGGCCTTCCAACATCCCGCCTTCTTCCGGTAACGCCACATAGTTCAGGCTGTAGCTGATGGGCACGAAGGTGGCCGTCACAGTTGTATCGTCCGTTACGCCGGAAAGCGTATATCCGTTGCCGCCGACATGCCCCACAATACCCGCTGACGCATAAACGTCGGTCAATAACCAGCCGGGATTCGCGTCCACAGTGAAGGTGACAGTATCGCCCGCACCCATGCCAGCATGCAGAATACTAGCGGGGCCGTCTAACACCCCGCCCTCTGGCGGCAACGCCACGTAGATCACACTGTAGCTGCTCGGCGTGAAGCTTGCTGTCACGGTTGTAGCGGCCGTTACGCCGAAAAGAGTGTATTCGTATCCGGCGATATGGGCAATAGTGCCGTTTGATGCAGTCACACTGCTTATCGAAAAGCCGGGATTCGGTGCTACTGTCACGCCAATAGAATCGCCCGGCGAACCACTTTCCGCGATGTTGCCAGGGCCGGAGACGGTGCCGCCTGCAGCAGGATCCGACTGGTATGTTACCGTGTAACTCCGCGGGGAAAGAACCTGGACATTATCCAGCAGCAAGGTGCTGTCCCCTTGGGGATTGGTGAAGTGAAAGGTGAGCGTAGTGCCCCATGCCGAATCATACTGGAACGGGCCGAGAAAGACATAGTGAAACACGCCGGGGTTGGTGGATATGGTCGTGGGTCCGTAAAGCGTTTGGGAACCGAGTGTGACGCTAAGGTCCATCGGCGGAAACCCGGACCTGTTATTCACGTGAAACGCCAGCCGGAAACTGCGTCCGTGATATAGTCCCCCCAGGTTTTGCGACAACGTACCGGCGCCTTGTTTCCCGTACACTTGAAGCCCATGGGGAATGGGGCCCAACGCGGCGTTATAGAAGGGACCGGTGGCATCATTGAGAAGGCTGCCGGGGTTGGCGGTCCAGGCGGTGATGCTCGTGGTGTAATGAGGATATGTCGGCGGTATCGGGTCAACCTCGAAACTGGGATTGGCAACGAGGTTGACTTCTCCGGAGAGCCATTCCATACGGGCCTGCCAGTCGCGCAGGTAGGCTTCCCGCCATATGTTTACGGTCTTCGCGCCGTCGTAGATATCTTCGCGATATTGCGCATCGGTGAGGTCAGTCCAGTAGTAGGTGCCGTGTCCCGTTGTCCGGTACATGCCGCCCCAGTGTTGGGTGGTGGGCTGGTCTGGATTCCCATTGAGCAGGTAGAGCACCGAGGGTGAGTCGCCCATCTTAAGATCCGTCTTTTTACTGTAGTATAGATTTCCCAAGGCGCCGTGATAGCGGACATGCTGCTCAACGAATGTCAAATTGCCCAAATCGCCGCTCTGGTCCCCGCCGACATACATCCCGCGGAAAGTCGAGTTGCTCTCGATCCACCACAGGTCTGCGTGGCTGTTGTACAGATAGTTGCGCGCGTTCGGGTCTTGCGACGTGTTCCAGCTGCCGATAGAATAGACACGGATCTTGCTTTTAATGCGCGGGGCGTCATGGACAGACTGGGCCACATCGGTAATCGCGCCCCACACAAGGATCCACAACGGCCGGGAATCGCTCGCGTCCGCGCAACTGATAATCCAGTTTGATCCTTCGGTGGCACTGCTGTACCCTGCTGCCGGGGAATCTACCGTGGCGCCTTGCTTGGCGAGTGCTCGCAGCGCGGCCGGCAACGGGTAATCGGCTGAGTGCGCGACAAGAGTGGGGTAATCTGTTTCGTATGCGTTAATGACCTCGAAGATATGGGCCTTGCGCCCGGCGCCCGGGGAGGCAATAAGGCCCTCCGTGTCGAAGTAGTCAGAATAGGTAAGGTAATGGACCAGGGACTGGTAGTCATCGGGGACGCCGCTGCTGATGTCGGTCGAAACGATGACGCGCGGCCCGGTGTCCGACCCGTAAGATGCGCAGGACAGCACTCCCATGAGCAATCCAAGTATCATCAACAAGGCATGTGTTCCGCTTCGCATTTTGGCCAATTCCTTTCTGGTCGGTTTCACAACTCTTCGGTGTTTTGAGGCCTCTTCGCCGTTCTGCGCGATTTCAATTCCAAACAGGGAATGAGTCGCTCGACCGGCGCCTTGCCCGGGTCCGAGATCAACTCCGGCATGAGCTCCGCGGCTTCCCGGCTCGTGTCCGACCCTACCGGCTTCCTGCAACACAGCGAGAATTGCGTTTTTTCTGGCCTGGTTCATCCGCCAGGGATCGTCCATACCGATAGTTCCGATCCGACTGTGTCCGGTCTCGATCAAGCACTCCAGCGCTGTGGGTGTCGCAGGACCGGAGTAACAGGACAAGACTCAGGCTGCGCGCGCCTTAAGGTTGGTCTCCCAGCAACAGTACAAGTGTATCTGTTCGCTGAGTATGTTTACAAATAACAGCAGATGACGGGATGTAGCGAAAATGCAGACGCTGATGATCTCAGCTACACTTGCTTTAGCTGACCGAAAGGAGGGCCCTTTTCTTGCCGATTTACTGACGACGAGGTCGGTTCAGTCCTTAACCCATGATTAGGAATCAGTGATTGGCAATAAGCCGGGTGTACATTTTCCTGAACAATGTCGTCTGTCTCTTGGGGGACGAGATTTGTGTTATGGGACGCAGGCGTCTTTCGGAAAAGGGGTGAAATTGGTTGTCCGGCAGATTCAGCAACACATCAAGAATTGACGGTGCAAGTTTCAGCAGGTTGAGCATTTGGATGACGCGTGCTCTGGACATGTCGAGATGTTTGGCCAAGTCCGCCTGAGTGGCACAAGTGCCGTGTTTGAGGGGGTCTTTGAAAATGAACGCCTGTTTCACAGGATTAACAACAGGGATGGTCCGTTTGTTTTGGACCGTAGTTGGCCCGGTGTCCGCGGCTTCAATGGGCGATACGAAAAACTCACCCTTGTGCAGTCTCGAAAGGTCAATCCAGAAGGCCAAATCGAAAAAGTTCGTATATCTTTCGGACGTGGGGAGCCAGTCAATTCCCGATGCCTTTGGCCTCGGATTTACATTACGCGATGCCCCGGTCTAACACAGGCTGGGGCGTTGCCATTTCTTGCAGTCAATGCGCAGCATGCATGGCACCAGGATTTGTGCGAATGCCTTCCTGCGACAGATCTTTCCCTTGATTGAACGTACAAGAAGATCGCAAGAAATGAGTTCAAGCGTAATCACATCTCGACGAGACGCCACATGTTTCGTATCACAGCCAGTGACCAGCCGCCGGATGCCGCAACGCATCACCGCTTCATCAGCGCGAACACCCCCCAGCCCAGGTATTCACGCGTGTACGTGGCGTAGCGCACGGGTTCGGTGGTCAGTTGGGCTCGAACCTCTTTCGCGAACTCGTCGTCGGAATTCGCTTCAAGCCATCGGCGCATGGTAAGCCATTTGGCCGCCTCGTATCTGTCCCAGCCGTCCTGGTTAGCCAAAACCATTTCAACGACGTCNNCACCCCCCGGCGACCTCTTCCGTCGGCGGTACCTGCCGCCAATAGGGCTCGCCTATGAGGATGATCCCTCCGGTGCGCAGGCTCCGCGCCAACAGTTCGATGGTGCCGGTAACTCCCCCGCCGATCCAGGTGGCGCCGACACAGGCCGCCACACCGACCATCTCGTCAGCGACGTAGCCCGCAGCATTGCCATGGATGAACTTGACTTTATCAGCCACCCCGAGTTCTTCAGCACGCAGTTTCGCTTGCTCGGTGAACAACGGACTCATGTCTATGCCGGTGCCGATGACTCCGTAATCCCGAGCCCAGGTGCACAGCATCTCGCCCGAACCGCTGCCGAGGTCGAGCACTCGGGTTCCCGTTTCCAGACGCAACGCGGCACCGAGCGAGGCTAGATTTTCGGGGGTAAACGGGTTATGGATGCGGTGAGCGCTTTCAGTAATGGTGAAAATCCTTGGAATGTCCATTGTTTAAAATTTCCTTATGGGTCTGAATGGCGTATAGATTCGTTATGGTCTGGCGTTGGTTAGTTGGTTTCTGGCTAACACATTTGGAACACGACATTGGGGTATAAGACCCCGGCCGCCTTCTGCATCATGCCTTCGAAGTATTTCTTCTCCTAACTCATTTCAGACACACGGACAGAACTTTCAGAGGACAGGTCAATGGCTCAACTTTATGAAGGTGCGGTTTGCACCGAAATTACTACCACTGGCTTAAGTTGAATTTGTATTTATATACCGGTCATAAAAAAAAGATGGCAGATGGGTATAAAACGCAGACAGTTTACAGATAAGTTTAAGGTTAAAATAACAACGGCATAAGGTGGTCAACGTTTTGCGTACCAGTATACGACGCTCCGGTATTCCGCGATGTGACGGTTGGCCTCGCCGTGTTCAATGACGAAATCCATCGTATCGTCGAAGGGAACGGGATCGCTGAAATGCCAACGGAATGCGGCCGCCCGCATGGTCCTGGATGTGGTTCCATATACGGGGAACCCATGCGAGGGAAGCGCTTCCGGACCGTTCAGCCGGCCTTCCAGCGCATACCAGCCGCAGTTGAAATAGTCTTCCGACCCCGTACCGTGGATGCGCAATTCACCGTCAATGGTCCAGCGGTCATCCCCTTCCAGCCAGAAAGGCAGTCCATGGGGGCCTTCCGTGACCAGGTAGGTGCCCCCCACATGTCCCCCACCGGATGTTTGAAGTAACGGATGATAGACCTCGGGAACGGTGGGCGTGCTTTCATTATACTGCGCCCGGAGCATGCCGAACGCCTCCACCGGCGCATTCAGCGGCGATTGGTATACTGTCAGTTTTCCTTCCACGGGGAGAATACCGTGAATCCGCAGAGTGCATTCCCCGGTATACACAAAAGGTATTCGGTTGTAGTAAATGTTCTCCACCCTTCCGAACAGGAGCGATTCAAAGGGCTTCGGCCTGAAGGCATGGCCCATAAAGAATGCCAGCGGCAGGCGTATCGTGTTTTCCGGCGCATCGGCGAAAGCGATTTCTATCTGGTTTCGGTTGACGGCGGTGTCGTCCAGGCCCTCCAGGGTCATACCGTGCACCAGCATGGACGATTCAGCCTTGAGCGTATGGGAGAAGAGGACAGGGTCACCCCCGGCGGGTTGATGTGACACCGGGATTTCAACGGCCAACCCCGTCTTGATGAGGTCGCCCAGCGGGTCGCTCCAGCGGGCCACGGCCTTGTGGAGCCATTCCTTTTCTTCATGCGTCATTTCCATTTGAAAGGTTTTGACGCCTTCGGCGTCTGGAAAGGTGACATAGTTGAGTTGGTAAAAACGGACGCCCGGCCCCTCGATCACCACCTTGCAGGATTGACGATAAGGAATCGGTATGTAAGAGTAATAGCCCCCTATCCCCTGCCCTGCCAAGGGCTTAGGAAACCGTTCCAGCGAATTGTCAAACAGATGTTCCAGGGGTACGTCCAGCGCGGGCTCGTCGGCACCGTCCAGATAGATGCGTATATGTTCCCCCTTGCGGTCCAGCAATCCGGGCGTTTCTCCAATAGAATGCGTCGTCCAGTAGCGATAGATACATCCCGGACCTTCCATCTCCGCGATAACGCTGTTCCCGTCCTCCTCACGCAGTTTTGAGTAGGTTCCGGAAAAGCCGTCATTGTTGCCGCCGGTACGGTCGTAACTGGAGAAGGAGGCCGCCTTGACGCCGGGTCGCAGCCGGGGAAGCAGGGTGTCATCGTAGAGTTCCTGCAGGCTGCCGGCAGGTTGCCACGCCCCGGTAACACCAGCGACCAATAAGGACACGGTAATCAGGAGAAGACAGTGATGTATGCTATTCATATTCCGGGTTCCAAATAGGTTAAAAAGGTTTACCTTTTGCTTTTCGGGCCGGTGGCACGGCCCCCGATCGCGAGACGCTGGTGTACCATGGGATTTCTGAATCATCCTTTACATGAGTGACCATCGTCTTCCACGGATTATAACAGGCGGCACCCTCAAAGACACACCGGTGTCTCCTTATTTTCAGACTCTATATTGAAAGAGAACATCTGGGCTATAATGGGTGTGCAAAAGTTTTGTATTTTGTGTTACACCTGTCCCCGACCGTAATACAGGGTCGGGAAAAGAGGATGCATATCAAACGACAGAAAGAAAAGAGTCATGGAAAAGACAGGGTTATTTTTAAACGAGGGTAGAAACAAGGTTTTGGCCCTGGTGCTGACGATGCTTGTTCTTTTCGCGCTGGCGCCGTCGGCCTGGTTATGGTGGCAGATCTACGGCATTGGCGGATGGCGCGACTCGGTTTACGGCCTATCAAGCCTTTATGCGGCACGCCAGGCTTTTAATGACTATAAGGAAGGTTATCTGCGACTGTACCGGCTCGGGGGCAAACTGGATGAGGCGCAGTATACCGGAGAAACTGAAGGGGAGTATGAGATTTGGAATCCCCAGTTTTACCCGGAGATGAGTTGTGCCCATCGGTATGAGAAGGAAGTGTTTATCAAATTCTATAACCTAAAAATGCATTATATGCGGGAACATCCGGAAGATTTTCCGCCACCACCATCCCTGGCGCCGCAGGAGCGCATTGACGGCGGTGGTAACACTAAGCAGGAGGCGGCGAAGTGAGCCGGCCGTTGGGCTATCGTATTAGACCTGGTTCCCAAATTCTATTTGGGAACCTGCCACGCATGGACTATAACAACGCGAATGAGTAACATTGAAGTCAACTGGAAGACGAGAAATGGAATTTCAAGAGAGAGGGGGTTCCCAAATGGAATTTGAGAACCAGTCGGGCATTATAAATTTCGCTGGACTTAATGCGTTTTTAGTAGGCGTACCTTCCCAGGTGCGCTGTTGGGGAAATGAACCAGATAGTTTATATTCCCGCCTTTAAGCGTTTATAAGAACTCAAGTGATGATACACGCCGACGGCGCACCAGGGAAGGTACGCCTACTAAAAAATCCGTAATTGCCCTGGTTTGTAATCCAATAGTTACCATGAGCCTATAACTTACCCGGAAACCACGTAAATGTCATAGAATTTTTCGAAGCAGTCAGATGGTTCCGGCAGCGTTAACTGAGCGTTGAAAGGGTCTCACCCCGCTTCTGGTTCTTTTTGTGATGGAGAATGTGTGGTATTTTATGTGTGAACGTGAGTGGCAGGTCGGTGCCTGGGTTGCCGAAATCACGAATAAAGGATTCACCATGGACCGAAGAGTATTTTTAAGAACGGGTGGAGCCGGAGCATTGGCCTTGCTGTGTGGTGGGACAACAGCAACGGAGTCAAAAACACGTCCCAACATTGTATGGATTATCGCGGAAGATATGTCCTGTCATTTTTGCTATCAGGGAGAGACGACGATACAGACGCCGAATGTGGACCGGCTCGCACGGGAGGGCGTCGTTTTCAACGCCGCCTATGTTACCTGTCCGGTCTGTTCGCCCAGCCGTTCCGCCTTGATTACAGGCATGTACCAGACCACTATCGGGGCACACAACCACCGCAGTTTCCGGGGAAAGATCAAGCATGATCTTCCCGCGCTGGTGCGCATGATACCGGAGTATTTCAAGGAGGCCGGGTATTATGTTTGCAACGGCGCCAACGCTTTGGCAACGGGGCCGGGCAAGACGGATTATAACTTCACGTATTCGGAAGACCTGTATGACGGGAAAGACTATTCCGGGCGCGCGCCAGGCCAGCCCTTTTTCATGCAGTTTCAGTTGCACGGTGGCAAAAACCGCAGAGCCAAAGTGGAACAGCCCGTATCGCCCGATGCGGTGACCTTGCCCCCCTATTACCCGGATGATCCTGTGATGCGGCAGGACTGGGCGGAATACCTGAATTCTGTCTTGAATGTGGACCGGGAAGTAGGTGAAATCATGGCGCGTCTGGAAGCCGACGGGCTCAAGGAACATACCGTGGTATTTTTCATCACCGACCACGGCATCAGTCACGCCCGGGGCAAGCAGTTCCTGTACGAAGAGGGCGCGCATATTCCGTTTATCGTGTGGGCACCGGGACATATTCCCGCGGGTGATGTGCGCAGTGACCTTGTCGCACATATAGATATGGCCGCAACATCCTTGTTTTTTGCGGGTATTCCTATTCCTGAACATCTGGAAAGCCGCCCCCTGTTCGGACCAGAAGCGCATCCGAGAACCTATGTCGTGTCCGCCCGTGACCGGTGCGACGAGACGGTGGAACGGATTCGCAGTGTGCGCAAAGGCCGGTTTACCTATGTCCGGAATTTTTATCCTGAGCGCCCCCATCTCCAGCCCAACGCATACAAGGACGCCAAAAAAATAGTGATACGCTTGCGGGAACTCCATGGGGAGGGCAAACTGGCGGGCCATCCAGCGGAACGACTCTTTATCACGCCCCGCCCCAAAGAAGAACTCTACGACCGCGAGGCGGATCCGTGGGAATTGAAGAATCTGGTTGATGACCCCACCCACGCGGAAACACTGGCGGAAATGCGCGGCATCCTGGACGCCTGGATACAGGAAACCAACGATCGCGGCCAGACGCCTGAAACCGAAGCCGCCTATGATGCCGACATGGCTGTGTATTTGGAAGGCCAAACGAAGTCACCAGACTATGTCCGTGTTGTCAAGGGGAATATTGCGCAGATGAAAGCCTGGGCGGCGGAGGGAAAGTAGTTCTTTTGGGATGCGATATTTTACAGTGAAAGTGAACAGCACTTATGAAAAGGAAATTATGAAGAACGTTAACCGAGACAAACATCGGGTTACGCGTCGTGATTTCCTGACCACTTCGCTGGCGATGGCCGGCAGCTTAAGCCTATTTTCGCCTACCGCCGGAGGCGTGACGTTAAGCGGCGCGGATGCCAAGCCGAATATCCTGATGATAATGACGGACCAGCAGACGGCCTCCGCCATGAGTTGCGCCGGAAACGCATATTTGCGTACTCCCGCGCTGGATGGGCTGGCTGCGCGCGGTGTCCGTTTTGATAATGCCTACGTTACGCAACCCTTGTGCATGCCTTGCCGGTCCAGCCTGCAGACCGGGCGTTACCCCCATGAGATCGGGGTTCTGTGTAATGGCATGGACATCAAGGGGGAATTTCCCATGCTGGGCAACCTCATGACGGAGGCGGGTTATACGAACGCCTACCTAGGGAAATGGCATGTCGGGACATCCTTCAAGTCTGCGGGTTACACCGGCGAGGCGACTGATTTCCGACAGGACGACAAGAAAACGAAAGCAGCCATATCCTTCCTGCGGCGCGGTCATAAGACCCCCTTTTTTCTGACGGTTTCCTTCATGAATCCCCACAACGTTTGCCAACTCGCCCGAGGTGAGCAATTGCCGGACGGCCCCATCGGCAAAGCAACGGAGGATTTGGACGCCCTGCCGCCCATGCCGGCCAATTTTGCCATTCCCAGCCATGAACCTCCCGTTCTCCGGGAAGTGCAGAAGAAACTGCCGGAGATTTATCCGACACAGGACTGGGGTGAATTGCAATGGCGGCAATATCTTTGGGGGTATTACCGGCTTGTGGAAAAAGTAGACGCTGAGATCGGCCGGGTGCTTGAGGCATTGCAGACAAGTTCCTACGCGGAAAATACCATGGTCCTGTTCGTAAGCGATCATGGTGAGGGCATCGCCGCCCACCATTGGAACCAGAAACAGGCGTTGTATGACCCGTGCGTCAAGGTGCCGCTCCTGATCGCCGGTCCTGGAATCGCCGGGCAGCAGGTCTGTGCCGAACTGGTATCCACCGGGCTGGATATTCCCGTGACCCTGCTGAAACTCGCCGGCGGGAGCGCGCCGTCCTCAATGCGTGGAAGGTCGTTATACGCGTTGGCGTCGAAGAAAGCAGCGACGCTGGACAGACTGTATGTGGTCGCTGAAACCATGTTTGCCCGGGGGGACGAATACAAGGATCCGCGGGGACGCATGCTCCGGACAGACCGGTATAAGTATTGCGTTTATGAACGGGGCGACCAGCGCGAACAACTCTTCGATATGCATTCGGATCCCGGCGAAACAACCAACCTCGCGGTGAAGTCAGATTACCAGGACACATTGAACCGGCACCGACAGATACTAGCGCAATGGGCAGTCGCTACCTCGGATACCGATTTCCCGTATGTTGCGGTTTAATTTTCCGCCCTGAATCACCAACGCGGGCGTTGGTCCGCAATCTATACACACGTCATTGCGAGCGACGCGAAGCAATCTCATCCGCAAGAAGCCTGTTTATACTGAGATTGCTTCGCATCGCTCGCAATGATGGTTTGAACGATTTATGCCATGCTTCCCTTCTTATTCATCATAGGCCGTATGGTTCCACAATATACTACCGGGGAGATACTCTTGTGACCAGGTATACCATTTCAAGAAGAAGATTTTTCCAGCAGGCTGCTATTGGCATAGGTGCCGCCGGTATTGGAAAGTATGCCGCCGGCGTCCCTGTAAGACGTCCGCAGAACGTTTTATTCATTTGCGTGGATGATTTACGGCCCCAGCTGAACTGTTACGGCAACAGGTATATGCATACCCCGAACCTGGATCGGTTGGCAGCGGAGGGCTTCGTGTTCGATAACCACTTCGCCTCCGTGCCCACCTGCGGCGCATCCCGCTGCAGCCTCTTGACCGGGATTCGTCCGCGCACAGTAACGGCGCTGACCAACGAGGCGTTTGACGCCCTTCCCCGTGAAGACACGGGTAAGCCTGGTTCCCTGCCGGAGCTGTTTCGCAGGAACGGGTATAAAACCGTCAGCGTCGGCAAGGTCAGCCACAACCCTGTGGGAAGACGGTACGCCAAACCCACCACACGCACGGATGCTACTGGCCGGATGGTACGGAGCGGTCCTGATGATCATGAACCGGAGTTGCCCAACGCGTGGGACCGCGTTTACGGCCCTACAGGCCCATGGAGCGACCCATGGTCAGCCTTTTTCGGATACGCGACCGGTAAGACGCGCAGTTATACCGATGTTAAAACACCTGCGTGGGAAGCTGCGGAGGTACCGGATACGGGATATCCTGATGGCCTGATAGCCGAGGCGGCGATGCAGGAACTCAACATACTGCGCGACAGCCCATTCTTCCTTGCAGTCGGGTTTTATAAGCCCCACTTGCCCTTCTGTGCGCCCCGGGAATATTGGGAGATGTATGACCGCGCCGCCATTCCCCTGCCTTACCATTCCAGTCCCCCCCAAAATGTGGATCTGAGTTTAAGCCTTCATCGCAATGGAGAACTTACTGGTAATTACGTTGCGCTGAATAGCCCGGAAAAAGCGACAGAAGAGGAAACACGCCTGCTGCGTCATGGTTATTTTGCCTGTGTCAGCTATGTGGACGCCCAAATCGGCAAAGTACTGAACGAACTCGACCGACTCGGCTTGCGCGATACTACCCTGGTGGTAGTCTGGGGCGACCATGGTTGGCACCTGGGGGATTTGTATGTTTGGGGAAAGCATACCACGTTCGATTTTTCGCTGCGCAGCGCAATGATTATTGCGCCACCTGAAATAGGCACTGCGGGCAGACATGTTTCCGATGTGGTTGAATCCGTGGACCTCTACCCCACCCTGGCCGACTATTGCGGCCTGGTGCCACCGGAGAGACTGGACGGTGTTTCCCTGCGTCCGGTCCTTGAAAACGGGGTTTCTCTTAAAAAGATCGGCGCCTATGGGTATTGGAGAAAAGGCGAACACTGTGCTGTAACGCTGCGAACACCGGAGTACCGCCTTGTAGAGTGGAAAAACGGAAACGGGAAGGTGGTCCAGGTGGAACTCTATGACCATCAGGCTGACCCCTATGAAACGGTCAATGTCGCCGAGGCACATCCTGATGTGGTAACTACGCTGCGGCGTCAGCTTCCGGCCTGTTTTGGTTAAACCCGATATATAAAGTTAACGTGTTTGATACCAGGAACGGATTCATTTATGAAAACAGATGCAACCATACTCGTTCTGGGTGCGTACGGCCTGGCCGGACGGGCTATCGTGTCGAGGCTGGTACAGAAAACGCCTTATACCGTGCTCGCCGCTGGTCGCGACAGGAACCGTCTAAAAACTGTTTGCGGGCCGCTGGAAAGCCCTCGTATGCACCCCCAGGTTTTGGATGCGCTTGTGCCCGATGACTTGGCTGCCACGTGTCGGCAGGCGGACTTCGTTATCAATGCCGTGGGGCCTTTCGCGAGAAATGGCGCGGCCATTGCCCGAATTGTGCTGGAAACTGGAAAGCCCTATCTGGATTGCGCCAATGAACAGCAGCACTATCATGGGCTTAAGAAACTGGGTGCAACGGCGGTCCGGCATAATGTTCCCCTGATTACCGCGGCCGGGGCCATTCCCGGGTTGTCCACCCTGCTGGTTGCGCAATGTCCGGATTCCTCGCGCACGGAGTGCTGCTGGGCTCAGCTGCGGCATGCCTACCCGGATTCCGGACTCGCTTCCATGATGGGAGGCATTCTGGAAGCGCTGGCGGAACCCACCACCCTGATATCGGGCCGGTTTTCCCCCGTTGTTCTTGGGAAATCGTTCAAAACGTTTGAACTTCCCGTACCCTTTGGCCGCCGACTATGCCTGGAATTACCAACGATTGACGCCTTGACGCTGCCCGGTCGTATGTCGTTTCAAGAATATCACACCTGGTTTTATTTGGGAGAGTTGCCCCTTTGGCTGCTGGATGTCGTGCGGATGGTGCAGCCCCAGCGCCGCGACTGGGCGTATCGCGCCATTCATGCCTTGATGAGGCGCATCAACGTGCGGGACACGGAAAGCGCCATTGTGGCTGGGATCGGCCCGGAAGCGCTGCTAATGGTTTCCTCACTGCAGGGAGACCGTCTTGAATCGCGCACCATGATGTTTGTGGATGGGGCGGCGGCAACAGCATGTCTTCCCGTTTATCTTGCGCATCAGTATTTGACCGGGAAGATTGAACAAACGGGACTGCTGACGCCCTTGGACCTTGTCGCCCCGGAACTGCTGGATGAGATAACTTCGGACATCCGTAGGAATTTTCCCTTCAACAGTTCTTCTTCATTGACGTAATCCCGGCGGGAAGGCGGGCCGGAATAACCAAAGTCCATCTATCCCTCCCCCTGCACCTGCCGGAAGATTACCCTACGTGTATGCACCATTGTAAACGGGGTCAGGGTACTGTTTCAGGAACGGTTTCGGTATAGTTGGGGGCGGCATTGAGCGGTCCTTCGCCACTGACCCACAGCAGGTGCTCTTTGATCAATGCCTTGAAACTAGCGTGTTCCCAAACATCTTCACGATGCCCCATGCCGTTGTAGAGGATACGACCTTTACCACACCCCTTACACCATAGCATGGGATAGTCCGGAATGTTATACTTTTCCTGTTTGTTCCGCTCATTACCGATTTCCAGCAAAGCGAGCACATGCATGTTTTCTTTGTCCAAATTTCGGAACAGGTACCATTCATCCTGCAACGACCAGCGTTCGGGCAACGAAATGATGGCGGGGTGTTCACCATCGACTCTCTTTATAACCCCTTCAAACTGGGCTCCGTGCGTGACGAACTCGGGTCCAATCATCTTGATGTAGGGCGTAGGACTATCACCGGTCCTGCAGGAATCTGTCGCGGCGTGGAAGCCCAGGAAACCGCCGCCGTCCTGTATCCACGCCAGAAGGTCGTCCATTCCCCCGGAAGGCATGGCTGGATGACCATCCTCGCCGACATCCGTCAGTTCACCCGAGGTATAAAAAATAACGACATCATACTTCTTGAGTGAGTCAGCGTTAATTTTACTGGCGTCTTTCGTACATTCCAGGTTCGCCCCCATTTCTTTCGCAATTGGGGTGAGAATACGTTCGACATGGCTGGTTCCGGAAGCATCCTGTTTAATAACACTATGTTCGAACCCGGAAGACTTGGTCAGCAGCAGGATATTCATGCCGGCATCCGTTTTTTCTTCGGCCATGGCCTGCCCCGCGAACCCGAGGGCGGAAAGGACTGCAATCGCATACAAAAAATGATTCATTGCCATTCTCCTCTTCGGTTGTCTGGTTATTTTAAGCGGATGGTGCCTGTGATTCAGGGAAAAGACTATATCAAGGTCACTGGTGTCCAAATTAAGGCTGCTATCGAACACACATAGTTGAATTCATTGGCATTTTGG
>MTKZ01125467.1_pt1 | contig 36788 bp, 27 predicted proteins | sample 1042781 | NCBI WGS metagenome assembly MTKZ01 (sample SAMN06212207, study PRJNA360539) | anaerobic digester metagenome | biome: Wastewater treatment plant; material: sludge; isolation source: anaerobic digester fed with sludge from wastewater treatment plant | place: Denmark: WWTP Viborg ...
GGCGCGCGACCAGAGGGCCATGGAAACGAGCGAAAAGGAAGACTCCCTGCTCTTTCCCCCGGACATCCTCAGGAGAAGCCATCCGACGAAGGCTTCGGTCACCGTGATGGAGGGCTGCAACAAGAGATGCTCCTACTGCATCGTCCCCGAGACGAGGGGCCGGGAGGTATGCAGGCCGATAGGTTCGATACTGGAGGAGGTCTCTGTCGCGGTGGACCGCGGATACAGCGAGATAGAGCTCCTGGGGCAGAACGTCAACTGCTGGAAGCACGGCGGCGAAGAATTCACGGACCTTCTCGACAAGGTCTCCTCGGTAGCCGGGGTGAAAAGACTGAAGTTCATGACAAGCCATCCGAAACATTTTCCGCTCGAGGCCGCTAGGCTCATGGCGGAAAGGGATAACATCTGCTCCTTCCTTCACCTTCCGCTCCAGGCGGGAAGCTCCCGCATCCTCAAGCTGATGAGGCGTCAGTACGACAGGAAGTTCTACACGGACCTCGTCGCCGGCATAAAGGCGGCAGTTCCCGGGATCGTCCTGTCGACCGACATCATCGTGGCCTTCCCTTCAGAGACGGAGGACGAGTTCGAGGAATCGCTCGAATGCCTCCGCGAGATCCGTTTCGATTCGGTCTTCTCCTTCAGGTATTCGCCGAGGCCGGGGACTCCCGCGGCCGAGATGGAGCCGGTCCCGGAGATCGTCGCCCGCGAGCGCCACCAGAGGCTGATGGCTCTCCAGCTCGGGATACAGACACACGACCACGCCAGGTTCGTGGGGAATACCGTCGAGGTGCTCGTCGAGGGCGTCAGCAAGAGGGGCGGCCAGTACATGGGAAGGATACCCGAAACGATCGTCGTCAACTTCACGAGCGACAAGAGCCTGAAGGTGAACAGCTGCCACCGCGTCGAGATCCTGAAGTCCCATCCCCATTCGCTCGAGGGAAGGCTGGCGGACGGGGCATGATACCGCTGAGGGATACGGTGAAGAGCAGGACCGTGCCCGTACTGGTCCTTTTCATAATCTTCCTCAACGTTTTTGTTTTCATCCTGGAGCTGACGCTGGGCGACAGGATCGGGGTCTTCTTCATGGAGGCCGGGTTCGTCCCGGGGAAGTTCTTCTCGGGAGAATCATACGGAGGAAGCGTGCTCGCGCTGAAAAGGTTCTCTCCCCTCTTCAGCTCGCTCTTCGTCCACGGCGGATGGATGCACCTCATCGGGAACATGCTCTTCCTCTGGGTCTTCGGCGACAACGTGGAGGACCATGTCGGGAAGGTAAAGTTCCTGATCCTTTATTTTTCCTCCGGAGTGATAGCCTCCTTAGCGCAGGGAGCCGTTTCGTCCGGGTCGAACGTTCCCCTCGTCGGGGCGAGCGGAGCGATAGCGGGGATCCTCGGAGCCTATTACCTCCTCTTCCCCTTCTCAAAAGTGCTGACGCTGATACCGATCGTCATCTTCCCGCTTTTCGTGGAGATACCGGCGGCGGTTTTTCTGATATACTGGTTTTTTCTCCAGTTATTGAGCGGCGCCTTAAGCCTCACCGGCCCGCAGTGGAGCCAGGTCGCATGGTGGGCGCACATCGGAGGGTTCGCGTGGGGTCTTTTGTTCACTCTAGTTTTCGGCAAGCCGAGAAGGCGGTATAGCTGATGAAGATCCACCTGATGGCCGTCGGGGGAACGGGAATGGGCGCCCTCGCCGGACTTCTGAAAGCCCAGGGGCACGAGGTTTCGGGATGCGACAAGCCCCTCTATTCCCCGATGAAGGAATCCATCGAGGCGCTCGACATAAATTTCCTTGAAGGACACAGCCCCGCCCACGCGGAGCTGAAGCCCGACGCCGTGGTGATAGGCAACGCCATCCACAAGGACAACGAAGAGGCGAAGAAGTTCATCGAAAGCGGAGCGAAATATTTCTCGATGGCGGAGGCGATCCACGAGTTCGCCGTGAAGGGAAGGCGCTCCGTCGTCGCGGCTGGCACCCACGGAAAGACCACATGCACGGCGCTCCTCGGCTTCCTCTTCAAAGAGGCCGGTCTCAGGCCCAACATGATCCTCGGAGGCATTTCCAAGAACTACATGACCTCATACCTCTGGGGCGGCGGCGACTGGACGATCATAGAGGGGGACGAGTACGAGACCGCCTTTTTCGACAAGGGCCCCAAGTTCCTCCACTACGACCCGAGGATACTCCTTCTCAACAACATCGAGATGGACCACCTCGACAACTTCAAGAACGAAAAGGAACTTATCACCGCCTTCGCCAAGCTTCTCGCCGAGATGGGGAAGGAGAGCGTGATCTGCGCGGGTTCCGAATCGCCGCCGGTCGCGGACCTCATGACCGAGACGGACCTTCCGCACGAATCCTTCGGGATATCCGGCGCCGAGAACTGGAGCGCCTCGAACATCCGCTACCGCAGGGAAGGCACCTTCTTCCGGCTCATCCACAAGGGCAGGGACGCGGGCCACTTCCTGAGCCCGATGTACGGCGCGCACAACCTGAGGAACGTGCTGGGCGCGATAGCCGCGGCTTCGGCGGCAGACATACCGGTGGATTCCCTGCGCGAGATGCTCCCCTACTTCCAGGGTGTCAAGAGAAGACAGGAGATCGTCATCCAGAAGAACGGCATCACCGTGGTGGACGACTTCGCCCACCACCCCACGGCGATCTACGAGACCATCAAGGCGCTGAGGCAGAGGTTCAATCCGACGAGGGTCGTCGCCTGCTGGGAGCCGCGCTCCTACACCTGCCAGACGAAACTTCATGAGTCGAGGATGCCCCAGGCGTTCCTCTACGCCAACACCGTCCTTCTCGGGCCGTTCCCGCAGGGGTCGAAGATCCCCGACGAGGAGAGGATGAACCTCGGCCACGTCGCCGAGGCGCTGAGAGCCCTCGGGAAGGAGGCGCTGGTCTGCGCGTCCGAATCCGACCACCTCGGTTACCTCGGGAAGAACATGAAGGAGGGCGACCTCGTCTCGTTCTTCTCCTCCGGCAACTTCTACGACCTGCCCGCGAAGACCGCGGAAATGATAGCGTAGGCTGAAGGTTAATGATGGAGGGGCGAATGACCGTGCACCCATTCAAGGCAGAAGGCATAAGGCAGATGCAGGCGGGTAACTCTTGCCAACGCCGGCTGCAACTTCATGTATAAATTGGCGGTTATAATAATTTTCCCCGATGAAATGATTCTATAAGAACCGCCTTTTTGAACAAGACGGCTTGCTTTTTCTGAATATCAATGGAAATTTCAAAATCTGTAGTATGTCCTCTCATCGCTTCACAACCATGAGTCAAGTAAAATAAGACGTATACTTTCTGATTCTCGACATATGAGACGCAAAATGAACTAAAAAGATCTTTAAAGTTCACTTCACATCCACCGTCTAAAGAACTATACAACTCATTCAAGCTTGATACTTTCTTTTTAGTTAAATACCTTGAAATAGTGTCATTTACGATGAATTTTTCCAACAACTGCGTTTCAGGGAACAATTCCCTTATGTCTGCGGGCGTTCCTTCCTTATCAAGATCTATCGCGCATATCATCGACCCATAGATGGGATGCATGCCGCCGCTGCCATCATAGCTCTTTTGGTAAGATACTATCGATCCCACAATGCTGACCATTGAATACCATTCGTCATAATATTTCTCTTCGACGTATGATCTTTCAGGGTCGGATTCATCTTCATATTTTTCTATCCATCTTTCTTCTTTTCTCTTATAGATATCAACAACTTTTTTAGTCTTTGCATTTTGGGCTTTTGCATAATCTGCATTCCAGACAATTCTCCAATTTCCACTAATAACATAATTATTGTCATCAGCATCCCTGCGGATCTTGCGGCTTCCCTCGCAAGGATGAAATATCAGCAATGATAAAAAAGTAAGAAAAAAAACGTACATCCTCAACTTTTTTCTCCTATCATAATTTCCGGTGACAAGGCACTTCTTGCCCGCAATTCCGGCAACACAATACCTATTTCCAATCATCCTTGTCCTCCGCTGATATTATAGCTCTGATCACGAATGGTTATGAAACAAGGACCCGTCTACAATTTGCAGGATGCTTGTAACTTGGGCCCGGCAGCGGAGCTGCCGACGTCCCGACGCCGATGGGCCAGAGGCCAGGAAGGCGAGGGTTTCAAACCGGAGGCGTACTTGTGTACGTTGAGGATTTGAAAACCCCGAAGTCTGACGAAGCATATGGTCCGTCGCCGTCGGCGTATGGCTGGATTGGGGGGGGGTGGATGCTTTTCTTCAATCAGCAAATGTAGGGAAGAAAGCCGCAGGCTTTCGAAGGAGCAAATAACTGGCTCTGAGAAAGCTCACTTTTGAAAGAGCCAGGGATTTGCGAAGAACGCGTCAGCGTTCCAGCCGACTTTGCAATAAAGAAAAAGGGCGCACGACAGTGCGCCACTGCATTATTGCTCTTAAGCTATCAGTGCTGAGATCAGCCTTCGCCGACCTTCGAGAACTCTTCTTCGAGGCGCTCCGCCTCCATCGCGCTCAGCAGCGGCTCGAGCATGAGGTCGAGGTTGCCTTCGAGGATGTCCGACAGGCGGTAGAGCGTCAGCCCCTCCACCCTGTGGTCCGACAGCCTGTTCTGCGGGAAGTTGTAGGTGCGGATCTTCTCCGACCTGTCCCCCGACTTCACCATCGCCTTCCTCGCGCTGGAAGCCTCCCTGCTCTGCTTCTCCTCCTCGAGCTGCAGGAGCCGCGACCGCAGTATCTTCATCGCCTTCGCCTTGTTCTTGATCTGGCTCTTCTCGTCCTGGCAGGAGACGACGATGTTGGTCGGAAGATGAGTGATCCTTATCGCGCTGTATGTCGTGTTGACGCTCTGCCCTCCCGGCCCCGAGGAACAGAACCTGTCGATCCTCAGGTCCTTCTCGTCGATCTGTATGTCGATCTCCTCCGCCTCCGGCAGGACGACCACGGTCACGGCGCTCGTGTGTATCCTTCCCGCAGCCTCCGTCTCCGGCACCCTCTGGACCCTGTGGACGCCGCCCTCGTACTTGAGGCGGGACCAGACCCTGTCGCCCGATATCGCCGCGACGACCTCCTTGTACCCGCCGAGGCCAGTCGGGCTGTCGCTTAAAAGCTCCAGCTTCCAGCCGATCCTCTCGGCGTACCTGAAGTACATCCTGAAGAGGTCGCCCGCGAAGAGCGCCGCCTCCTCCCCGCCCGTCCCGGCGCGGATCTCGAGTATCACGTTCTTCTTGTCGTATGGGTCCTTCGGGAGCAGGAGGACTTTTAGCTTCTGCTCGCTGTCGGTCAAAAGCCCTTCAAGCCGCGCCTTCTCCTCCTGGCCCATCGCCGAGAGTTCCGGGTCGCCCGATTCCACCCAGTTCTTCGCCTCTTCGAAGTCGGCGAGCAGCTTCTTGAAGGAGTTGTAAGTCTCGACCGTTTCCGAAAGGTCGCTGAAGGCTATCGAGAGGTCCCTGAACCTGGCGTTGTCGGAGATCACTTCGGGCTTCGCCAGCTGCTCGGCGAGCTCCGAGTGCTTCACCACCAGGCTTTCCAGTTTCGCGGCAATATTCTTGTCCATCACAGTTCCCTGAAAAGGTGCATTCTATACCATTTCGTCTCCGGGAGGAAATGTATACAGGCGAGGTCAGAGAGAATATTAGAGCTGAAGGGCTGCCGGCTAACGCCGGGCTGAAGGCTGAAGGCTGAAGGGTCAATAGGGAAAAGGATATTTTTGTTAGGCGCGGGCTTTACGCCCGCGGACGCGCCCGTAAAGGGCGCGGCTACCCAAAACCCCCACGCTTTCGCTCTCCTCCTTTGCAAAGGGGGATCAAGGGGGTTTTTCCACCATTTTTCACTTTTCAATCTTCACTTTTCAATTTTCAATGCAGGCGTGTCCTGCGGACAGTCTGAAGGCTGATGGCTAACGCCGTGCTGAAGGCTGAAGGCTGAAGGGTCAATAAGGAAAATGATTCCACAATTTTAAAATTTTCATTTTTCACTTTTCAATTTTCAATGCAGGCGTGTCCTGCGGACAGTCTGAAGTCTGAAGGCGGAAGCGCTGAAGTTCAATAAGGAAATAGATTCCTCAACTTTTCACTTTTCAATCTTCATTTTTCAATTTTCAATACAGGCCCAGCCTGCTAAATGAACAGCAGGAACGCCATTCCGAGAAGGGCGAGGCCGAGCAGCAGGTAGAATGCCTGGTTCCCCGTCCTCTTCTCCCCGAAGATCGAGGCGTAAACGCCCTTGATAACGTTGTTGGACGATGTCGCGATGATGACCGCCCGCGCCGCGGTATCGAGCGTGAGGGCCTTCCCTCCGGTCTGCGTGAGGCTCATGATGAAGGGATCGACGTCCGAAAGCCCCATTATGGCCGCGAGGGGATAAATGAGCTGGGCCGAAACGAACTTGACGACAAGCTCGGTCACGATGAGGACGACGAGGAACACCATTGCGAAGAACAGGGCTGACCTCAGCGCCAACGGGTTCTTGGGGGCGTACTTCCTTTCGATCTCGTGGCGGTCGGGGTCGGGAAGCCTCGTCCAGAGGATCCCTGACGCGACTCCGATGACGAAAAGTATGACTGACGGCCAGAAGAGCTTCATGGCGAGCTGGGCGTTGAAGACTAAGATCAGCAGGAATATCCTAATGTACATTATGCCCGAAGCGGTCAGGATGCTCCCCGCGAAATACCTGGGCATCACCTCGTCCTTCGACCTTCTGGCGAGGACGATAGTTGTCACCGTGGAGGAGTAGGCCCCGCCGAGAACCGCCGTCAGCAGCGGCCCGCCCTTTCCCTTCGCCAGCCTGTTGACCACGTAGCTTCCGTACGAGACGGTGCTCACGGCCACCACCACGAGCCACGTCTTGAAGGGGTTGATGTTCAGCGGAGTGAATCCCTGGTTCGGAACTATCGGCAGTATGACGAAGGTGACCAGCAGGAACTTGGTGAACGTCACAACCTCGTCCGAATCGATCTTGTTCGTAAGGTTCTCGAGTCCTTCCTTCAGTTCGAGAAGAAGCGCCGCAACCACGACTATGGCAGTCGCTATCCAGAATTTTCCGGAGTAGACAAGCGGGCCGAGAAGATAGGTAAGGAGCCCCGAGACCTCGGTCGTCACTCCGGCGTCGCCGACCATCGATATCTTGTGAAGGTAAGAAACTAGCAGGAACGACCCGACCACGATGAAGCCGACCCCCACGCCTATCGGGCTCAGGTCGGTCATGAACGCCGTCATGTAGCCGATGAGGCCTATCAGCGGGAAGGTTCTAACCCCTCCGAAGGTGTAGGAGGTTCCCTTCGCCTTGTGCTCCTCCCTTTCGAGTCCGATAAGGAAGGAAAGAGACAGCACCAGAAGGATGTTGAGAGCCTCCTTCGGGAAAAGCCCAACAAGGTCTTTTATCATGTTTCCTCCTTTTTTAGATTATCACTTATGGCCCCATTTATAAAGAGCCCCCCGGGACACCCGCAATGCCTTGATTTTCTTAATAATTGTGGTAAATTACTTTAGTTAGGAGGCACTTGTGGACGAGTACGTGGTTCACTGCTGGAACTGCCTGGGCGAATACGACGCCCTGTCGGCGGTGTGGTGTTCCTGCAACCCCACTCATCCCACGAAGGTGTGCCCGTTCTGCCTGCAATGTTTCTGCTCCGCGCCGAAGGATTACAAGGACAAGTTCTTCAAGAGCGCTCCCCAGGAGATCATTTCCGATTTCGAGATGTTCTCCCAGTCCAGGGGCCCTCTCGGCGAGGCTCTTCTCCGCGCGAAGGCGATAACCTCGGACCAGCTCCTCCACGCGCTGAAGTACCAGAAGACAACGGGTATTAAGCTGGGAGAATCGCTCGTGGAACTAGGCTACATAGACGCCGACACCCTCAGCTACTTCCTCTCCCACCAGAAGAGCGTCATGCAGCTCTCCCTGAAGGACCTCACCATCGACCCGATGCTCATAACCTCGATAGGATCGGACTACTGCTACGAGAAGGCGATACTGCCCGTCTCGAAGGAGCTGCTCTCCCAGAAGGAGATCCTTACCCTCGCGATGGCCCAGCCTTCCGACGGGGAAACTATAGACTTCGTGCAGAACATAAGCGGATGCCAGGTGGTCCCCGTCCAGAGCAAGAAGGAGGAGATCCTCGCCTTCCTGACGCCTTTCGTTTCGACCCGCGCCTCGCTCCCCGACGCTCCGAAGGAGACGCCCCAGCACGGGCTCGCTCTTCTGAAGAAAGCGCTGGCGAGGCAGGCCAGCGACCTCTACATCGAACCCACCGAATTCGACATCGTCGTCCACATGAGGATCGACGGCATACTTTACAAGACATCTCCCGTCGCGAAGGAGCTCCAGGAGGAACTCATCGTGGAGCTAAAGAACCTCGTGAAGCTGGACCCTTCGGTCACGGAACAGCCGCAGGAGAGCAGGAACGTGATGAAAAGCGGGGAGATCCGCTACGACGTGATCGCCCACAGCCTTCCCACGAGGTTCGGCGAGAACATCTCCCTCAAGATCATAAACAAGGCGACCTTCCTCAAGCCCTTCGACCAGCTGGGCCTCTCGCAGGACGAACAGCTTTTCCTCAGGTCGGTCCTATCGGCCGGCTCCGGCATGATAATCGTTTCCTCTCCGCTTCTGCAGGGGACCACGACGACGGTCTACAGCATAATGGGCGAACTGGCCACGCAGTCTCAGAGGAAGATCGTCAGCCTCGAGACACAGAACATCTGCACCGTCCCGGGGGTGACCCAGGTCTCCCTGGGCTCTGACAGGAGCGAGGAATCGGCGATAACCGCGATCAAGGCGCTCGCGACCATCCAGCCGGACGTTGCGGTCTTCGCGGACGCGCTCGAACTGGATTCGCTGGCGAGGGAGATCGTCAAGTTCTCCCACAACATGCTCTGCATAGTCGACATGGAAGCGCGCAACTCTTTCGAGGTCCTCGAGAAGCTTGCCTCGATGGGCATCTCCCCGCAGGACATCTCGGCCCAGCTGCGCATGGTGATCAACCAGAGGCTCATCAGGACGATATGCCCCGACTGCAGGCAACACGGCTCCCTTTCGGAGAGNNCCTCGTCCCCTCGCCCGAGTTCAGGAAGCTCTTCTCCAAGAACCCCAAGGACAAAAACCTGGAGAAAGAGGCGGCCAGGGGAGGGATGGTCTCCCTGAGGCAGAAGGTCCTTTCTGCCGTAAGGGACGGCCTGACGACACTGGAAGAGTTCCACAAGGGCAATTTCTAGAAATGAAGCTTCTCCTCTTCGACATAGATGGGACCCTTTTGAGGCCTATGGGGTTCGGCAAGAAAGCTTTTCAAAAGGCTTTCGAGAAGGTCTGCGGGACTTCTCCCGCAGGAGATTTCCCCTACGACGGGCTTCTCGACAGGGAGATCTGCGCGAAAACCCTCGAAATGTCCGGTTTTGAGCCCGAGGAAGGGCTGATGGTCAAGCTTATGGAGAGATACATCGAACAGCTCCCTTCAGAGATTCCCGAAGACTCTTCGAAGTGGCTGTGCGAAAATGTCCCGAACATCCTTTCCGAAGCCGGGAGAAAAGGCTTCTGTCTCGCGGTGGTGACGGGCAACGTGCGGGAAGCCGCCGAGATCAAGCTCGGATCCACCGGGCTTTCGCGCTTTTTTCCGACCGGAGCATACGGCTCCGACGCTTCCGAAAGGTGGGAACTGATCCCGATAGCCGTCGGAAGGGCAGAAACGCATTACGGGCGCGAATTCCCGGCGGAACGGACCTACATGATCGGCGATTCCGTCAGGGACATCGACGCGGCGAAGAAGGCGGGCGTCAGGAGCATCTCCGTCGCCACCGGCCTCGCCCCATATTCAAGGCTTTCTAAGGAATCCCCGGATTTTCTCCTTGGCGACCTCTCGTCGGACGGTTTCTGGGAGCTTCCCCTGTGACATCAAAGCCCTTCCCGCCGAAAATGGACAAGCTTCTGGAACATCCCCTGTCAATAGCGCTTATTGAAGTCTTCGGAAGGAAAGAGGTCAAGAGATCCCTGTCGTGGTCGCTGGACAGGGCCAAGAAAAAATGGTCCGAAACGGGAGAGCTTCCGCCCGAAGAAGAGATCATCTCCCTCGCCGAGGCCGACCTGGCCTCGGTCCTCAAGCCCCCCCTTTCGCGGGTCGTCAACGGGACCGGAGTCGTCATCCACACCAACCTCGGAAGGGCTCCCCTGTCGAAGGAGACGTTCCTGAGAGCCGCCGAGGTCCTGTCCAGATATGTCGACGTCGAATGGGAAAGAGACAGCGGGGAGAGGGGATACAGGGACGCCAAGATAGAAGCCCTCGCGCGGAGGCTGTTAGACACGGACATGAGCGTGATCGTCGTGAACAACTGCGCCGCCGCCCTGCTCCTGGTCCTTGCCGCGATGTCGTGCGGAAAAGAAGTGATAGTCAGCCGGGGCGAACTGGTTGAGATAGGAGGCAGGTTCAGGATCCCCGAGATCCTCTCCGCCTCGGGAGCCCTGCTCCGCGAGGTCGGCACGACGAACAGGACCTCCGCCGCGGACTATGCGGAAGCGGTGAGTCCCTCCACGGGCCTTATCCTGAAAGTGCACCATTCAAATTTCAGGATGGTCGGGTTCACGCAGGAGGCCGAGATCGTCGATCTCATCGCGCTGGGACAGGACAAGAGCGTCCCGGTCGTCTACGACTTCGGAAGCGGACTGCTTGCAGGCGACGCGGCGATCCCCGGAGAGCCGACGCTTCAGGGCATTTTGAAAACGGGCCCGGATATCGTCTGCTTCAGCGGGGACAAGCTCATGGGAGGCTGCCAGGCGGGATTCATCCTGGCAAAAAAAGAATTCGCTGAAACTCTCCGCAAGACCCCCCTGCTGAGAGCGCTCAGGGTGGACAAGACCGTGTATCACATCATCGGGGAGACGCTGCTTAACCACCTGAAAAAAAGGTTCGACGAGATCCCGGCGCTGAGGATCCTCGGCGAAAAGGAGGAGACGCTCCGGAAGCGCGCCCAGAGGCTGAGGCGCAGGATAGAGAGCGCGTGCCCGGGAAAATTTGATATCAAGGTGGTTTCATCGGAAGGAAAGGTGGGAGGAGGCAGCTACCCGACCTCCAGCCTTCCTTCGCCGTCCCTCAGAATTGTGCCGGCCGGCTCGTCGCCGGACAAGCTGGAAAAGCACCTCAGGACCGCGGGCGATCCGCCGATCCTTGCCGTCGTGCAGGACGACGCGGTGCTGATACACATGAGGACGCTGTTCGACGACGACGCGGGCGTCATCATCGACCGTCTCAAGAACTTCACCGGAGGAAAACGATGAGACCGATGCTTCTCGCGCTCTCTCTCCTACTTTTTGTTTCGTGCGCGTCAGGAACGGCAGGAGGAAGGCCCGCCCCGTCACCCGAACCAAGACCGAAGGAAAAAAGCGCTCCGCAGAAGATCCAGGCCAGAGACATACACGAAGTAAAGGCCGCAATCTCGAGGAACCTGACGTCCGCGGAAAAGGCCAGGATCGGTTTTTCGGCGCATCCGGACGAAACCTCCAGGAAGATCGCCGAAACGCTCGGAGCCCTCTTTGCCGGGTCCGTCTCCCTTGAACTCGCGGGCCTGGACGGGCTCACACCGGAAGAGACGCTTGCCCAGCTGGATCCCAGGAACATCCCTTCGATGGCATACATAAACTACAAGCGGGACGGCGACCTTGCTGTCTCGCTGTACGCGACGGACGGCACCATGGCCAGGGACCTCTTTTTCGACTACAAGTACAGTGACATCTCCCCCGCCCTGAGCGCCAGGATGGAGCGGGTCGCCTCTCTGCCCTTCAGGGCGGAACACGCGGCGTGCGACGACGAGGGCAACATGTACCTGAGGAACGGCCAAGCCACGGTGATACTGTCGCCGGGGGCGGGAAAAGAGCTGTTCAGGGGAACTTCCCCGTGCGGCCGCCCCTCGTTCTTCGAAGCGGACGGGACGGTCTCGCTTTTCTGCGCCGAAACCGGGACAGCCATCATTTTCACGAGGACGGGAGATACCTTCCGAGAGGAAGCGGAGCCGTCGCTGCCCCTTCCCTCAAGGGCATCGAGGTTCCTCTTCGCCGGCAGGGACGAGAACGGCGGCCTATCGCTCTTCAACAAGATGGAAGAACCCCTCGGGCAGTTCGACAAGCTTACCGTTTTCAGCAGTTCGGGGGTGACGGTCTTCGCCGCGATCTCGCCCGCAGGCGACATCTGGGGGCTCAGGGGAGACCTGGTAACCGTTATTCCCGAGACCCTGAAAGGGCCCTACGCGAGCATCGCCCCGGCGCCGGACGTCCTTTACGCGCTGAGGCGGGACGGGGCTGTCGAGAAGATATCTCTTAGCGCGAAGTTCGAATGGAAGGTGGCGGTGCTGGACACGGGGATGGAAAATACAGCCTCGGCCATCGCCTGCTCCCCCGGGAGGCTTCTCCTTTTCTGTCCCGAAGAAGGCGGAACTACGATCTATTCAATAACGGATGATACGTTACATCCTGGAGGTGAGTGATGCCCGTGAAAAAGGCGATCATCCCGGCAGCGGGACTGGGAACCAGGTTCCTTCCCGCCACCAAGGCGTCCCCGAAGGAGATGCTGACCATCGTCGACAAGCCGGCCATTCAGTATGTCACCGAGGAAGCGGTCAACGCCGGCCTGAAATCCATCCTCATCGTTACCGGCCGCGGCAAGGAAGCGATCGAGAACCATTTCGACGTTTCTTACGAACTGGAAAGGTTCCTCGAAGAAAAGGGGAAATACAAGGAAGTGGAGCTTGTCAGGAACATCGCCGAGATGGCCGAGGTCTACTACGTTCGGCAGAAGGAAGCGCTCGGGCTCGGCCACGCCGTTCTCTGCGCGAAGAGCTGGGCCAGGGAGGACCCGTTCGCGGTGTTCCTCGGCGACGACATTATCTTTTCCAGGAAGCCGTGCATCAGCCAGATGATGGAGATCTTCGAAGAGAAGAAGTGCTCCGTCCTGGGGGTTATCGAAATCGACAAGAACGAAACGTCAAAATACGGGATAATAGAGGGCGTCGAGGTCAACGGACAACTCATCGAAGTGAAGGACATCGTGGAGAAACCCGACCCGAAGGACGCTCCTTCTTCAACGGCCGTGATCGGGCGGTACCTGTTCACCCCGGGCATCATGCGCGAGCTGGAACAGACAAAGCCAGGCGTGGGCGGAGAGATCCAGCTCACCGACGCAATAAGAAGCCTCCTGAAGAATGAAAAGGTATACGCCTACAGGTTCGAAGGCAAGAGGTACGACATCGGGGACAAGCTCGGGTTCCTCGAGGCCACTGTCGAGCTTGCTCTCGAGAGGGAAGACCTGAAGGACGCTTTCAGGGAGTATCTGAACAAGCTTATGGCGGTAAAAGATTGAGAAAATCCATCTTCGTGCTTCTGTTGCTGTTAGCCTTGGCGGCACCGGGGACTGACAAACGCCCCCTCCTGGCCCCCGTTTCGGGAAGCCCTTACATCACATCCTCGTTCGGGGAATACCGCTACACCCATTTTCACGGCGGCGTGGATTACTCGACCGGCGGCGAGGAAGGGTGGCCCGTGCTGGCAGTCGCCGACGGGAGCGTTTCGAGGATCAAGCGAGAATCCGGCGGTTACGGAAGGGCGCTCTACCTGGACCTCTGGGACGGCAGGACCGTCGTGTACGGCCACCTGATCAGGTTCAGCAGGGAGCTGGGCATAGAACAGCGGCTGAAGTCGGAATGCGAGAAACAGCAGACATCATTCCCAGGAGACATATTCTTCGATCCGCCCGTTCCCGTGAAGTCGGGGCAGGTCGTCGCCTACTCGGGGCAGCTCGGGATAGGCTCTCCCCACCTGCATCTCGAGGTCAGGAGAGGAGATCTGCTCCTGGATCCGTTCGCGGAAGGCATCCCTGCACCAAAATACTCCCGGCCCAGGATAGATTCCCTTTACATCGTCCCGAGAAAAGCCGGGGCTACCGTCAACGACAGCTTCCTGCCTTTCAAAGCCGCCTTCACGGCAGGCGCGGAAGGAGATTACCGGCTGAAGGATGGCGTGCAGATCGGCGGCGAGGCGGACATCTGCATAGGCGTCTCGGACAACATGGGCTCGGCGACCTACACGACCATTCCAACATCCATAAAAGCGAGCGTGGACGGGAACGAGTTTTTTCACATGGATCTCGCTGAAATCTCCCTTGCCCATTACAAGGACAGCATGCACTTCTTCGAGTCTTTCAACGGGAGCGGCCAGCTGCTCCTTCTGAGGGCCAAACCCGAGCTGAGGATAAGCGGCGTCAGGGGCGGAGGCCTTCCGGCCCTCTCCCCCGGAAAACACGAGATAGAGATCTCGGTCGCAAACAGGGCAGGAAAAAGCTGTGTCCTCAGGGGTTCGGTCCTCGTGGGAGCGGGAGCGGAACAGACAGGGGAAATTGAAGGACGCCTACTGGAGATAACCGGGGCGGAGCTGCTTTCGACTGGCATCTGCCTGAAGGCCGTCCGGTCCCCGGGTGACGGGAGATCATCGGTAGAAGTGGGAGGCAGGCCGACCGCTTTTTTTCGTTCCGGAAACGGGACGGGGCGGGTCGAACTGCTGATCCCCTCCGAAGCTATAGGAAACAACGCGGAAAAGATCCGTTCGGGAGAATCGCTCCTGCCAGGTTATTTCGTCAGGGGGCCGGCGACAGCCTCGGCCGGAGGGTTCACGCTGAAGGTTCCTTCCGGAGTCCTGGCACGATTCAATCCTGACGGCGGATCGGTGACCGTGGACGCCGCCCCCGCGGGGCTCAGGCCTCTCGTCCAGCTCTCCTGCGCGCGTGAGGGCAAAGCGGGCGCGCTCTTCTGCGGCAACGGGGAGAAATTCTTCTTCAACTACCTGGGAGCGAAGGATAAAGGCATCTACAAGGCGAGGAAGTATGCGGTCTTGAAAGACTCGGCGCCTCCTGGTTGGGGCAAACCCCTCCCCGCCAGGATAAGAAACCTCGGAGAACCCGAGCTCAGGATTTCGTTGAAGGACGGATCGTCAGGCATCGACCCGAGATCAATCGCCATCTACATCGATTCAAAGAGGGTCTTCCCGGACTGGGATTCTGACGCTTCGACAGTCAGGGTGGACATTCTTGGCCTTCCCAAGGGCGAGCATACGGTTTCCGGGAGCGCGAAGGACAGGATGGGCAACAAAGCAGACCTTCCCTTGACGAAGTTTTTCATTTAGAATAAATCTTAAACCTGTTTCACGGTTTTTTTCTGGCGGAGTCGGATATGGGTTATACGCTGGACCTGACGATGGAGAAGCTCCTTCATTCTCTTCAGGAACTCATCATAGTGAGGAGAAGGATTACCATGGCCAACCTGGAGGACGAGCCGCCCGAGACGGCCATTCTCAGCGACGCGATCCTCGACCTCGCGGAAGGAATCGCGCGCTACGCGGGACACCCGGACCCGGGAAAGATGGCTCACGACCTGGCGGGATGCCATTTCACTTACGACCTTCCGAAGGTCTTCCGGAAGGAAGGCATGTCGTCATACCTTGCCCCGCCCTACTTCTCTCAGAAGGACCTCGAACAGTCCGGTCAATAGCCGGTGCGGCCGATATAAATTTACAAAATCATTTTTATAATTTACAATCTACAATTCCCCGGAAAACGCCGGCGCTTTTTCCCGGGCTTGCCTTGCGCAGGAGGACCCCCATGGCAGCGGAAGAGATCAAGGAGAAGGGATCGAATTTCATCAGGGAGATCGTGAAGCAGGACATCTCCTCGGGAAAGATAAAACAGGTGGTCACCCGCTTCCCTCCCGAGCCGAACGGTTACCTGCACATAGGCCACGCCAAGGCGATAACCATCGATTTCGGTCTCGCCAAGGAATTCGGCGGCAAATGCCACCTCAGGTTCGACGACACCAATCCTTCAAGGGAGGAGCAGGAGTATGTGGATTCCATACAGGAGGACATCCGCTGGCTCGGCTGGGACTGGGGGGACAACCTTTTTTACGCCAGCAACTACTTCGACAAGCTCTGCGAATGGGCCGTCCACCTGATCCAAAAGGGAAAAGCCTATGTCTGCGACCTCACTCCGGACGAGGTTAGGGAGCACCGCGGGACGCTCACCGAGCCGGGAAGGAACTGCTGTTTCAGGAACAGGAGCGCCGAGGAGAACCTCGACCTTTTCACGAGGATGAAGAACGGGGAATTCCCTGACGGATCCAGGACCCTGAGGGCGAAGATCGACATGGCTCACCCCAACATCAACATGAGGGACCCCGTCCTGTACAGGATCCTGCGCGCCACCCACCACAGGACCGGCGACAAGTGGTGCATCTACCCCACCTACGATTACGCCCACGGCCAGTCCGACGCCATAGAGGGGATAACCCACTCGATCTGCACGCTCGAGTTCGAAGCCCACAGGCCTCTCTACGACTGGTTCGTCGAGAACCTCCCCGTCGAGCACAAGCCCCACCAGTACGAGTTCGCCAGGCTCAACATAAACTACACGGTCCTTTCGAAGAGGAAGCTGCTTACGCTCGTTACCAAAGGCTTCGTCTCCGGATGGGACGACCCGAGGATGCCCACCCTGGCGGGGTTCAGGAGAAGGGGCTTCACTCCCTCCGCGATAAGGAACTTCTGCGAATCGGTGGGCGTGGCGAAGGCGAACAGCACTGTGGACCTGGCTTTCCTGGAAGAGTGCCTGAGGGACGACCTTAACAAGAAGGCTTCCCGCAGGATGGCCGTGCTGAAGCCGCTTAAACTGGTCATAGAGAACTACCCCGACGGAAAGTCCGAGGAGCTCGAGGTTTCGAACAACCCGGAAGACCCTTCCTACGGCACGAGGATGGTGAGGTTCTCGAAGGTTCTCTACATCGACCGAGAAGACTTCTCGCCCGACCCGCCGCCCAAGTTCTTCCGTCTCGCCCCCGGCCGCGAGGTGCGCCTGAGGAACGCTTACTATGTCACCTGCACCGGATTCAAAACGGGAGACAACGGAGAGGTTGTCGAAGTGACGGGCAGGATCGACGAAGCGACCAGAGGCGGCTCCTCTCCCGACGGAAGGTCTCCCAAGGTGACGATCCACTGGGTAAGCGCCGCGGACTCTGTTGAAGCCGAAGTCCGCCTCTACGACAGGCTCTTCGTGAAAGAGAACCCTGACCAGAACGAGGAAGGGAAGGATTTCCTGGATCACCTCAACCCGGATTCACTGGTCGTTCTCAAGAACTGCAAGCTGGAGAGGTCCCTCGAAGGAGCGAAGCCCGGCGATATCTTCCAGTTCGAGCGGGTCGGCTACTTCGCAGTTGACAGGGATTCTTCGGAAAACGCCCTTGTCTTCAACAGGGCGGTCACCCTGAAGGACACCTGGGCGAAGCTGAAGAACAAGAAATAACGGCACGGGCACGATGCAAAAAAAGGGCACGCCGCAGCGTGCCCTCATTGTTTTTTGCTTTATCTCCGGATTAAGAGCCTATCCGGAAATAGGGCATAGTCGCGCGCGTGGCGCCGGGCCAGCAGGTCGAGGCGGCCGACCGAAGTAAGGCTGGTCTGCCTTTCAAGGGAGGTCAACACAGTCATGCGAAACCCGCCGCCCGCGCCCTTCGGGACGGGGCTGTCGGAGCGTCTGGCTTTGTCAGCTCGCTCATCNNGCAGGTGCTGATGGAAATTCCTCATGGCTTGGAGCCGGCGGCGGGGCAGGATCGTCCCCGTGGATCTTCCAGGTGAAAAGTTTCCAGTCGTCGCCGAATTGCTCGAGGAAGCACAGGGTGTAGTTCCGGATGAAGGCGGAGATCGGGAGGAAAATGACCGCCGAGACATACCATCCAAGTATGGGGATGCACATGAAGAGGCAGAGGCAGCAGGTGAAGATCGTCACGAGAACCATTATCACGCTTGCCGCGATGCTAAGCCCTATCTTGACCAGGTAGAAGATGACGAAGTCTCCAAGGTGCCCCCTGAAGATCTCGTCGCGGAAAGTCCCGAAGGACTGCATGACCCCCGTCTCCCGCTTCATCATAACGGGAACGACGAAATCCATCAGGACCGCGTTGATGATCACTCCCGCGAGAGCGATGGCGATGAGCAAGAGCGTCGTGGGGATCAGTATCATCCAGAAGATCATCGGGAAAACGCCTGATTTTATGTAAGGGAACGAGAGCAGCACTCCTGCGCCGAGAACAAGCAGAACCGCCAGGAAAACGCACAGGCCGAAAAGTATCCTGAAAAGGAACAGCTTGTCGCCCAGCCATCCGTATTTAACCCACGGCTCCCTGATATCCGCCTTGTTGGTGAGAAGCTGGCTGATGAAAACGAACTGCCCCCGGCTGCTCAGCCAAACCACCAGGAGGACGACCGCGAAGACGACCAGCCCTATGCCGAGGCCGAAAAGGATTATCGGCCACATGTTGGAGAAGAACCAGCTTTCGAACGCCTTTGCGCTGCCGCAGGTATCGCCGGAGCCGAAGTCCCCCCCTGAGGGGAAATTGAAGTTGAAACCCTTGCTCCGTCCTAGAGAGGCGAGAAAAGCGGCGAAACCGATCGCCAGCCACTTGAGGAAGTCGAACGGCCTGAAAAGGGTCGTCATCATCCTGGTCCATCCGTTCCTCAGAGCCGCGTCGATCGAGATCTTCATGGTCCACCTCTCCTTCGTTGACCCGTTCCCCCCGGCCCCGTCACCCGTTCTTGAGCGATATGGCCTCGAGGAGGAGCGCCAGGTCCTGGCACCTGTCGAGGGTCGATTCGAGCCTTCCGTATATCTCCTTGAGCTTTATGAGTTCTATCGGGTCCTTCTCGTTCTCGAAAAGGTCGGCGATCAGCTTGTGGGAAAGCGTGTCCCCTTCGCTTTCGATCGTCTTGATGTCCCTTGTTATGGTCATGAGCCCGTGCATTTTGGGAAACGTGTTGATGGCTTTCTGGATGTCCTCCACGGCCTGGTAGATCAGCGACGCGAAGCGCTTCATCCCCGCGTTGGTCTTGTCTATCTTGAAAAGCTGGAGCCTCACGGCGCACGCTTCCATGTAATCGATCAGGTCGTCGAGGATCGAGTTGAGTTCGTAAATGTCGTCCCTGTCTATGGGGGTGATGAACGACTTGTTGAGCGCCTCGACCATCCTGTGTGTGTGGCCGTCGGCCTCCTTTTCTATCTCCGAGAGCCTTTGCACCTTTTCAGCCACTTCCGTATAGTCGTCGAAGAGGTCCTTGAATTGCTGGGCGCCCCTCACGGTCACTTTAGCGGTCTCCTTGAACATGTCGAAAAATTTCTCTTCCTTTGGCATCATGAACATACCCATGCTTCCCTCCGATCTAGCGCAGGCTTACTTTTTACCATATCCGGCCCCAAAAAGGAAGAGGAAACCCCGTCATCGCTTCGCCTCCAGACCTTCGGTTATACGCAAACATCAACGAAATGTTTGCCGCCGTCGTCCGGATCGAATTCATCTCGGGGATTGACCGCGCCTTGATCCATGTTATAGACTTTTCGGGTAAAGACCAAAGGTAAAGCCTTTCCGGGGAAAGGGGGTTGTAATGTTTAATAGGGCGATCAAAGTTGCATTTGGCGTTGTTCTCATGGCCTGCTGGTTGTCGGCTCCGGCCTACGTGACTGTCAGCGGAACAATAAGCTCTAGCCAGACCTGGGGCAAGAGCTCTCCAGCCACCGACGGGATCTACTGGGTAACGGGCAACGTAACAGTTTCGAACGGCGCCGTGCTTACGATCGAAGCGGGAGTCGTCGTCAAGTTCGGCGGCCCGTATTCCCTGGGAATAGGCGGAACGGGAGGAGGGACACTCACGGCGCAGGGAACTTCTTCCGAGCCGATCTACTTCACTTCGATTAAGGACGACACCGGCGGGGACACCAACGGCGACGGCGGAGCGACTTCGCCCGCGCCCGGGGACTGGTACAGGATCAACTTCGCCTCGGGAAGCTCGGGGATCATAGATTACTGCGTAGTCCGCTACGGCGGCGGATACACCAACTACGAATATAACATCTCGTGTACAAGCGGCGCTCCCTCCCAGATAACCAATTCAACGATCTCCCACAGCTTTGAGATCGGTCTTTACTGCGCGAACGGCATAAGGCCCTCCGTTATATCAGGCTGTGCTTTCTCCGATAACGGGACATTCCCCGTAAGCATGTACCCGAACGACGTTTCCGTGCTGGCAGGGAACAACTCCTTCGTCTCCAATGGCAGCAACGGCGTGTTCCTGGCCGCCCAGACCCTGGCAACCGCCTCTCACTCCTGGATCAACCCGGGTGTACCCTTCTACATGGGAGGGATCCTGACGGTTCCCTCGGGCGGCTCCCTGGCACTTTCGCCGGGAACGGTGATGAAATTCCCGACCGCAGCCCACCTGACTATATCCGGATCGATGAATGCCACGGGGACTTCCGGATCCAGGATCGTCTTCACCTCTTACAGGGATGACGCCAACGGCGGGGACACGAACGGAGACGGCCCCTCGGAGGGCGTCGCGGGCGATTGGTACTACCTGAGGATAAACACCGGGGCCGGATCGGTGATCTTGGACCACTGCGACATCCTTTACGCTGGGGGTTATTTAAATTACCACTATGCACTTTACGTCCTCGATGGAGGGTCGTCATCGGTGACGAACTGCGTGTTCCGCAATTCAAAGCTTTACGGAGTTTATTGCAATACGGCCGGCCAGTTCCCGCCGGTTTTTTCCGGCAATTACTTCTCCGACATGCCGGATTTCCCCATCAGGCTTCACGCCAGAGATACAGGGAAAATTTCCGCGAACAACATTTTCGGGACTCTCACTAAGAGCGGAGTCAGGGTCGTTGGGGAATCTCTACCCGCGGGAAGCTACACCTGGAGCAAGCTGGCGGTCCCCTACGCGATTGACAGTTCGGTAACAGTGGCGAACGGGGCCATCCTGACGATTTCTCCAGGAGCGGTCCTCAAATTTGACACCTCGACCAACATATCGGTCTCCAGCGGGACTTTCAACGCCCAGGGAAACGAACTGGACAGGAAAACTTTCACATCCTACAGGGATGACTCCATAGGGGGCGACACCAACGGAGACGGGCCTTCCACCCCTGAAGCCGGCGACTGGTGGTACATCCGCTTCGACGGCGGAACGGGCGTCATCGATCACGCGGACATCCTGTTCGCGGGAGGATACCTGAATTACAACTACGCCGTTTACTGTTACAACAGCGCGCCGTCGCAGATAACGAATTCCAGGATCGCCCATTCCGCGAAGGACGGCCTGTTCTGCGCAACCGGATACGCCCCCGGCGCGGTAGCATTGAATGAATTTGAAGGATGCGGCAGGTACCCGATCCAAATGGATCCAAAATTCGCCCCCGTGATCGCCTCGAGCAATACTTTCACGGGAAATCATCATCAATGCGTCTACCTTTACTCCCAGACACTTACTTCAGCTACGCCTTTGAACATAGCCTGGAACAAGCTTGCCGTCCCCTTCTGGCTGGCTGGAAACGTCACCGTCGACGACAACGTGACCTTCCACCCCGGCGCGGGAAACATTTTGAAGATGAACCCCTCAGGCCACATCACCACGTCAGGCGGGATACTGGATTTTACGGGAACTGCCGAAGACCCTATTACGGTCACATCGATAAAAGACGATTCCACGGGGGGAGACACGAACGCGGACGGGAACGCCACCGCGCCCGCGTCAGGCGACTGGTGGTTCATAAGGTATCAGGGCGGCGCCGACCTCGGCTCCCTTGACTATACCTATCTGAAGTACGGAGGCGGCTACACGGGATTCAACCAGATAATCTACATCGAGAACGGGTGCCCCACGAGCATCGACAACTGCACTATAAGAAACAGCCTCAACCGCGGGATATACGCCCTTTGGGCTTCCACGAACACCGTGATCACGAATACCACTATTCGCGACAACCAGAGAGGCATCACGATCGCCTCCGGCGGGGCGAATCCCGTCATCGGAGGCACTTCCGGGCAGGGAAACGAGATCTACGCGAATTCGGTCTACGGGGTCGAGAACTTGGGGACGATCTGCGTGGACGCAAGGTACAACTATTGGGGGGCCGATAGCGGCCCGAACGACGCTTCGGCTGCAGCCGACACCTGCCTCCTCGGCATAAACGCGGGAACGGGCGACGCGGTTACGAACAATGTGGATTACACGGGATTCGTCGGTTCGGGGTTCCAACCGCCCGATCCTCCGACGCCGCTCTATCCGGCCTCCCCCTCGGAATCAGGCAGCGCGACTCCCGTCCTTACCGTAACAAACAGCCCGTCGCCGGGGACACTGATGTACCGCTTCCAGGTGGCGAGGAACACTTCCTTCACCATCGGCCTGCAGGAGAGCCTCGTCTCTCCCGGGAGCGGAACCACTTCCTGGACGGTGCCTTCCACCCTGAACGAGAACACTACTCATTACTGGCGCTGCAGGGTGGAAGACCAGGGTTCGGCGCTTCCCTCCTCCTGGACCGATATCTGGCGGTTCTTCACGAATTCAGTCAACGACCCGCCGAACGCGCCCTATTTGAACTCGCCGTCAAACCTGGCCCAGGTCGACACCTTCACACCCGGGCTGACGGTCAACAATACTGCCGACCCCGACGACAACGAGACGATGGACTATCTCCTGACTTACGAGTTCGCGGTTTATTCGGATTCAGGGATGACAAGTCTCGTGTGGAGCCAGTCAGGCGTGTCCGAGGGGATAAACTTCACCAATGCCGCCGTGGGAACGGATCTTTCCGAAGATACACAGTATTGGTGGAGGGCGAGGGCGAACGACGGGACGCAGGACGGCAGCTGGAGCGGTTCGCGAAGCTTCTACGNNTCTCCGTCTCGCAGTCGTTCCTGACGCTGGCCGCCAGCACGACCAAATCAGGCAACTGCTGCACCGGCACGACGGGATGGACCGTGAGCCCTCCTCTGGAATATTCAAGGTGGCACTGGTGGCGCGCGAATGCGGCGGACTCCGAATACACCAGCGGCTACAGCTCGCCGACAAGGTTCATCACCGCCGGCTTCCCCATGCCGGAGGAAAGCGCCCGCGGCTACATGCCCTCGATATCGGAAGACACCGCGAGGGGCGACAGGGTCTATTACACTTTCCCCGGAACATCGGGCGGGGTGACGATCGTCTACCAGGTCTACAACATCCCCGCGGGCCAGGAAGATAATTTCATCATCCTTGCAGGAGGGACCATAGTCGGGAGCCAGGGCGCAGCCTGTCCGGGGGCATGGTCGTCCACGAGGTCGGTCTTCATTGACGACGGCTTGGTCAACGACTCCGCGACGAACGTGATCTGCTTCCAGAACCCTCTCAACCTTCCCGACAGCTTCACCGCCGAATGGGGTGTGAGGATGGTGGGACTCAACATCCCCGCACCGGATCCCGTTTACGCGCTTCCCTACAACACGGTGATCGACGTCGCCTGGTCTCCCGTGCAGGGTGTCGCCGGATATAACGTTTACCGCTCCGCGACAGCGGGAGGACCGTATTCGAAAGTCAACGCCTCTCTTGTTACAGGCGAACTCTTCCGCGACAGCGGCCTCGTCAACGGCACGACCTACCATTATGTCGTCCGATCGGAGAACGTGTCCGGCATCGAGGGGCTCAGTTCCCTCGAAACCTCCGCCGTTCCCACCACTGCAGGCGGCGTCACCCCCGTCACCGACCTGAAGGTTTTCAAGAACGGATCCGACGCACGGCTCCTGTGGACTCCCATAACGACGGAGAATCCGGTCCAGCACTACAAGGTTTACAGGGTGCTCCGCTCCAGCACGCCCCCGTTCACCAGGACAGGCGCGGAAGTGCTCGGAACGCCGGGAACAAGCCCGTGGGACCACGCGGGCGTACTGGGCGACGAGAACCTATATTACTACGATGTCGCAACTGTTGACTCTCTTGACCAGGAGGCATCCGAATGACCTCCGCTTGACAAGATTTTCCCGGCCGCCCGGAGTCGAACCCTTCCGGGCGGTTCTTTTTTATGGCGTCGAACCTCCCGATGTTATAGAATGTCTGAGTGGAGGAATAGATGAAAGAAAGCCATCCATGCGACCGCCTCGAATCCTTTCTCGCTCCCTACGCGGTGAGGTGCACGGGCGACATCAGCCACGAACATCCGACCAACCACCCGAAGTTCAGGTCCTTCTTCCAGCAGGACAAGGACAGGGTCCTTCATTCGGAGGCGTTCAGGAGGCTCGGCTACAAGACGCAGGTGTTCGTCGTCCACGAGGGCGATTTTTACAGGACCAGGCTCACGCACAGCCTCGAGGTCTCCCAGGTATCGAGGAGCCTCGCCGTGGCGCTGGGCGCCAACGAGGACCTCTGCGAGGCGGTCTCGTACGCCCACGACCTCGGCCATCCCCCATTCGGCCACAGGGGGGAGGACGCCCTCAACGACCTCTTCGTAGACGCCCTCGAGAGGAAAGCAGGCCTCAAGCCCAAACACGGCGAAAAAGCATTCGAGCAGAACTTCCAGTCCTACAGGATCGTCTCCGAACTGGAGAAAAGATACCCCGACTTCCCCGGCCTCAACCTCTCGGTCCCCACTCTCAAGGCTCTCAGGAGGCACGAAACGGCCTTCGACAGGCCCACCATCCCCTATCCATACGAGAAAGCCGAACCGGCGCGGGCGAAGGAGATAGAGGACCTATATTTCAGGTCGAAGAACCCTTCACTCGAAGCGCAGATCGTCAACCTCTCCGACCAGATCGCCTGGGTCACACACGACCTCGAGGACGCCCTCAGGGTGCGCTTCCTCTCCGCGGAGGACCTCTCGGAGCTGGACAACTTCCTACTGAGAGAAGCGAAAAAGCGCATAGGCGGGGAGAACAGGCGGGACAGGATCCTTTGGGGACGCCTTCTCATACGCAACATGATAGACATCCTGATAACCGACCTCGTTGCCGAAACGTCGAAGAACCTCACTGGGTTCAAGAGCCCGGAGGAGATCGAAGGATCGGAAAAACTCGTTGTCGCCTTCTCTCCCGCGATGAACGACGCGGTTACCCAGGTCCGCGACTTCCTCTTCGACCGGGTCTACACTCACCCGATCGCGGAGAGGATGTCGTCGAAAGCGTCGCTGATCCTCGAGCGGATATTCCTGGCGCTTACGAAGGACATCGAGAACGAAGGGTCCAATTCGATGAAGCTCCTCCCCTACGCCACGCAGGAGTTCCGTGAAGGCCTCCTCGGACCCCGTGAAGAGACTGCAGGTGGTCGTAGATTTTATGGCAGGCATGACCGACCGCTTCGCCAGCGAGTTCTACCGCATCCTCTTCGAACCCGAAGAGAGAGGCATCACGAGTTTGTATTAGGAGGGGGAGGGGATGGAAATAATGGGTAGTGCAGGTATCCAACCTTTTTCTCCTTCATATATTCTAATTACATGGTACACGGGCCTGATTCTATCGATGTTTTGTTTTATCAGCGTTTTACTATCATTTGAAATACGAGTAATAAACAATACATCAATGGAGCATCAAGTTAAAGTTTCTATGATAAAACCAGTATTTTGGATAGAAACAATCTTCTTTATGGCGTTTCTAGCCTGCTTGTTGCTCTCTATCCTTGACAGCAAATTGAAAATAATTAACTTTTTTGGATTAGAACCAGTTGAACGGAGAATAGGATTATGGGCTATTGCTTTTAATTGTATTGCGTACTTGATTATCTTGGGCTGTTACTTGTTCTCAAAAAAGAAGTTGCTTTTAAGGACTATGGATGTTACGGTTAAAAAAAATGCATATTCCATTGTTGTGGCACTTCTGGTTTTTTCAACGCTCTTTCCGGCAGTTGAAACGCTATTATTGGGTCACAATTACTATTATTATAAAAACCTACTGCTTGTGCATGTGGCCTGCGCAATATTCCTGTACTTCTCGTCTTTTGTTTATTCAAGGAAAAACATATCTCAATTTCTTAGATGGGTAGGGCTTTCCGTTGTAATAGCTTGGTTCTCTTTTTGTGGTCTCAGATGTCTGGTGGCGCGACAATTTGTCCCTTCTGCCATGGAATACTGCCATAATATTATTGAGGTTGTCGAAGATACGAAAACAACAAAAGGGTACTTCCCTGTCCAATTGCCGATAAGTGCTAAATTACAAAAGCCACCATTGCTGATAAAACAACAAGAACAAATATACTTCCATGGTGAAGGCACAGACTTTTATGTACTTGAATTTTGGGAATCGCCAGATTTTTATTATTGCTACTCTAGCAAAAACAAGAAATGGGAGTATGGCAGTAACTTTTTATGGCGATAATTGGTGATTAACTACCTTTCCCCCACCCTCGGGTGATTTCGGGGGACACATACTGATTTGCCAAGCACTAAGTCATCTCTCAACATCGCTTAATTTACAGGCTGGTTGAAAACAGGGATAACGTACACTATTTTTCGCACATTTCTGGAACCCTTTAATAGAGAAGGGTAAACTTAAGCCGGGAAGGCCGGGATAACGTACACTATTTTTCGCACATTTCTGGAACCCTTTAATAGAGAAGGGTAAACTTAAGCCGGGAAGGCCGGTAGGGAGGACCAGAGATGGCAGATAAGCGTGATAAGGGTGGCGGCAAGCCGGAGGAAGTCGGTGTGGATGTAGGGAAGGTGATCCGGATAGACGAGCAGCGGATCAAGTCTCACCTCGGGGAGATCGTCAGGGATACGGTGGAAGAGACGCTGAACGGCCTTCTAGATGCCGAAGCGGACGATCTGTGCGGTGCCAAGAGGTACGAGCATGACGAGAACCGCAAGGATACCAGGGCGGGTCACTACACTCGCAAGTTGGGATTTCCGGGGACGCAATACTTAATTTAGTGGAAGACCGGAATCATTGAAGGGGGTAATTAAGGCGTGGCAGCTTACCTATTCCATTTCAGGTTATGCAAGGACAAGCCTCCAAACCGGGTCAACCCCCATCCCCGATGTGAAGGTAAGCATAGGCGACCAGAGCGTCTTTACCGATGAAGACGGTTACTATGAGATCCCCGGCTTTTATCCCGGGCAATACAATGTCGCCTTCTACAAGGCGGGCTATTCATTCAGCGCGAACCCCCTTGCCGTGACTGTCCATTATTACGACGCCGTCAATTCAAACACGACCGGAACCTATGTCGGTGTCGGCAAGATCCTTGGAACGGTGACTCTTGGTCCTCGTGGTTCAGGCATCAGGGGCGCCCGGATATCCACCTCCCTTGAAAACGGCGACACGCTGACTGTTTACACCGACCTCAGCGGCAACTATCTGCTTGACAACCTCGTGAAAAGCCAATCATACAGCGTGATGGCGGAAATACCCGGATACACCCTCGTCAGCGGCACCAAGAGCCCGCCCGTCACGATCAGCGCGACAACACAGGGCGCGGACCTTGACTTTGCGGCAACGAAGATAGCAGGCACCTATGCAATTACAGGCCACATCACGATAGAGGGCGTCCCCGCTGAAGGCGTCCAGATAATCGTCGCCGACGAGAGCGGGACGATCGTCAATACGACCCAGTCCCTCTCCCCCGACGGCTGGTTCACAGCCTCAGGTCTTCCCACGGGACATACATACTCGGTGACGCCGATGCTTGCGGGCTACGGCTTCATCCCGAGCAAGGCAACGGTCACGCTTTCGGGCGCCGACCAGACTATCGCCACCCCCTTCGACGGGACTGTCCTGACTTACTGCATTTTCGGGCAGGTGACTGATGATAAGGGTACTGGTGTGGAGGGTGTGTCAGTTAATCTCGATCCGGTGGACCCAACTCCCCACATGTCAACATTGACTGATTCATCCGGCAATTACCAGTTCTGCGACCTTGCGAACGGCAGATACTGGGTGACATGCAAAGGAGGAGGACATTATTTCTGGACCATCGTAGTCAATAACGCTGATAGGTACGGGATTGACTTCCAGCTTGAATCGCCGACTGAAAGCCGGGAAGAAAGCTCAGGGCAAGGCCTTATTGAAAGGAAGAATGCAAAAGCGGTAAAATCGAAGGCGGGAGAAGAAGGATTGCCCAACTACAGAGTTCACGAGGAATATGGAGAAACCTCCTCCCTTACGAGCGAGGGCGGGGAGGGTGTCACACCCCTCTCAGTCACCCCTCAAATGGAGAAGGCCACAGGCACTCCGGAATCCACCGGCGCGGTCCGCTATTACATCTGGGACCACTTAGGGACAACGAGGGTGATTACAGACGGCAACGGAAACCTCATCTCGACACACGATTACGAGCCGTTTGGAGTTGAAATACCACCCCTCGACGGCACGGGGGACATCACCGACCTTCCCAGCCCGAACAGCCACAAGTTCACCGGGCATGAGAGGGATCAAAGCACAGGGTATGATTACATGCATTTTAGATACTATGGAAGCAACATAGGGCGCTTCATGAAGCCGGATAAGATTGGAGGACAGGCGGGGGATCCACAATCTTGGAACAAGTATGTTTACTGCAACGGTAATCCAGTTAAATACTTCGACCCAGATGGATTATTTGGACATATTGCGCATCAAGATATTGCAATGTATGCTTTAGATCGTTTTGCAGCGAAATATGAAAGCATAATCAAGAGTAATAGTGTCCAACCAGATGTTGGCTTGGGTAAACTTCGGCTTGGCCAGCACTTTGATATGAATCCTGACCCAAATATTGATAGCAGGGACGTACTTGCTGATCAAAAAATTGCCCAAGCAAGACAAATTGAACTTCAAGGTGGGGACATGATAAAGGCAGTAGGGTTATATAGTCAGGCTGGCCATTTTATTGCAGACAAGTGGGGGCACCGTGTCGCGAACGGAAAAGATGCTCAAGGAAATACAATCTTCAGAGATGTGAGCCCTGCCGAGCATGTAATTAGAACCGTGATTGGAGTTATTCAAAAGCTGTTTGGACACGCAGACACTTTTAACCCTGATTCGGAAGATGAGCCTTCTTTTAAAGAAAGAAAAGAGAAAGCTAAAGAGGAGACGAAGGCAAAATCAGCACCGCCAACCGAAGCCACAGCGACATCCCCGGCGGTTGGACCAAAGGAGACGGAAGGTGAATAGTAAGACAATATTTGTTTTGCTGGTTACAGTTATTTCTTTAATGTTAGCAATAAAAGTTATTGCATTCAACGGCTTCAAAGTTGAGGATCGGTGTTTCTTAGTGGATCAGAAATCTGTCATCTTGTTCTCAAAGGAAAAATCAGAAATACTTTATATAAAATGGGATCCGGCCTTTTCTGCAACGGTTGTTCATAAGTACGAGGACAATTATCCATATTACATATCCGATGTCAGGATAATTCGTTCTTCGCCAGAAAGTGTTGTTATATCTTGGATTGAAAAAAATCGGGAAAATACATCACGAATATCCTGCATTTTCTTGAATCAAGAAATAAACCCGCAGTATTCCGTAATCAAAGAAGATGAAATAATCTGCGGCTCGCCTCCCCGCTTACTCTATTTGGGAGATGGGAAGTATCGTTTTTTCTACCAAGATTCTAGCGAATTGCATATAATTGGACTAATGCATTTGGAAAACTTTGAAAAGATCAAGACTTTTCTCTTTTCAAACGGAAAAGTATCTGATGAGAAAGTCTTAAATAAGAAAGGTCGTTTCTCAATAGAAGATTACGATATTCGCTCCACTAAAAATGGATTTCAAATAGTGTCGTCCCAAGGTAACATGAAAGATGGCAGGCACGATATCTACTTGACTTCCTATGCTTCTGATGGTGCAATTATTGGAAAACAAAAGAAGGTTTATTCTTTCAACGACGATGATGAAACCAATGAAGGCGAGGACGCATCCTCTTTTGTGTCCATGAAGTTCATCAATGATGGCTTCTTCATAGGGCGAGATATTAACAGAGCCCGTGATTCATCAAATGGTGATATTAAGAAATCTCGTGATAATGTTTATGAAGTAAATCTGTTTGACTTGGGTGGTCATAAAAGGCGAAGTTACCGAATTGATTACTCTTCTCGTAGGGGTTTGGCTTTTTATGGTTTTTGGGAAAAAGACGACATGTGTTACTTTGTTGGGGACTCAAGTATACCTAGCAAGCAGGCTTACAGTCTAAAATATAGTGCTATAACCGAGAAAAAGACATTTTCAAATATGATTCAAATAAACGAAACTAAAAGTAAGACAAGAAATATCCTTTGGGTCTCTTCCGAGCCGGACGGTTTCTTCTATTGGCTTGAAGTTGATGAAAGTGGAAATATTCAACTACATTCCCAGCCAGTTCAAGAAAAATAGCTGGAGAAAACTGCCGCCCCGCCCCAAGCCGTCCTTCGGTTTGTCCCCTTTGCACGTGCAAGCGGCGGCGCTCTTGCGTTTGTCCAGCCGCAAGTACTCCCGGCAAGGAAAAAATGGGGTCAGGCCATGCATTATGCATTGAATTGAAAAGTAGTATAATACAGGCATGGCTAGACCGCTGAGATTGGAATATCCCGGAGCTTTGTATCACATTACCTCCAGAGGGAACGAAAGGAAGAAGATCTTCCTGTGCGACGAAGACCGGAAACTTTTCCTGAGCCTGCTCTCAAAAGTGGTTGCAAAATACCGGTGGACCTGCCACGCTTACTGCCTCATGGACAACCATTACCACCTGTTGATCGGGGGAAAAGGGGGCGGGGGAAAAGGGGGCAGGCCATGCATTATGCATTGTTTAGGAGGTGTTTCCATGAAAACAACCGCAATAGTCTTATACATTTTCCTAGCAGTCGGGTGTTCGACGATAAGGGGCAGTATTCAATCGGAGTACAAACAAACATCGAAAGGCGCCTTCCCGATCCAATACAAATTCCTTGACTTTCCCGCGGAGCGCAAGGTTGAACTTAGCTATTACAATGATCATAATAAAACAGTATGTTTTTCACCATCTCACTGGCCCAATCAAGCGGGGAAGATAGACGGAGCTGGTGGAAGGGTTGTATTAGTCGTAGGTGAAAAACGCTTTCCGCTAGAAGATTTTAATACCGGATACTGCCCAGGTTGCGCTACGAGTGTAGAACCAGGTGAGACAATTTCCGGATTCTTGCTTTACGAAGATTTTTCTCTTCCGGAAGAGCTTGTAAATGAGGGAAAAAAGTTGAAATTTGTTACTTATGGCTTTTTCTGCAAGAAACGAAAAAAATAATCTCGGGATCAGGTCTTGAATTAAGAATTCTTAGTTCTCTTACGATCGTCCTCGATTGTCCTCCTTTTGGAAAATCTGAGAAAATACCCTCATGAGCGGCGCGCGAGGAGTTCTTGAATTGATAATATCGGCCCGGTGGGCTTTCCCGGATCGGGGAGAAAAAATGAGAAGGTAGTGTCAAGTATTTTTCGCACTTTCTGAAATCCCTTGCAATTGCTATGTTCTGAGTATTGTCCATCCGCCCGAGGGAGGATGGACAAAAAAGCGGATCATCCCGCCTCCTCCCTTTCTTCTATTCCTGGGCCAAAGATCCTGTCCATTTCCACTTTTCAATCTTCATTTTTCAATTTTCAATAGTAAATAAATAGGAACAGCCATCTATTCCAGAGATCTTTCGGGCGATTCGTGGATCGCCTCTGCGGATGATCCTTCGGCCTTCAGCCGGTCATCCCCCCGAGTGCACTTCTCTGCATGTGAAGGATTCGCACTCGTTCTCGAGGGGGCAGCCGCCGCCGCAAAGCGTCAGGTCGTGGCAGGTCTCGCACTCCTTGAGAGGCTTCTGGGGTTCCCTGAGTTTCTTGCACAGATCGCTGTTCCAGATGGTCTTCCAGTCGTCCCGGAGGATGTTCCCGACGCTCTTGTAATATGACTGGCAGGGGATGACGCCGCCGTCGGGCTCTATGGCCATGCTGAGCCTCGCGGCGGTGCACTGCTTCACTCCGAGTCCCATTTCCACGGGGTTCAGCTCGCAATATTTTGTCGGCGTGTACCAGATGAACCTTAGGCCGTTCTCCCGCGCTCCCCTTCCCAGTTCGTCAAGAAGCGGGACAAGCTCCTCTTTTGTAAGGTGGCTCCCCGAAGACGCTGCCTTGCCCGAAAAGATTATCGAATTTACGGCAAAGGTCGAGACACCGTTCTCCTTCAGGAATTTAGGCATTCCTTTCAGGCTGTCTTTGTTCGCTTTGGTGATCGTCGTGTTGGTCATCGTGAAGATGCCCGATTTCAGGGCGTTCCGAAGGCCCAGCATCGTCTCTTTGTATGCGCCCTTCTCGTTCACCATCTCGTCGTGGACGGCTTCGTCGGGCGATTCGAGCGTTATCTGGACGTGGTCGAGCCCGGCCTCTTTCAGCCCGGCCGTGTAGGCTTCGTCCATAAGCTTCCTGCCGTTGGTGTTCAGGCCGGTGACGAGGCCGAGGTCTTCGGCATACGCGACGAGCTCGGGAAGTAATCCGACCAGTGTCGGTTCGCCTCCGGTGAAGACGATGTGCGGAATGGCCGCCGCTTCGCATCTCTTGAGGACGTCGAACCACTGCTCTTTGCTCAGTTCAGCAAGTTTCCGCTCGGGCTCGTTGTAGCAGTGAGAGCATCTGTTCTGGCACTTGTAGGTTAGGGCGATGTCCATCCTGAGCGGCGCCGACAGTTCCCTGGAATACGGTTCGCAGAGTTTGATCCCCAGGTCCGTGAGTGGGCAGACGTTGTCCGTCCGCCCCATCGTGTTCATGACAATGTAGAGGTTGTCGATGTCTTTTTTTATAACTTCCCGCCCGGCCCTGTACCTTTTCTTCATAAGGATGAGGGTCTCCTCTTCCTTGAGGCCTTTTATGAAATGGTAGGCGATCTCCGTCGAGGTTGGGTTGAGCCGCAGTATCCTCGAAGCGTTCAGGCTCAGGATGCCGTTTCCGTCCTCCTCGACCCTGAGGTGCGCCCTGAAGGCGGCGTCTTCCGTCCTGATCCTTCCCGAGTATAGGCCCCGGGGGACATGCCTGTGTTTCCTGAAAAGGTCGACGATCTTCATCTTCCACCTCCCGCGCAGGCGCAGGCGCATCCCGCGCAGGCACACGCGCAGGCGCAGCCCCCGCCTCCGGAACGACCCCCGCCTCCGCCGGTCGAGACGGGAACGGGATTCGTCTTGCTGGTTACCTGTGTCGCAAGTCCCGGGAGCGAACCGGCGAGGTTGTTCGAGAACCCTTCCACCCCCGAGACGATCGCGTTGGCGCTCGAAACTATCCCTCCGCCGCTCTGGCCCGTGCCGCCTGAAGGGATCGGCGCGCCGCCGCCGCTGTAACTGCCTGTCGAGGTCGGGTGGAATATGGGCCCGAAGACGACCGGGACGGGGACGCGCCCGCCGGGATACCTTCTCTCCGCTTCGTCCTCGAAATTCTTGTCGAGGATAAGCCACTCGAAGGATTCGGAATAGTTGTCCTTCCCGACTTCGTCCCACGCCTTTTTCATTATTTGCCTGTAATATTCGACGCTCTTCTTCCTGCTGAAGCCCTTCATCTTCTCTCCGACCTTCTTCACGAGGTCCGTGAGAATGGTGACGGCTTCCTTTTCGTTGACCACCCCGTCGCCCTCGACCGCGAGGAGGAACTGTTTCTCGTATGAGAGCTCGGGAACAGGCGCGCTCCCGATCTTTTCCAGCTTAAGCGGCTTCTGGGAGAGGACCTTGACGTGTCCCTTCCTGATCATGCCGAAAAGTATCAGGGCCAGGATCTTGTTGAGCGGCTCTTCCAAGAGGGCGGCCACCTCCGCGACGGTGAGTCCCCTGCGGACCTCCACGCCGTCTATTCCCACTTCTGCCGGCAGGTACTTCATCTTCCTTCGGTTGGCGTTCACCGCGCTGAGGATGAACGACCCCACGAAAAAGAAGATGCAGAAACAGGGGAGGTTGCCGAATACGAGCTGGAAAAAGCCCGCGATCAGCCCGCCTATGGCCTTGACGAAGGCCGGCGTGTGGGGCTTTTTCGTGACGTGTGTGACGTATTTCCTCGGGAAGGAAGCCCCGAAGGTATAGCCCTCGTAGGGAGAGGCGCCCTCCTTTATCCATTCGTAGACCACCCGTCCCTTGTCGTCGACGAAGGATCTGGTCGGCTGTTCGGCGTGGTACCTCGGCTCTTCGGGAAGGACGCCCGGCGGGAGCTTGAACTGGCAACCGAGCCTCGTGGCTCCTTCCGTGTACTGGGAACCGTAAAAGGTTGTCATGAACTCGGTGCTCGCGTAATTCGGGTCCTTGTCGTCGTCGAAGACCCTGTTCGTCGAGCTTATCGAGAACTCGAGCGTCCCCTCGTTTCCCGGTAGGATCTGGTACTGCCCCAGATGAACCTCGACCCCCACCGCGACATATTCGGATTTCCTGATGTCGTCCAGCTTGGCTCCGTTGACGAAGGCCTGAGCCGAGGACAGCACATAGTTGTCGTCCGGAAGGCCGATGTCCACTATGTCGATCGGCTGGCCTATGTTTTTGAAGGTTATCTTGTAATTGATGATCGCCGAGCCGTCCGTCTGGATGTCGTAGGTAGAGTAGTTGCTGACCACCTCGAACTTATAGTCGGCAAGCGCCGCCAGGGTCAGCAAGAAAAGGATCAGGGCTAACAGAGTCCTCTTTACCATTTGGGCGCCTCCTCGAGAAGGAATGTACCGCCGCAGTAAGGGCACGAATAGCTCATCGTCCCTTCCGAGCCGAGCACTGCGGAGTTGGGGTCCAGGTCGGCCCCGCAATTCTGGCACTTGATCTTCTTGATGTTGAGCTGGCCGGGCGGTTCCTGCTGAGTGACAGGCCCTCCGTCCTTACCCGCGCCCGCCTTCTTGGACGGAATCAGTGCGAAAACCGTGAAGAGGAGCGCGGCGACCACCATCAATCCTCCAAGGATGATCCTCGAGGCGACCTTTCCCTGCGCCGCCGCGGAAGGGTCGAAGGAAGAGATGATGAACAAGAGCCCGAACAGCCAGAACGGGACGCTCAAAAGAAGAAGAGCAACCCTCCTGAAAAGAGTCATGAACTCCATTTTTACGCTCCCCAACCCCGAGAGCTTAAGAACCCCACCTCGGGGAGATAGTATTTTCCAAACCCAAATGGTCGAGAATTTTCTGGAAGAAGTTGTTCTCTAGGTCCTCGATCGTTTTCGGCCTCGTGTAATAAGCCGGGATGAACGGAAGGACCGTCGCCCCTGCCTCCCTGACCGCGACAAGGTTCCTGAGGTGTATAAGCGAGAGCGGAGTCTCCCTCGGGCAGAGGATCAGCTTCCTCTCCTCCTTGAGAGTCACGTCGGCGGCTCGGTGGACAAGGTCCCGGTGAGCCCCGGAGGCTATCGCCCCCAGGGAGGCCATGCTCAGGGGAAGGATGACCATTCCGTCGTGACGGTATGAGCCGGAGCTGAACGGCGCCCCGAAATCGTCGCAGTCGTGGAGAAAAAACTTGTCGTTCTTTCGGTGCCGGTCGATGGTTTCGCCGAGGGTTGTCGATTCCTCGGCCGAGAGCACCTCCTCGAAAGCTTCCGACGCCAGGAAGTGCACCTTACCGACCCGTTCGTTATTTAAAAGGATCTCAAGGAATTTTTCAGCGAGCCGTGATCCGCTGGCCCCGGTCGAGGCCAGGATGAGCCTGAGCCCGTCAGTTGTCTTCATTCGTGGAAAGGCGCTTGTCGAGGAACTCGTCCAGCGCCCGGCGGCTTTCCTCGTCTATCTCTACGAAATGGAGGCCGGCCTCCCAGGGGGGATTGGTGGTGACCCTGACGCAGATGGCCTGGCTTTCGAAGGATTTTCCGTCGAGGACAAGTGTGAGCTGGACGCGGGAAAGGGAGAACACGGGGAGGGAACTGCGGATAAGCACGCCCGACTGGGAGATGTTGGCGATCTTGACTTCTTTACGGGTTCTGCCGTTGGGGCTCACGGCTCCTTCGAGTTCGATGACGACCCTCGGGGCGACACGCTTATCCTGCTCCGACATCCATGTCCCTCCGCCATACAATATATGTCGAATGTCACAGAGTGTCAAGGCAGTTTTCCCAGTCCGACAGCTTCCCTGACTCTTTCGAGAGTGATCGTCGCTGTCTCTCCGGCCTTCTTCGCACCTTCCCTGAGGACATCGCGGACGAAATCGGGCCTGCTTTTCAGTTCTTTCCTTTTTTCCCTGGCGGCGCCGAAAGTTTCGTCCAGCGCGGCGATCAGCCTCTTCTTCGCCTCGACGTATTTCAGGCCGCCTTTCACGAACCTCTGCCTCCATTCCTCGTTCTCATCCGGGGGAACGAAGAATTTCAGAAGGTTGTACACGTTGTTTGTATCGGGGTCTTTCGGCTCTTCGACGGGGGCGGAGTCGGTGACGATGCTCATCACCCTGTCCTTGAGCTCCTTCCCCTCGAGGAAGATGTCGATGGAATTGCCGTAGGACTTGCTCATCTTCTGGCCGTCGATGCCCGGGACGACCCCCGCGTCCTCCATTATCCTGTCCTCGGGGACCTTCAGCGTCTCGCCGAAGATGAAGTTGAATCTCTGCGCGATGTCCCTCGTCACCTCTACATGTTGTTTCTGGTCCTTACCGACGGGGACGATGTCGGCGTCGACGATCAGGATGTCGGCTGCCATCAGGACGGGATAGGCGAAAAGGCCGTGGTCGGGGGCTATCCCTTTCGCGACCTTGTCCTTGTAGGAGTGGCACCTTTCCAAAAGCCCCATGGGGGTCACCGTCGAGAGGAACCACGCGAGCTCGGTCACCTGCGGAAGGTCGGACTGGCGGTAGAAGGTGGCGACCTTCGGGTCCAGGCCTAGCGAGAGGTAATCCAGCGCGACGTCGAAACTGTTCTCCCGGAGGGCGTCCTTGTCCCTGAGCGAGGTCAGGGCGTGGTAGTCGGCGATGAAGTAGAACGATTCGCCCTTGTCCTGGAGCTCGATGTGCTGTTTTATCGCGCCGAGGTAATTCCCAAGGTGCAGTTTTCCCGACGGCTGTATCCCCGAAAGAATTCGCATTTCGCAATCCCTCAAAACAAAGGCG